>JACCDS010854447.1_pt1 | contig 20149 bp, 25 predicted proteins | sample 7446441 | NCBI WGS metagenome assembly JACCDS01 (sample SAMN15323445, study PRJNA562643) | freshwater metagenome | isolation source: river surface water | place: USA:Blue River Watershed | collected 2017-08-17
CAAGCCCATCATGGCGCTGGCGCTGGTGGGCATGCCCATCAGCGTGCTGTCCACCGACACCATCGGCAAGATCCTGGCCGGCGGCCAGGCCGTCTGCAAGGCCGCGGGCATCCCGATCGCCGGCGGCCACACCATCGACTCGGTGGAACCCATCTACGGCCTGGTGGCCATGGGCCTGGTGCACCCCAAGCGCGTCAAGCGCAATGCCGACGCCCGCGTCGGCGACCGCCTGATCCTGGGCAAGCCGCTGGGCGTGGGCGTGCTCTCGGCCGCGCTGAAGAAGGAGGCGCTGGACGCCGAGGGCTACGCGCAGATGATCGCCACCACCACCAAGCTCAACACGCCCGGCCCCGAGCTGGCGGAGCTGGCCGGTGTGCATGCGCTGACCGACGTCACCGGTTTCGGCCTGGCCGGTCACGGCCTGGAGCTGGCGCGCGGCGCCCAGTGCACGCTGCAGATCGACTGGGCCCGCGTGCCCCTGCTCAGTGGCGTGCGCGAGCTGGCCGCGCAAGGCATGGTCACCGGCGCCTCCGGCCGCAACTGGGCCGGCTATGGCAGCTCGGTCACGCTGCCGGCCAGCTTCTCGCCGGTGGAGCAGGCCCTGCTGACCGACCCGCAGACCAGCGGCGGCCTGCTGGTGAGCTGCACGCCGGAGACGGTGGCGCAGGTGCTGGCCATCTTCCGGCGCCACGGCTTCGAGCACGCGGCCGAGATCGGCGAGATCACCGCCGAGGCGCCCGGCCGGCTGGTGGTGCGCTGAGCTGAGGCGGCCCGCCGCGGCTGACGGCCGCACGGCGGCGGCCCCGGCCCGTGGCAGGCGCGGGCTTGCTGATAATTCAGTATTGGCTAATATATAGCCCGGGCCAGCCGGCCCGCACTGCCCTGTGCAAGAAACGGAGTCCTCCATGCATCCCATGCCCCTCATGTCCCCGCGTCGCCTGCTGCAGGCCCTGCTCATGGCCGGCGCCGTGGCGCTGGCCCTGGCTGGCCAGCCGGCGCGCGCCGTCGAGGTGCGCTTCGAGCCGGTGGCCGACGGCGTCTACGCCCACATCGGCGACATGGGCGGGCGCACCGCGGCCAATGAGGGGCTGAACGCCAACCTCGGCCTGGTGGTCACGCCGGCCGGCGCCGTGCTGATCGACAGCGGCGCCACCCACGCCAGCGCCCGCCAGATCCATGCGGCCATCGGCCGCGTGACGACGCAGCCGCTGCGCTGGGTCATCAACACCGGTGGCCAGGACCACCGCTGGCTGGGCAACGGCTATTTCAGGTCGCAGGGCGCCGAGATCATCGCCCATGCCGCCGGCGAGGCCGACATGCGCAGCCGTGGCGGTGAGCAGCTGGCCGGCCTGCAGGCCGCGCTGGGCAAGCGGGCCGAGGGCACGACGCCGGTGCTGCCCACGCGCTGGCTGCGCGGCCGCGACGAGCAGCTGGAGCTCGGCGGCGTGCTGCTGCAGATCAAGCACCGCGGCGGCGCCCACACACCGGGCGACATCCTGGTCTGGCTGCCCCAGCGCCAGGTGCTGTTCAGCGGCGACGTGGTCTACGTGGACCGCCTGCTGGGCGTCATGCCCATGAGCAACACCAAGGCCTGGCTGGCCACCTTTGACGCCATCGAGCAGCTGGCGCCGGCGCGCATCGTGCCCGGCCACGGCAAGGTGACCGACCTGGCCACGGCCCAGGCGCAGACGCGCGACTACCTGCGCGCCCTGCGCGCCCACATGCACCAGGCGGTGGACGAAGGCATGGACGTGAGCGCGGCCATCAAGAGCTTCCACGGCGAGCCCTGGGCGCAGCTGCTCAACGCGGCCGAACTCATGCCCGGCAACGCCAGCCGCACCTACCTGGAGCTCGAACGCGAATAAGGGCGCCGGGCCCCCCGGCGTGCCTCACGCCGCGGGCGAGAGGGCAGGCCAGCCCGGCTGCTGCGCCAGCTGCTCGAAGGCCGCCAGCGGCAGCGGCCGGCTGTACAGATAGCCCTGGTAGGCGTGACAGCCCTGCGCCAGCAGGGTCTGCTGCTGCGCCTGCGTCTCCACGCCCTCGGCCATCACCTCCAGGCCCAGGCTCTCGGCCAGCACGATCACCATGCGCGCGATGGCGGCGTCGTTCGGGTCGACCAGGATGTCGCGCACGAAACCCTGGTCGATCTTGAGCTGGTCCAGCGGCAGGCGCTTGAGGTAGGACAGCGAGGAGTAGCCGGTGCCGAAGTCGTCCAGCGCGAAGCCCAGGCCGTGCGCCTTGAGCGCGTCCATCTTGGCGATCACCTCGTCGATGTTGGCGATCAGCAGGCTTTCCGTGAGCTCGAGCTTGAGGCGCTGCGCCGGCGCGCCGCTGCGCTCCAGCACGGCCAGCACCTGGGCCACGAAATTGTCCTGCTGGAACTGGCGCGGGCTGACGTTGACCGACAGCGTCAGGTGTGCCATGGCCGGCTGCGCCGCCCACAGCGCCAGCTGCCGGCAGGCCAGCTCCAGCACCTGCGCGCCCAGCGGCACGATCAGCCCGCTCTCCTCGGCCAGCGCGATGAAGGCGCCGGGCGCCACCACCCCGCGCTCCGGATGCTGCCAGCGCAGCAGCGCCTCCACGCCGACGACGCGGCCGCCGCGCTGCACCTGCGGCTGGTAGTGGAGCTCGAACTGCTGCAGCCGCAGCGCCAGCCGCAGGTCGCGCTCCAGCGCGGCGCGCTCGTTCACCATGGCCTGCATGCGCGGGTCGAAGAAGCGCAGGGTGTTGCGCCCGGCGGCCTTGGCCTGGTACATGGCCAGGTCGGCGCGCTTGAGCGGCTCCTCCAGGTTCTCCTGCTGCAGGCCGAACAGCGTCACGCCCATGCTGGGCGTGCTGTGCACGCTCAGCGGCCGGATCTCGTAGTGTTCATTGAGCGCGGCCAGGATCTTGCGGCCCACGATCTCGACCTGGGCGGCCGCCTCCATCGGGTCGCCGCTGAGGTCTTCCAGCATCACCACGAATTCGTCGCCGCCCAGGCGCGCCACCGTGTCGCCCTCGCGCACGCTGTCCACCAGCCGGGAGGCCACCTGCTGCAGCAGCAGGTCGCCCTTGTCGTGGCCGTAGGTGTCGTTCAGGGTCTTGAAGTTGTCCAGGTCGATGAACAGCAGCGCGCCCTGGCTGCGGTGGCGCGCGCAGGCGGCCATGGCCTGCTCCAGCCGGTCCATCAGCAGGCGGCGGTTGGGCAGGTGGGTCAGCGGGTCGTAGAAGGCCAGGCGCTGGATCTGCTCTTCGGCGGCCTTGCGCGCCGTGATGTCGGTGATGTAGGCCAGGATGCAGGCCGTGCCGTCGAGCTCGATGATTTCACCAGCGATGCTCACATTGCGCAGCGCGCCGTTGCGGTGCTGCCAGACTGTCTCGAAGTTCAGCGTGCGGCCCTGGCGGCGAACCATCGCGGCCCACTGCTGGCGCAGCTCCGGGTCCACCCAGAACTGGACCTCCTCCACGGTATGGTCTTCCATCTCGCTGCGGGGCCAGCCGAAATCGCGCTGGAAATTGTCATTCACCGCGATGATGTACCCGTTGTCGACCGTCACGATGGAGGCGGCGACCGGGCTGGAGGCAAAGGCCGTGGCGAACTTCAGCTCGGACTGGCGCAGCACGGTGTTGGCGCGCTCGATCTCGCTGCTGGCCTGTTTCATCTGGGACAGCCGCCCGCGGTAGGCCTGTGCCAGGTAGACGATCAGGACTGTCGCCAGCAGCAGCACGAAGACCTGCACGATGCCATGCAGCACGGCGGGCGCCGGCGCCACCGGCGCGCGCCAGCCCATCGCGTCGGCCGCGACGAAGGTGACGGTGGTGGCCGCCGTGAGCGCGACCGTGACAACGGCCGCGCGCGTGCTCACCACCCAGCCGAGGAAGATGACCACGATGGGATGCGCGTAGTAGATCGGTGTGCGCACGCCGTCATGCAACAGGGCGATGCCGGTGATAGTGAGCCAGACGCCGCAGGCCATCCAGATCACGGTGGCGCGGTAGGCCTTGCGCCTCAGCAGCAGGGCCCCCACCAGCGCCACCACGGACATCACGATCTGGCCCCAGGCCAGGATGCCGTACTGCGGCAGCAGGATGAAGATCACCAGCCCGAAGCAGAGACTGCCCGAGAGGATGGTGACAATCGCGTAATGCAGGAAAGCCAGAGTCGGCAGCCAGGTGATTCGCTCGGCGACGAACTCCTGTGCGGGGCGATCAATGGGGGGCGGCGTGAAAATTTTCGTCCTCGCGAGCACATCCTACAAGGTTTGCCCCCTTGCGGAGGCGCGATGGCCCATTGTGCGAGGATGCGGCCTGTTGCGATGCCAGCGACGGCTGCTGGCGGTGCCGAACCGTGAACGAATGCTCAATCCAGCAAGGCCTGCGCGAACTCGCGCGCGCGGAAGGTCTCCAGCTCGTCCAGCTGCTCGCCCACGCCGATGAAGTACACCGGCACCGGCCGCTCGCGCGCAATCGCCGCCAGCACGCCGCCCTTGGCGGTGCCGTCGAGCTTGGTGACGATCAGGCCGGTCAGGCCCAGCGCCTCGTCGAAGGCCTTCACCTGCGCCAGCGCGTTCTGGCCGGTGTTGCCGTCGATCACCAGCAGCACCTCATGCGGCGAGGTCTCGTCGGCCTTCTGCACCACGCGCTTGATCTTGCGCAGCTCCTCCATCAGGTGCAGCTGCGTCGGCAGGCGCCCGGCGGTGTCCACCAGCACCACGTCCTTGCCGCGCGCCTTGCCCGCGCTCACCGCGTCGAAGCAGACCGAGGCCGGGTCGCCGCCCATCTGGTGCACGATCTCCACCGTATTGCGCTCGGCCCAGACCATCAGCTGCTCGCGCGCCGCGGCGCGGAAGGTGTCGGCCGCGGCCAGCAGCACGCTGGCGCCGTCGTTGGAGAGATGGTGCGTCAGCTTGCCGATGCTGGTGGTCTTGCCCGCGCCGTTCACGCCCGCCACCATGATCACGGTGGGCTGGTGCGTGCCGAGCTGCAGCGGCTTTTCCAGCGGCGCCAGCAGCTCGGCCAGCGCGTCCACCAGCAGGCCCTTCACTGCCGCCGGCTCGGTGGCCTTGCTCTCCTTCACGCGGCGCTTCAGGTCCTCCAGCAGGAACTGCGTGGCCTGCACGCCGGCGTCGGCCATCAGCAGCGCCTCTTCGAGCTGTTCGTAGAGCGCGTCGTCGATGCGCGTGCCGGTGAACACGGTGGCGATGTTCGAGCCCGTCTTGCGCAGGCCGGCGCGCAGCTTGCCCAGCCAGCCCTGGCGCGGCTCCGGGGCCGGGGCGGCAGGGGTGGCCGCAGCCTCGGCCGGGGCTTTTTTCTTGAAAAGATTGAACATCAGGGCCTGTTAACGCTAATTTCGCAAGTGCGAACGTGATTAAAACCGCGCCAATCTAGGCGCGCGACGACGCCCAGGCTTGCCGCCTGGGCTAGGAGTGCAACAACGAGTGGCGCGGTTTTAACCACGTTCCCTCCGGGTTGCGGCTAAAAATGCCATGCGCGGCGTTGCGAAGCCTTGCCGGGGGAAGGCCCCGGCTGCGTTTCGCGCCTTGCGCATGGCATTTTTGATCCGCAACGCATCTTGTGAAATTAGTGTCAACAGGCCCTAGGACGTTCTTAGAATCGAGAGACAGATCCCGGCCTCGCAGCACCCGCTGCGGCGCCGGCCGGACCCGGCAACCCCTTCATTCTATGAAACGCCTCCTCAGCCTCTTTTTCTGTGCCCTGCTGGCCCTGCCGGCGCTGGCGCAGGACGCCGCGCGCGCGCAGCAGTTCACCCTGGCCAACGGCATGACGCTGATCGTGCAGCCCGACCACCGCGCCCCCACCGCCGTGCACATGCTGTGGGTGCGCGTGGGCAGCATGGACGAGGTGGACGGCGCCAGCGGCGTGGCCCATGTGCTGGAGCACATGCTGTTCAAGGGCACGCGCACGCTCAAGGCCGGCGAGTTCTCGCGCCGCGTCGCCGCCCTGGGCGGGCGCGAGAACGCCTTCACCAGCCTGGACTACACCGGCTACTTCCAGCAGATCCCCTCCCACCGGCTGGAAGACGTCATGAAGCTCGAGGCCGACCGCTTTGCCCACAACCGCTGGGCCGATGCCGAATTCAGGAAGGAGATCGAGGTGGTGAAGGAAGAGCGCCGCATGCGGACGGAAGACAACCCGCGCGCCCTGCTGTACGAGACGCTCAACGCCACCGCCTACACCGCCTCGCCGTACCGGCGCCCCATCATCGGCTGGATGAGCGACCTCGACAGCATGACGCCCGACGATGCGCGCGCCTTCTACCGGCAGTGGTACGTGCCCGGCAACGCCGTGGTGGTGGTGGTGGGCGACGTCGATGTGGCGCAGGTGCGGCGCCTGGCCGAGCATTACTACGGCCAGCTCAAGCCGCGCCCCGTGCCCGCGCGCAAGCCGCGCAGCGAACCGCCGCAGGCCGGCGCCAAGCGCGTGCAGGTGCAGGCCCCGGCCGAGCAAGCCTATGTGGCGCTGGCCTTCAAGGTGCCGGGCCTGCGCAGCCTGGACGCCGCCGACCCCGCCAACAACGACGCCCTGGCCCTGACCGTGCTGGCCGCCGTGCTCGACGGCTACAGCGGCGCCCGCCTGGAGCGCGCCCTCGCGCAGGGCGCCGACCGCGTGGCCGACAACGCCGGCGCCAGCCACGGCCTCATGGGCCGCGGCCCGCAGATGTTCGTGCTCGACGGCGTGCCCGCGCCGGGCAAGACGGCGGCCCAGCTGGAAGCCGCGCTGCGCGAGCAGGTGGCGCGCATCGCGCGCGAGGGTATCAGCGCGGCCGAGCTGGAGCGCGTCAAGACCCAGTGGGTGGCCGGCGAGGTCTACAAGCGCGACTCCCTCTTCTTCCAGGCGCGCGAGCTCGGCACGCACTGGGTGCTGGGCCTGCCGCTCGACACCAACGACCAGCTGCTGGCGCGCCTGCGCGGCGTCACTGCCGCCCAGGTGCAGGACGTGGCCGCGCGCTACTTCGGCGACAGCCAGCTCACCGTGGCCGAACTGCTGCCGCAGCCGCCCGACCCGAACCGAGCGCGCCGCATGCTGCCCGCCGGCGGCCGCCATTGAAGGAAGCGGCCATGATGAAGAATAATATGCGTGCTCTCAAAACAATAGCAATCACCGCGCTGCTCGGCGCCGCCGGCCTGGCCCGCGCCGGCATCCCGATCCAGCACTGGGTTCAGCCCTCCGGCGCCGGCGTCTGGCTGGTGGAAGCGCCCACCGTGCCCATGGTGGACGTGCGCATCGAGTTCGACGCCGGCGGCCGCCGCGACCCGGCTGACCAGGCCGGCCTGGCCGCAGCCAGCGTGGGCATGATGAGCAAAGGCGTGCGAGCCGTCGGCGTGAGCGCCGCCGGGCCGTCCCAAGGCGCGAAGGCCCCCTCGGGGGGCAGCGCAGTACGCGAAGCGACAAGCGTGGGGGCCTATGAGTCGGCGCTGGATGAAAACGCCCTCGGCGAAGCCTGGGCCGACCTCGGCGCCAGCTTCGGCGGCAGCGACAGCGGCGACCGCGTCAGCTTTGCACTGCGCGCGCTCACCTACCCCGACCTGCTGGCACGCGCCGGCGCGCTGGCCGCACGCCAGCTGGCCGAGCCCGCCTTCCCGGCGCAGGTCTGGACGCGTGAGCGCGAACGCCTGGTGGCCGCGCTGCGCGAGGCCAACATGCGCCCGGCCACCATCGCCAACCGCAGCTTCAGCCAGGCCGTGTTCGGCAGCCACCCCTACGGCCACGACACGAACGAGCAGACGCTGGCGCGCATTAGCGTGGCCGACCTGCAGGCCTGGCATGCGCGCTACCTGCAGGCCTGCCGCGCCAAGGTCAGCATCGTGGGCGCGGTCACGCGCGCGCAGGCCGACGCGCTGGCCACGCAGCTGCTGGCGCGCCTGCCCACGGCCAGTTCCGGCGGCTGCGAGGCGCTGCCGCCCGTGGCCGAGGTGCAGCCGCTGGCCGCCGCGGTGGAAAAGCACATCCCCTTCGAATCCGCCCAGGCCCACGTGCTGATCGGCCAGCCCGGCTTCAGGCGCGACGACCCGGACTTCTTCGCCCTCACCGTGGGCAACTACATCCTGGGCGGCGGCGGCTTCGTCTCGCGCCTGACCACCGAGGTGCGGGAAAAGCGCGGCCTGAGTTACAGCGTCTACAGCTACTTCACCCCCGGCCTGCACGCCGGCGCCTTCACCCTCGGCCTGCAGACCCGGCCCGACCAGGCGGCCCAGGCCGTGCAGGTGGCGCGCGAGGTGCTGCGCCGCTTCGTCGCCGACGGCCCGACCGCCGCCGAACTCAAGGCCGCGAAGGACAACCTGATCGGCGGCTTCGCCCTGCGCATCGACAACAACCGCAAGCTGCTCGACAACGTGGCCAACATCGCCGCGCATGGCCTGCCGCTGGACTATCTGGACACCTGGACCCAGCAGGTGGCCAGGGTTACCGTGGCCGACATCAAGGCCGCGTTTGCACGCAAGCTGCAGCCCGAGCGCATGGTGACGGTGGTGGTGGGTGGCCAGCCCTGAGCGGTCATTGACAGGGTGTATCTCAAAATATACACTCTGGTTTCATGAAGACCATCCACACCACCGAGGTCTTCGACACCTGGTTCGCCGGCCTGAAAGACCGGCAGGCCGCGCGCCGGGTGCAGGTGCGCATCGACCGGGCCGAGGACGGCAACTTCGGTGACTGTGCGCCGGTGGGTGAGGGCGTGTCGGAAATGCGGATTCACTATGGGCCCGGCTATCGCGTGTACTTCACGCAGCGCGGCGCAGAAATCGTCATCCTGCTGGCCGGTGGCGACAAGTCCAGCCAGGCCGCCGACATCAAGTCTGCGCTGGCGCTGGCGCGGCAGATCTAGGAGAACTGTATGGGAAGCGTCAAACTGCGCAAATGGGACAGTGCCGAACACCTCAAGACTGATGAGGACATGGTGCAGTACCTGCAGGCCTGTCTGGACGAGGCGGGGGATGACGCCGCCTTCATTGCCAAGGCGCTGGGCACCATCGCGCGTGCCAAGGGCATGACGCAGCTGGCGCGCGATACCGGGCTCGGGCGCGAGAGCCTCTACAAGGCCCTGTCCGGTGAAGGCAACCCCAGCTTCGCCACCATCCTCAAGGTCATGGCGGCGCTGGGCATCAAGCTGCATGCAGAAATGGCGCCCAGCTGATGAAAGTCGCTCCCAAGTCTGGCGTTCCCGCCAAACACGCCCGCAGCGCCGGCACGACGAAGCCCGCCGGCGAGGTGCGCATCATCGGCGGCCTGTGGAAGCGCAGCAAGCTGCCGGTGGCCGACAAGCCCGGCCTGCGCCCCACGCCCGACCGCGTGCGCGAGACCCTGTTCAACTGGCTGGGCCAGGACCTGACGGGCTGGCGCTGCGTCGACGCCTTCGCCGGCACCGGCGCGCTCGGCTTCGAAGCCGCCTCGCGCGGGGCGAAGGAAGTCACGCTGATCGAGCAGGACGGCGCGCTCGTCGCCCAGCTGAAGAAGCTCAAGGACCACTTCCAGGCCGAGGCCGTGCAGGTGCAGCGCGGCGACGGCATCGCGGCGCTCAAGGCCTGGCCGGACGGCAGCGCGGACCTGGTATTCCTCGACCCGCCGTTCGATGCGAATCTGTTTGAGGCAGCGCTGCAGGCCGCAGTGCGTGCCGTGGCGCCGGGCGGCCATGTCTACCTGGAAGCGCCGACGGCGTGGACGGACGAGCAACTGGTGCCGCTGGGGCTCACGCTGTACCGGTACCTCAAGGCCGGTTCGGTGCACGCGCATTTGTTGCGCCGGACTTGACGGCGTTGGTCATACCCGGCATAAAAAAACACACGCCGGCAAGTCCTTGAATCGCATGCGCTCTTCGCGTGCTGCCGTGCCCCTGTTCACCAGCAGCTGACTTTGTTCATAGGACAGGCTTGCAGGCTTTGCCGGTTCGGTCTATTGTTTGCCCGCACACGCACGGTGGGACATGACGGATAAGTATCAGGCACTTACAGTGCGAAACGGGAGGAACCATGGACTTTGTTGTGTCGGCAGATTTGCGGTCTGTATTAAGTTAGAGGGCACAAAATGCGACCGCTCTTCACCATTCATGCTGGCGAATTTTTAGTTGGCGAATTCATCGAGAAGAACTTCCCTTCGCTGAATGTCTGGATACCAGCAAAGGACACGGGCATTGATCTTCTCGTGACCGGAAAACGCGATCGTCGCCCCGTTTCACTTCAAGTGAAACTCTCGCGAGACTATAAGGCCGCCGAGGCAATTAGCGAGTTTGAAAAGAACTTAGTTGCCGCCGGTTGGCTCACGATAAACCATGAAAAGCTCGCGACGTCGACGGCCGATCTTTGGGTGATCGTCCTCGTGTCTCATGAGCGCAAGATGAAACCCCGATTTATCGTCATTCCGCCACAAGACCTCTTGCACCGGCTAGTCGTCATTCATAGCAAGTCGAAGCTATATCACTTCTATCCATGGGTAACCAGTAGTGACGTTTGCCTAGACGGTCGAGGGCTTATGCGTGCACACAAACGCCAACTTGTCGACGGGACAATTGTTCTCGGTGAAAGAGATCTGTCCGCTTACTTGGAAGACTGGTCGTCGTTACGGCAGTTGGCGAAATGAACGTGACCTCCTCTTTGCGGTCGAGAGCGGATCGCCTAGGACCCCCGCTCCTCTCAAATGTTGAATGCTTAGGAGTTAGATCATGGTAGACATGAAGGCGGTTGAAAAGTATCGCGCCGACTTTCAAAATATGTCGGACGCAGAACTTACGGCGCAAATGCACCAATGGGTTCCTCACTCTGATATGCATGTTGCCGCTAAGCTGATTCTTGCTGAAAGACATACAAGGCAGGAGAGGCAAAGGTTTCATTTGATCTTCTGGCCTGCGTTGGTTGCCGCCTTTGCAAGTGTGGTTGCTCTCTTCCTCAGGTAATGTTCTTGTTCTCATTCAACAAAATGCTCGATGCACGACCGGGTGCAAAGCACGCGGCGCATTGGCACTAGCGTCACGCCACACCGCAACCCCCCGCCATCGAAAGGTCCCCCATGCTGAAAACCTACCGCGGCAGTTGTCACTGTGGCGCCGTGACCTTCGAGGCTGACCTCGATCTCACGCAGAGCTCCTACCGCTGCAACTGCTCCATCTGCCGGCGCACGCGCTTCTGGCCGGCGGTGGCCAAGCCCGAGAACTTCCGCCTGCTGTCGGGGGAGGCGGCGCTGACGCAGTATCTGTTCAACACCCGCAAGAACCAGCACTACTTCTGCAAGGTGTGCGGCGTGCGCGCCTTCGGCGTCGGCACCGAGACGCCGGTCGGAAAGATGTACGGCGTCAACCTGGGCTGCCTCGAAGACGTCTCGGACGAAGAGCTGTCCCGCGTGCCGATCACCTACGTGGATGGTCGCCACGACCAGTTTTCTCCGCCTGCGCATTTCAGCCACCTCTGAGCACACGCACGGCGTGCGGCGTGCAGCCCAACCCTTAGACCTTGACCCGCCGCCGGCCCCTGACCACCGTGCACCCCAGCCTCCAGATCCGCCCCGAAACCGCCGCCGACGCCCAGGTCATCACCGATCTCACCGCCGTAGCCTTCGCCACGCTGGCCATCAGCGAGCACACCGAGCAGTACATCGTCGAGGCGCTGCGCGCGGCCGGGGCGCTCACGCTGTCGCTGGTGGCCGAGCGTGAGGGCCGGGTGGTCGGGCACATCGCCTTCTCGCCGGTGACGCTGAGCGACGGCACGCCGGGCTGGTATGGCCTGGGGCCGGTGTCGGTGCTGCCGGCGCATCAGCGCCAGGGCATCGGGGCGGCGCTGATCCGCGAGGGTTTGGCGCAGCTGCAGGCGCTGGGCGCGCGCGGCTGTTGCCTGGTCGGGCACCCGGACTACTACGGTCGCTTCGGCTTCGGCCACCCGCCCGGGCTGGGGCTGGAAGGCGTGCGGTCCGAGGCCTTCTTTGCGCTGTCGTTCGACGGCCGGATGCCGCAGGGCAGCATCAACTTCCACGAAGCCTTCAAGGCGGAGCGCCCGCCACAGGGCGCCGGCAGCGCCTGAGGGCCGCCTGCCTTGCCAGGGTCCGCAATCCGGCGTAGCCTCAAGGCGCGTCACTGCAGCTGAGTGCTGCCGTCCACCACCATGCAGCTGCCCTTCACTCCCGAACAGTTCTACGGCGTCTTCTTGGCCTACAACGAGGCGGTCTGGCCGGCGCAGCTCGCCCTGCTGGCGCTGGCCCTGTGGGCTCTGGTGAGGGTGGCATGGCCGCGCCGCGGGTCGGGGCAGGTGGTCTCGGCCGTGCTGGGCGGGCTCTGGCTGTGGCAGGGCCTGGCCTACCACCTGGCCTTCTTCGCGGCGATCAACCCGCTGGCCTATGCCTTTGCCGCCGTGTCGGTGGCCGGGGGCTTGGTCCTGCTCTGGCAGGGTGTGGTCCGGCAGCGGCTGGCTTTCCGGTTCGTGCCGGGCTGGCGTGGCTGGGCGGGGGCGGCGCTGGTGCTGTTTGCGCTGCTGGTCTATCCCGCCTGGTCGGCCTACGCCGGGCACCGCTACCTCGCGTCGCCCAGTTTCGGCCTGCCTTGCCCGACCACGCTCTACACCATCGGCATGCTGGCCTTCCTGGTTGCGCCGTATCCGCGCAGCCCCCTCGTCGTGCCGGTGCTCTGGTGCCTGGTGGGCGCGCAGGCCGCCTTCCTGCTCGGCGTGCCGCAGGATCTGGCGCTGCTGGTGGCCGCGGCGGTGGGCCTCGTCCTGTGGTTCGGCGCGGGACCATCGCAGCGCCGGCTGGCCGGGGCAGTTGACGCCGACACCAGGAGCCGGCCATGACCATCCACATCGTCCGCCTCGGCACGCCGCGCCTGCCCGATGAAGGCACGCGCATCGGCACCGTGCGCCGGCCGCCGCGCGGCGTGCCCAGGAGCGAGTTTGCGCGCCAGAACTGGTACGACGTCTGGTTCCCCAACCTCGCGCCCAGCGCGGCGACCATGAAGCTGGGCCAGGAGGCGAGCACGCCCGCGCAATGGACGGCCTTCACCAGGCGCTACCGCCAGGAGATGAGCACGCCCGAGGCCAGCCACGCGCTGGCGCTGCTGGCGGCGCTGTCGCAGCAGAGCCATTTCTCGGTCGGCTGCTACTGCGAGGACGAGGCGCACTGCCACCGCTCGGTGCTGCGCGCGCTGCTGCTGGAGCACGGAGCCCGGGTGGCGCCGGCCCAGGCCCGCCGCAGCATCCAGACCGAGGCGCCGACATGAAGACGCGGGCTGTCCGCCTTTCCCGCGCGGGCCACACGTGCCTGAGCGCAGGAGCGGCGGCCCTCCGGGCGGCTATAGTGCAACGCAGTTGCAGCCCATCGTCCCGCCGATCACTCCCCACCCGCACCGCGCCATGCCCGTTCAGCCCACGCTCCAGCAGATCACCGACTTCCTCGTCACCGAATTCCCGCAGACCAAGTGCACCGTGCTGGCCATCGGCAACCGCGGCTGCACGGTGCGGCACGAGGTGGGCGTGGCCGAGCTGCGCCCCGGCGGCACCGTGGCCGGGCCGGTGATGATGGAGGTGGCCGATCTGGCCCTGTACGTGGCCATCCTCGGCGAGATCGGCATCGTGCCGCTGGCCGTCACCACCAGCCTGAGCTTCAATTTCCTGCGCAAGCCCGCCGGCGACCGCGCCATCCTCGGCGAGTGCCGCCTGCTCAAGCTGGGCAAGACCCTGGCGGTGGGCGAAGTCTTCCTCTACTCCGAAGGCCTGGACGAGCCGGTGGCCCACGCGGTGGGCACCTACGCCATCCCGCCGGCCCGGCCCGCGGCATGAGCCCGCGCGCCGAACAGCGCTTCAAGACCGCCCTGCAGCTGGTGGCCATCGGGCTGCTGCTGCTGATCTTCGCGGTGCTGCTGCACAAGGGCCATGCCGATGTGTCGCGCCTGGCGCAGCAGCATTCGGGCGCCGATTTCTGGCGCGCGCTGGCGCGCCAGGTCTTCAAGAACCTGGCCGGAGGGTGAGCACCATGAAGCATGCGCTGCGCATCGCGGGCATCGTCGTGCTGGCCCTGCTGGTGGCCGCCGGGGCGCTGGTGACCTGGGCCTGGACGCCCGACCTCCCGCTGGAGCAGCTCAAGGCGCGCTGGGCGCCGCCGCCCTCGCAGTTCATCACGGTCGACGGCCTGCCCGTGCATGTGCGCGACGAAGGCCCGCGCGACGACCCGCTGCCCGTGATGCTGATCCACGGCACCGCCGCCAGCCTGCACACCTGGGACGGCTGGGCGGCCGAACTGAGCAGGACGCGGCGCGTGATCCGCTTCGACCTGCCGGGCTTCGGCCTCACCGGGCCCAACGCGGCCGGCGACTACTCCATGGCCTATTACGTGCGCTTCACCGCCGCGTTGCTGGACCAGCTGGGCGTGGCGCGTTGCGTGCTGGGCGGCAATTCGCTCGGGGGCGAGGTGGCCTGGACCACCGCGCACGACCACCCGCAGCGCGTGGCGCGCCTGATCCTGGTCGACGCGGCCGGCTACCGCTTCGATCCGGCGGGCCTGCCGGTGGGCTTCGTCATCGCGGCCACGCCGCTGCTGCGCGACAGCATGAAGTACCTGCTGCCGCCGGGCACGATCGAGCGCTCCGTGCGCTACGTCTATGGCGACCCGGCACGCGTGACGCCCGAGCTGGTGGCTCATTACACCGACATGGCGCTGCGCGCCGGCAACCGCGAGGCGTTGGGGCGCCGGCTGGCCGTGCACTTCACGGGGCGCGAGACCGACATCAAGGCGCTGAGGCTGCCCACCCTCATCCTCTGGGGCGGGCGCGACCGGCTGATCCCGCCCGAGTATGCCCATCGCTTCGCCGCCGACATCGCGGGTTCGCAACTGGTGCTGTTCGAGTCGCTCGGCCACGTGCCGCAGGAGGAAGACCCGGCCGCCACGCTGGTGCCGGTGCAGGCCTTCCTGCGCGAGCCTGCCGGCGGACCCTGAACCTCGGGAGGACCCATGGCTATCGGCGCCTTGCTCGGCATGTTCATAGTCTGGCCCTGGCTGGCGCTGCTGCCGGCGGCCCTCTTCACCGGCTTGTACTGGCGGTCCCGGCGCGGGGCCGTCTTGCTGGCCGCGCTGGCCTGGGGGGCCTATTGCCCCTATGAGCTCGCCATGAAACTGCGCATACTCTGCAGCGGCGAGTGCAACATCCGGGTCGATCTGCTGCTGATCTATCCCCTCCTGCTGCTGCTGACCGGCGTGGGGCTCGTGAGCTCCCTGCGTGCCAGATCGACCCGGCCTGGTGCCGGTGAAGAGGGACGGACACACATGCCGCCGCGTGATGGCGCCGGGAACGACTAGCGGCGCGGGACAGGAGCCACCCATGACATCAGAAAAACACCTGCCCCGCTGGGTCCTTTGGGCCTTCCTGCTGCTGGGGGGCTACATCGTGCTGCTGTCGCTGGACGTGCTTCCCTACATGTCACGCACCTCGAAGCGCGGCTTGTTCGAGACACCCCATCACTGGCAGATCACGAGTCTGGGTGTCGCTTTCGCCTGTGCCGGTCTCTCCATGCTCGTGCTCAAGCGGGGGCGTCTGCTGCGCGTGCTCGTCGGCGCCGTGTTTCTGACGAGCTTCCTGGCGCCGATGGGATGGTTCGTCTATTTTTCCGGGGTGCTCAGTCTTCCACAGCAAATGCTCGCCTCCATTCCGCTGCTTCTGGGCGGCGCCGGCGCACTGTTTGGCCTGGTCCGCACGGCGCAGGGCAAGTCCAGCGTGGTCGCGTTGGCCGATGACCCGGTGCAGGACGCCGAGGTCCTGCTGGCCTACGGCCGCAAGGCGCAGGCGCAGGCCGTTCTGCGGCGGGCGATGCAGCGTCACCCCGCCCGGGCTGCACAATTGCAGCAGCGGCTCGATGAGATCGGCCGTGGCAACTGAGCCGCAACGCAGGGGGAGCGCGCCATGAAACAGGTGGAGTGCACATTGGAGCAGCATGGCGCGGCCATCCTCGCCATCCTGAACGAGGCCATCCTCAATTCCACCGCGCTGTACGACTACCGGCCGCGGACGATGGAGAACATGAGCAGCTGGTTCGCGGCCAAGCGCGCCGGCAACTTTCCCGTCATCGGGCTCGAGGATGAAGCCGGCACGCTGTTGGGTTTTGCCAGCTACGGCAGCTTCCGTGCCTTTCCGGCCTACAAGTACACGGTGGAGCACTCGGTCTACGTGCACCCCAGGCAGCGCGGCCGCGGCCTGGGGCGCGAGCTGCTGCGCTCGCTGATCGAACGCGCTCGCGCGCAGGAGGTGCACGTGCTGGTGGGCGGCATCGACGCCGCCAACACGGCCAGCATCGCCCTGCACACGCAGCTGGGCTTCACGCCCTGCGGTGTGGTGCGCCAGGCGGGTTTCAAGTTCGGCCGCTGGCTGGACCTGGCCTTCTACCAGCTGATCCTGGACACGCCGGCGCAGCCGGTGGATGGCTGAGGAGCGCGCCATGCTCGTGCTGCAGACCACCACCTACGTGCCGGGCCTGCGCGGGCAGGAGGTCTACGACTTTCTGACCCACCCGGATGACCGCAGCTACCAGCGCTGGTGGCTGGGCACGCACCTGCAGCTGCATCTGGTGGGCAGCGGCGGACACGGCGACGGCGGTGTCGGCAGCGAGATCCACATGGACGAATACATCGGCACCCACCGCCTGCGCATGAACGCCGTGGTGACCGAGGCCGTGCCGGGCCGCCGGCTGGTGATGCGCATGAAGAGGCTCGTGCGCCTCGCCGCCACGCTGACGCTGGAGTTTGTCGACGACGCAGATGGCGTGCGCATCGTGCACACCGTGTGCGCCGGTTATGCAGGCATCGGCCGGGTTCTCGACCCGCTGCTGCGCCAGCACTTCACGCCGGCCTTCGCGCGCGATCTCGATGCGCACGTGCACACCGAATTCGCCAAGCTGCGCGACTTGCTGCACGGCCCCGCGGCTGCCGCGACCGGAGCTACCTGAGCATGCCCATCCCCTCCGAGTACCAGCACACCTCGCTCGACTTCGAGCGCTTCATGGTCGACGCGCGCGACGCCGCCGGCCTGGCCACCACCAACATGGCCTGGAACATGGTGGTCGGCGTGCTGCACACCTTCCGCCGCCGCCTCAGCGTGGCCGAGGCGCTGCGCTTTGCCGACGTGCTGCCGCCCGTGCTGCGCGCCATCTTCGTGGCGGACTGGGATGCCGAACGGCCGGTGCTGCCCTTCAGCGACCGCGCCAGCCTGACGCGCGAGGTGCAGGCCCTGCGGGCCGCGCACAACTTCGCGCCCGACGACGCCATCCGCGCCGTGGCGCAGGCGCTGCGCCGGCAGGTGGACGTGGACGCGTTGGAGCGCGTGCTGGCCACGCTGCCGGCGGGGGCGCGGGAGTATTGGGCCGTTCGGGACTGATGCACTGCCGGCGCGGTGCAGGACCGCGGCGCACCGGCTCAAGGGGCCTGGACGTGCCGATCCTGCAGGGTTACGCTGTCCGTCTAACAAGCCAGATTTCGCAGGATTCGACGCCAAGTCCCTGATCTGACAGCTCTTTCGGTCTGCGCTACCGGCCGTGTTAGTCAGCAGCCAGCCTTGTTCATAAGACAGGATTGCCGGGTTTGCCGGTTGTGTTCATGGTGGATCCGTGGCCATTCATGAGGGAAAGGCTGCTATAAATCAGTCGCTTACAACACAAAACGGGAGGACGACTTGATGTACTTGAACTTTGTTCATAAGACAGGTTTGCTGTCTATATCAAGTTGGGCACCATAGGGACTGGCCGCTGCTATGAGTGAAGGAAAGTGGAAAGACTCGCTGCTAAAGAGCAGCCTCCCTCTTGAGCATGCTGTTGCAGAGCAACTTGCGAAGCTCAAGTGGACTGTCTGGGGCCAATACGCTTATGCGCGGAACAACGAATCCGGTGCGAGCGTCGACTTTTCCGTCGACATCGAGGCGCTCAAAGAATACTCCACAGATACTCACTGGCTTGCGACGCTTCAATTATTGATTGAATGCAAGTACGCATCGCCAGGTGTCAAGTGGTTGTTTCTTCCTTATCCGAGAACTGCCGAATTGTTTGGTGGTGCAGTGCGCGTTTTTGATGAAGCCGCGAACAAGCGGGTGACGAATCGCCGGCTTTTGGACTCAATTGAAGACAATATGCCGTATTGCATTCGCGGCATTTCACTTTTCGACAGCGGTTTTGACGAAACGGCAATACACAGGGGAGCCACCCAGCTTCGGTACGCCATGCCAAGGTTAGCGACGCAATCCCTGTCATCTCAGATCACCGACACACACGATGAAGACGTTAGCGTCACAATCGCCTGTGCGATCCTTGTGACTTCCGCACCAATATTCACGCTGAAAGAGGGCTTATCTCTGGACGATGTGTACCAAGCGAAGTCCCTGGATAGCTTGGTCACTGAGCACGAGTCAGTAATTCTTTGGGATTCGAATGCCCCCGACCGTGCTAACTACTCAATGAGACTATTTGGAGAACTTGATGCAGAAGCATTGCGCTCAAGGATCGAAAAGTACAGCGCGGTATTCGAACCCACGAAAAGGTTGAAGTATCCGCCCGCCACCTATCAGGTACCTCAAGCTATCTCAGAAGCTGGCGATCACGTGATCGTGGTGACTTTGAAGGGCCTGAAATCGCTTCTAGTCCGACTTAACAGAGCCGGCACGAGCGCCGCAAAGTCAATTGAACGTATTGCTACGCTTGACTTCGATCGAACAACGGGCGAAGTCAACATTAGTAGCGTCTCTTCGGCGCCACCACTGAGATGAGCCGGTAGTGCCCAACCCATCATTCCACCGGACCTGCGCGAAAAGCCGCGCAGGTCGGTGAATTCAAACGTTAGACCTCATGTTTGACATGGTGCTTCTTGTTCTCGGGATGGCTGGTTTAGCGGTCACCATGCTGCTGCTGGCGTGGGTCGCTCTCGGTGAGTATAGGGAGGTGTTTCAAGCTAACCCCAGGCTCGTTATGAGCGTCGAAGTGTTCGCGGTGCTTACCGAGATTGGGGGCCCGGGCTACCTCGCAGCGGTTCTTGGCTTTTGTGGGCTCTGGCTCCTCATGATGGCAACAGTCTTACTGTTGTTCCTTGTTTTCAGTCTCTTCCGCTAGTTGGGAGTGCCGCATGAGGTCTAACATTGCGTATATGGACTCCCCCACAAGTGCAAGAAACTGACCGAGTGGGGACCAGAGGGTAGAGCGCCTGCTTCGTATATCCGGCATCTGAGGTGGGATCATTCAAGTCCCGTGCCGACATGGAATCTGCGTCACCGCTAAGACTATCAATACAAGTGGCTGCATAAGAGCCGGAAGAGTTATCGGCGTCTGACGGTGTGGGTGGAACCCAGTTGGCCAGGATGGTCGATCAAGCTCGACGCAAAGGCGGATCGGGACATCTGAACATGCGAGAGGTGCATCATGAGCAAAGTCTTCGTCAACGTCGGACTCAGCCTCGACGGCTACATGGCGCCGGAAGGAATGACCATGGGCAAGCCGGAGTACAAGAACGGGGGCGCCAAGTGGGGGGCGCTGATGGCCTGGATCATCAATACACAGTACTTCCGCGAGAACCTCAAGCTCGGCCCCGGGGGAGAGACCGGCCCGGTCAACGACCTGCTACGCAGCACCACGGAGCGCATCGGTGCCAACATCATGGGCAAGCGCATGTTCGACCAGGGCGAAGTCGCCTGGCCAGAGGAGGCGCCGTTTCACACGCCGGTCTACGTTCTGACCCATGAGCAACGCGAACCCTGGGTGCGCCCCGGCGGGACGACCTTTTACTTCGTCAATGACGGGCCGGCGCGTGCGCTGGCGCTGGCGCGGGAATCCGCAGGCAGCCGTGATGTGCGTATCGCAGGTGGCGCGGATGTGATCCAGCAGTACCTGAACCTGGGGGCCGTCGACGAGCTGGAAATCGCCCTGGCCCCCGTGTTGTTCGGCGGCGGGCGGCGTCTCTTCGAAAACCTGCGCGAGCCCGGGACGCAGTTTCGCATAGCCAAGGTTCTTGACGGTCCGGCCGCCACACACCTGCGCTATGTGCGTCAGTGAGGGCGGCCCACTCACGCCTTCAGCAAACCCCACGTCTCGATGAACCGCACCACCTCGTCCACCCCCGCCAGCGTCTTGAGGTTGGTCATTACGAAGGGCTTGCCCCGCCGCATGCGCTCGGTGTCGGCCTGCATCACGGACAGGTCGGCGCCCACGTGCGGCGCGAG
>JACCDS010094855.1_pt1 | contig 20132 bp, 18 predicted proteins | sample 7446441 | NCBI WGS metagenome assembly JACCDS01 (sample SAMN15323445, study PRJNA562643) | freshwater metagenome | isolation source: river surface water | place: USA:Blue River Watershed | collected 2017-08-17
CCGACAGGGGAATGTCCAATCCTTTTTTAATTTTAATCATACGTACTTGCACTACTTTAACGGGAAGAAACAGGGCCTGGTTTTTACGGCTGCTCGCCTCGCAGCGCACCTGGCGAAAGCTGGCTGAATTTTAACCAGATTTCAACAGATACACGTACATAGCGGCGGATTTTAGCACTAAACCCACAGACCAGCTATGATAAATAACACTTTTATGCAGCCAGGACAGCGACTGTCGGCAAGTGTAGTCAACTTTGAATATATTGCGCATAATCTGCACAAATTCGCTGAAATTCAGCGGTTTTCCTGTTGTTGCCTTGGAGGCTGTCCCCTTCGTCCTACGTTCAAACAAAAGCCGCCAGAAAGGCGGCTTTATTATCTTAAGCTAAATTCGCCAGTGTCACCATCGGAGAAACATCAGCTTCGTAGTCGACATGGCTATAACCGAAGCCAAACAGACGCAGAAACTCCTGATGGTAGCCTTTGTAATCGGTCAACTCGTCGATATTCGCCGTTTCAACCTGTTGCCATAATGCCGTTACTTCAGCCTGGACGTGGTCAGACAGCTCTTTACCGTCCATCCGCAAACGACCGCCTTCATCCAGCACGCGCGCCGGGTTGTACAAACACTGCTGGAACAGGCCGTAAATTTGTTCAATGCAACCTTCATGGGTGCCTTCTGCTTTCATCACGCGGTACAGTAATGAGATATAAAGTGGCATGATTGGGATGGCCGAACTGGCTTGCGTTACCAACGCTTTCAAAGACGCAACATAGGCATGACCGCCCTGCCCTGCCAGCTTAGAGCTGATCGCAGATGCAGCCCGGTCCAGATCTTCTTTGGCGCGACCGATAGTTGCTTTACCATAAATCGGCCAGGTCAGTTCTTTACCAATGTAGGTGTAGGCAACCGTCTGGACATTTTCAGCCAATACGCCGGCGGCATGCAGCTGATCTAACCAACGTTCCCAGTCTTCCCCGCCCATCACTTTGACCGTGTTAAAAATCTCGTCTTCATTGGCCGGCTCTACCGACACTTCTTCAATCTCGCGCTTGCTGGTGTTAAGCGTTTTAGCCGTGTAAGCGTTCTGGATTGGTTTTAATACTGAACTGTAAATCTCGCCAGTCACTGGATCTTTGCGACGAGGAGCAGCCAGACTGTAAACGACTAAATCGATTTTGCCCATTTCAGCGCGGATCAGAGAAATGGCCTGAGATTTCATCTCATCGGTAAAAGCATCGCCATTCAGGTGTTTGTTCCACAATCCTTCAGCATTGGCTGCGGCTTCAAAAGCGGCAGTGTTATACCAGCCAGCAGATCCGGTTTTGCCTTCTGTCGCTTCTTTTTCAAAGAAAATACCCAAAGTCTTAGCGCCAGAACCAAATGCCGCAGTGATACGCGAGGCCAGGCCATATCCCGTTGAAGCGCCAATCACCAATACATTTTTTGGACCGTTAGCGACGGTACCATGTTGTTTGACGTAGCCGATTTGCTCATGAACATGTTCAGCACAGCCCACCGGGTGCGCATTGGTACAGATAAAACCACGGATTTTCGGTTGAATAACCATAAAAAATTAACCTGTGTGATGACAGAAACCGCGGTTAGTGTAAAACACTCACCGCCGTAACAGGTCTGATCAGCTTAAATAAAGCGGCTAATGCCGGCGATCATACAAATATATCGAGCGAGAGAATCACTCAGCTCGCGGTCTTCTCTGCTTTTTTAGAACCGCCAAAGCATTTTGGTGAGGCAGGCGGCTTCTCTGCGTAATATTCATACCATTCGCTGGGTGTATATGTATGCAAGGCAAGTGCATGGATTTTTTCTGCCAATTCTTCTGCCACGACTGCATTCACCGCCCGATGCCGCTGCAACAGCCGCATCCCATCAAACAAGGGCGTGACAATCACAACTTTAAAATGGGATTCAGAGCCTGGTGCAACACTGTGCATGTGGCTTTCGTTGATGACATCCAGAAATACAGGTTGGAAGGCATGCAACAATTTCTGTTCGATAGACGTATGGATCAACATGATTGTCTGCTCCTTCGTTCAGCATTAATACTCATAACTCACTTTAGCCAGTGCATTTTGCCTTGTCTGTAGCTAAACAGCTGCAAAAAAAGATAAAGATTCCAGCTTGATTATTGCCGCTTCGCTGCATCAACGCTGTGGCAAATAACGGAATGTCAGATTAAAGCGCTCAGCATCCAACCGGGTCTGCTTTGGCACCCGGTGTTGCCAGTGCCGCTGACAAGCGCCCGCCATCACCAGCAAATCGCCATCGTTCAGTTCAATAGACAGCTGGCTATTGAGCCGTTTATGCCGTAAATCAAAGCGACGCGTCTGGCCAAGACTCAGCGATAAAATCACCGGTTCATCGCCCAGCTCAGGCTCATCATCACTATGCCAACCCATATGATGCTCACCATGCTGATAGTGATTCAACAGCACCGCATTCAGTGGGTGTCCTGTCTGGCGGGTCAGGCGCTGACACAATCCATCAAGCCCGGCTTGCCAGGCTTGCGGATAAAATGTCACCCCGGAATAACGGTAACTGCAATGCGCGTCTCCCATCCAGATCTGCCGACGTGGGATAGCGACAGATCGGCCATATAACTTAATCTGTGGTTGCTGCCAGCTGAGCTCACGCAACTGTTGCTGTAGCTGCGTCGACTCTTTGGCAGATAAAAAACCGGGAAGCAGCCATATCTCAGCATCTGGCAGAAAATAGCGCTGCAACAAATTGCTTTGCAGCGGAATGACCGGACTTTCGTTGTGACTTGTCTGCGCTTCTGTCAAAATAACTGCCCTTTATTTCTGCCGAACCAGCTTATGTCCAGCCAATTTACCTTAGACCAGATCCAACTGCAGCTGGATCGTTATCCGCCTGAGCAGAAAACCCGCAGCCTGCAGGCCTGGGATGCTGCCGACGAGTTGCTGATACGTTATGCTCAGCAACAACTGCCGCACCATCAAGTCCCCTTGCTGCTGGTGAACGATTTGTTCGGCACTCTTGCCTGTGCGCTGCACGCCTGGCAACCAGTGCAATGGTCCGATTCTTATTTAAGTCAGCTCGCGACCCAACACAATCTGCAGCAAAATGGTCTGACAGCTGTAACGCAAATTGCCAGCACCGAGCCTTGTCCGGCCTTTGCCGCGGTGCTGTTAAAACTGCCAGGTAACCATAGTTTTCTGCGTTATCAGTTACGACAAATTAAGCAACAGCTGCCGGATGGCGCATCGTTAATTGCTGCGGCAAAAGCAAAAGACATTCACGCCAATCTGCTACAAATTTTTGCTGAAGAAATTGGCCCGGTCAGCGCTTCTTTAACGGAGAAGAAATGCCGGCTGATCACTGCTGTTTGCGATAAAAATCAGGCCGTGCCGAAAATTCCGGAATTCCCGTTGGTATGGCCCGTTGAGTTGCCGCTAGCTGATCAGACGCTGACGCTCGATATCGTGAACCATGCCAATGTGTTCGCCCGAGAGCAACTCGATATTGGCGCGCGGTTCTTTCTGCAGCACTTGCCATCGGTCCAATCAGGGCAAAGAGTGATTGATTTAGGTTGTGGCAACGGTGTGATTGGGTTGGCGTTACTTGCAGCAGAACCACAAGCACAGATATTGTTTTGCGACGAATCATACATGGCAGTGCAATCGTCACGTGAAAACGTCAGCCGACTTTTTCCTGCGGCAAGCCACTGTGAATTTCTGGTCGATGACAGTATGAGTCAGCAACCGGACTTATCCGCCGACTACATTTTATGCAACCCACCTTTTCACCAGCAACAAGCAGTCACCGACCATATTGCCTGGCAGATGTTCGCTGACGCACGGCGCGTGCTGAAAATTGGTGGTCGACTGCGTATTGTCTGCAATCGTCATTTGGGTTACGGCGAAAAGCTGACTCGGTTGTTCGGCGGTTGTATTCACGTAGCCAGTAATGCAAAATTCAGCGTCTTTGAAGCTATCAGAAGGAAATAGTTATGCGTTCAATCCTGCTTGCCGCCGTGTTTGCGGTCGGAGTTGCCGGTTGCAGCAACCCGGTCCCGTCTTTTATCGTGGCGCCACAAATTTTCTGGAATCAGTCTAATCAACTGACCAACACTGCTTTTGCCCTGAACGTACAGGACAACAGACCGACAAACGGTACACTGGTGATGCGCGATGGTGACTCCGTCAAGTCTTATCCGACCACCAATGATTTAACCGGTCAGCTGCAACAAACTCTGAGCAGCGCCTTAACTCAACAAGGTGCCCGTATTTCCGGCAATGAGCCTGTCATTGTTACCTTACAAATTAATCAGCTGGAAGCCAATGCTGAGTTAAAAACTGTCGAACATGTGGTGAAAAACAGCGTGGAACTGACGCTGCTGATCGAACGTGATGCCGGTTCATTTAACAAAAGCTACAGTGGTAAAAGCAGTTTCTCTGGTCCGTTTAAGCTCGACACCGCCGTGGCTGAACGCGAGTTACGCGTACTTACCGAACAAGTGCTTGGCAATATGCTGCGCGATCCGAGCTGGCAGGATTTCCTGAGGAACTAACAGATGAAGCGTTTTTTTGCTGCCATAATGCTGCTCATCAGTGCACCGGTGTTTGCCACCGGTGAATATCTACAAAAAGATAATCTGTTTCCACGGGTCAAGCTGGTGACTACTGAAGGCGATATCGTCATTGAACTGGACCGGATGAAAGCGGCGTTGACGGTGAATAACTTCCTGACTTATGTCGACAAAAAAATGTACGACGGCACCGTCTTTCATCGATTGGAACCGAATTTTGTGCTGCAGGGCGGTGGTTATGATCGCGAGTATGTAGCGATCAAAAGCCTGAAAGAGATCCCGAACGAATCCGGCAATGGCCTGAAAAACATTCAGTTCAGTGTCGCGATGGCGCATCAGGAAAAAGGCCCACATACCGGTTCTAATCAGTTTTTTATAAACCTGAATGAGAATACCAGCTTAAACCCTGGCAAGACCTGGGGCTATGCCGTTTTTGGTAACGTCGTCGAAGGCTTTGAGACGTTGGAAAAAATCAAACTGCTTGAAACTGGTCTGAACGAGAAACTCGGCTGGGAAAATGTACCGAAAAAGCCAGTAGTCATCGCCCGCGCAATATTACTTCCTGCTAAATAATACCGTCTATACTTGCCCAAGACACAGTGCTGCTTCGGCAGCACTGTGCTGATAAGCCCATTACGGGCTTGTTGTGGTTAACCAAAGTGGCTGTTGCCACCTTTGTTAAACAGGGTGTAGTTATGTTAGATGCATTTCTGGAGCAAAAATCTAAACAGCTGGTGTTTTATCTGGCGCGTTATCTGCGCGGTCAGCTTCCGCACCAGGAGATGCATTTGTTTATCTGGGATACATTGGAAGAATGGGCTCAGCTTAAGATCAGCAATAAAACCCCGCAATCCTTTCGTGAGATGGTGTTTTGGCATTTAGTATACCAGCTGGAATTTTGCTCCGAATCTGACTTAAAAACTGACCGACACCTACGCCGTGAACTGCACCAATGTATGGGGTATTTATTGGGTAAAACCCAAGTACACGCCGACTTTGTCGGTATCAGGCCTTAAACACCACTTTGCTTTGACCGGTCCGCTTTGTTAAGGTGGCGGCTTTGTGACTGTACCGCGCTGGAGCAATGCCGGATGTCTGAAGTAGTGCGCCCCGCACCGGGCTGGTTAACCGCAATCCGGGTCTATCGCGACCCCCGTCTTTGGTTTATTTTCCTGCTAGGTTGTTCGTCCGGCTATCCCTGGGTGCTGATTAGCAGTGCGATGACTGGCTGGCTTAAAGATGCTGATTTGTCACGAGCAGCTATTAGCTATTTTGGCTCAGTCACCGCCGTGTATGCTATTAATTTCCTTTGGGCACCGTTACTCGACCGTGTGCGGCTACCTTATCTATTTCAACGTCTGGGTCAACGCCGCAGCTGGATATTAATGCTGCAGCTCTGGATTGTGCTGTTCACTGTCGGGATTGCGCTGACCAATCCTGCTGCGAGCCTACTCTGGACATCCTTACTGGCTCTTGCTATCGCCGCGGCAGCGGCCAGTATGGACGTCGCGATTGATGGTTACCGGATTGATATCATTGGCCAAGACCCGTTGAAGTTACCAACTGCTGCTGCGATGGGCGTGGCTGGTTGGTGGACAGGATACTCTTTACCTGGCTATCTCGCTTTTCATTACGCCGACCGCTTTGGCTGGTCAGTCGTCTATCTGGGACTTGCATTATTGTTGGCTATGCTTGCCTTAGGCACGCTGTGGGTACGTGAACCAGAAACTAATCGTGATTTATTGCAACAAAAAGCAGCAGAACGCTACCAAAACAGCCAGTCGCATCCGGCATTGCTGTGGCTGCAAGTGACAGTGTTTGAACCCTTCGCAGAGTTTATCCGCCGCAATGGTCTCAAAGTATCTGTACTGCTGATTTTGTTTATTCTGACATTTAAGCTCGGCGAGTCGTTTCTCGGCCGGATGTCGATCCAATTTTATCGGGAAGTAGGTTTTAGCAACGAGCAGATCGCCGAGTATTCCAAGCTGATTGGCTGGGGCGCCACGGTGTTTTTTACCCTGCTTGGCAGCTTACTGAATACACGTTTCGGCGTATTTAAAGGGCTGGTGATTGGTGGGATCGCCATGGCAGCCAGTAATCTGATGTTCGCCTGGCTGGCAAAAGTCGGCCCGGATGAACAAATCCTGTTCTGGACTATTATTCTGGACAACTTCACCACCGCATTTTCAATTGTCGCTTTTGTATCGTTTTTATCCGCTTTTACTGGCGTGGCCTTCTCCGCCAGTCAATATGCGCTTTTAGCCTCTGTCGGTAATTTCGGCCGCACCTCAATGGCAGCATTTGGTGGTAGCTTGGTTGACTGGCTTGATGGCGACTGGTCGATGTTTTTCCTATTGACGTCGCTGATGGTGATCCCTGCGCTGGGACTGCTCTGGTACATCATGTATTTATTGCGGCAGCGTGGACAACAAATCTAAGCGCCGGAAAACTATTACTACCGCGTCGCGGCATTGTCGGAGGCCCTTTGCAGAGCGAGGGCTGTTTATCCGGCGAAATGCTAACAGATTGGCTTTTCGAAATCCCGGGCTCTCTGTACCGTAGGTCCTGCAGATAAAAAAAGCCGCAATCTGCGGCTTTGTATCTCTCAGACGACTCAGTCCTTAAGGCTGAGTCACCTGACGCAATCCTTCCGCTGGGTCCACTTCTAATGCCTGGCAATACCGGACAAATTCCACGACATCTAAACGACGTTCCTGATTTTCTACCTTACCTATAAAAGAATGTGGTGTGCCCAGTACTTCAGACAGGCTGCGCATGGTGTGTCCCTTATCCTGGCGCTGGCGTTTCAGCCACAAACACAATCTTTTATTCTCGTCAGAAATGACGCTTTTGGTACCTTTCATAACTAAATAGTCTCCCAGCGTTGAACGCTTTTTTTATGTAAAACACTTCCTGCCGAATAAAAATCCAAACCTTATTGGTGTCCCAATAAGCAATAAAAATCGGTTCATTAAACCATAGGATGCGACGAGCGTACAGTTACAACAGTTAAAATTTGTCCGACCGGTAAGCGCTTGATAAAAACAATGTAATTTATTTTTAAATATCAAAGCGTTAACGCAATGCAGACCAAGTTTAAACGCAATCAAGCCACATTTTTTGCATGGTAAATATTAGCAATTAGTAATATTTTTGTTATCAAACCACCTGCATTCTATTCTATGTTGCTGGCAGATGTAACGTTTGGTGAAAAAATCAGCGGGAAAAACGGGGAGGACAGACCAGCCAGCAATGCGCCAGCTGGTAATTTCGACATTTAAACTGAGAAACTGGAACCACATCCACAAGTTGTTGTGGCATTTGGGTTTTGTACTGTGAAGCGGCTGCCCTGTAAGCCATCGGTATAATCAACGACACCGCCCATCAGATACTGCAGGCTCATCGGGTCAACCACCATGGTCACGCCGTTTTTGTCGATGGTTAAATCACCATCATTCACTTTTTCATCAAAAGTGAAACCGTACTGGAAACCAGAGCAACCACCGCCAGTGACATAAACCCGCAATTTTAACGCCGGATTTTCTTCGTCGGTGATTAATGCCAGCACTTTATTGGCGGCAGCATCGGTAAACTGAATAGGCATCTGGATTTCTGACATAACGACTCCTGACGGGACAGAAAATGGTGACGGATTATCTAATACCTGAGCGTTTTAATCAAGTATTTCACTTTGGCCATCCCAGGCTAGCTCTTTTTTCAGCAACACAGTCGTACCACCTTGGCCAGAGTTGCTGCTCAGACGGATCTCGAGTTTTTCGGCAGTAAAACCGGCAGGCAGGACAAAGTCACCTTCAACTGCCCGAAAGTTCTTAATCAACAACCGTTTCGCTTTGGTATTAAAACCGGCTAGTTTCAAAACATCAACTTCCACTGCTTTCTTCTTGCGCTTACCTTTGAGTTTGATTTCAATCTGAGCACGGCTTTGTTTTTTCTGTTTATTTTGCTCAATCAACAGCAAACTGAACTGATAACGGCCGACGGCACTACCTTGTTGTAAGCGGAAACTGTCGATCACCATCGTACCGCTCTCGGGTACTGGAGCGACAATTTTTTGGTATACCGCCAATTCTTTTTTCAAATCAAACAGTTTCTGCTGATGATCTTTGATGTCTTGCTGTAATAACAGATTGGTGTTTCTCTCGACCGCCAATTCAGTGCTGAGAAAATCACGCTGACGCAAAGCATCAGCCCGCGCGGCGTCAACCTGCTGCAGTTGCAGACCTTGTTGTTGTAAAGCCAGGCTTTGTTGTGCCTGCGTTTGCAGTAAGTGCCAATTCCCAAAGCCCCAACCCAGCAGTAACGCCAGCAAAATCGCCGGCACCAGCCACCAGTGTTGGCGTAACCAAAGAACAGCAACTTGATTGAATCGAAGTTTCATCAGCAGACTCAACATGTTATCTTTCGACTTTCAGCATCTAAGCTTGGTACTTTACCATGAATCGCGTGAAACAGTGGTTACCGCCACTGCGCCGCCGCCTGGCATTGCCAGTAACTTCATTACAACTCTGTTTGCTAGGTGCGCTCGGCGGCCTGGTTGCGGCGTTGCTTATCGTGTTGTTTCGCCTCTCGATTATGGCAATTCAGAGTTTTTACTTAACCCACTATGACGATTTTACCAGCCTGAGTCTGCAACATCGGGCTGCGCTACCATTTATTGCCGCCGCGATTATAACGGTGCTTGGGCTGGTGATCGGACTGAAGCATTACCGCCTTGGGATCCCTTTTGTCATCCACAGGATTAAACTTAAATATGGTCTGATGCCGTGGAAAAACACCCTGCAGCAGTTTTTTGGTGGAGTAGCCGCGCTCAGTGCCGGTTTTTCGGTTGGACGGGAAGGTCCATCAGTCCACCTTGGCGCTTTTGGCGCCAGCATGTTTGGTAAATATCTGCGCCTGCCCTATAACAGCATCCGTATTCTAGCCGGTTGTGGAATTGCAGCCGGGATCTCGGCATCATTTAATACCCCACTGGCAGCGGTCATTTTTGTCATGGAAGTGGTGTTACGGGAATACCGCATTCATGTCTTTGTACCCATTATGCTAGCATCGACGATTGGCGCCTTAGTGACACAAGCTTTTTTTGGCACCGGCAACGATTTGCATACTCTTACTATGGCGACTCTGAGCAACTGGCACTTGCCGTATTTACTGCTGGCCGGCGTGGCAATGGGCGTGGTCGCGACTTTCTTTAATCAAAGTCTGATGCTGACGATGAAAACCTTTCAACGCTGGCATCTTGGCTTTCGTCTGTTGTTGGCTGCGTTATTGACGGCCGCAATCGGCAGTATGATCCCACAAGCACTCGGCGCTGAAACTGGCGCCATCCACTATGCGGTGTCTGCGCCGAATGAGCTGTTGCTACTTTTTGCCATTTTTGTCGGCAAAATTCTGTTGACGGTAGTTGCGTTGGGCTTAGGTGTGCCCGGCGGTATTGTCGGCCCGGTATTTGGTATTGGCATCGTGATGGGGACCATTCTGGCTTTTGTGCCATCGTTGTTTAGTGGTGATCACAGTGCGGTCGGCACCTATGCATTGCTTGGTATGGCCGGCATGATGGCTGCCACCCTGCACGCCCCGTTGGCGGCATTAGTGGCCGTGATGGAACTGGCGTCAAACCCGCAGTTAGTCGTGCCGTCGATCCTGGTGATCACTGCGTCTTATGTCACGGCCGTACAGTTTTTCCATACTAAATCGATTTTTCTGCAACAGCTCGATTTCCTGCAACTGCCCTACAAATTGGCACCGGCGGACGATGTGCTGCAAAAAGTCGGCGTGCTGGCCATGCTACAACAAAATTATTTGCTGCTGGATAATCCGTCTGATGCGCAGGTGATCCAGGCTTTAGACAATGCAGAATCACAACAGCAGGTTTTAGTCCGTCGCCAATACGCGGTTGACCAGCAATTTGAATTGGCGGCTTACGATGTCAGCTTGTCAATGTCCGGCGAAAGCGCGCTGCGGTTTATTCCGGTTGGTGCGGTCAGTCATCAGGCCACAATGGCTGAAGTCTTTGCCGAAATAGGTGACCAGCGTGAAGGTGCAGTGCTGGTCTACGATGATGATGCCCCTGATCAGCCGCTCGGCCTTATTAGCTGGGAGCAAGTACGCGCACTATTAATGCGACAAAATAATTTGTTATAAATCAAAACCACTCGGCAAAAACTGTGCATAATGCCGACGAAAAAAGGGGCCCTGATGAGCTGGTTATTAATCTATAAAGCACTGCATATCGCCTTTATGGTGGCCTGGTTTGCCGGCATTTTTTATCTGCCGCGGCTATTTGTTTATCACGCACAGACGGTGTCGCCTGAGGTGGACGCACAGTTTAAGGTGATGGAGCGGCGGTTATTATATTTCGTCACACCTTTTGCTGTGTTAACCGCGGTATTTGGCCTGCTGCTGATCCATAGTTATGGCGCTGCCTGGTTTGCCGCCAGCCATTGGCTACACCTGAAACTCGTGCTGGTAGCCTTTTTGTATGGTTATCATGGCTACTGTTTTAAATTGGTGGCGGACTTTAAACACAACCGCAACCAACGCAGCCCGCGCTTCTATCGCTTTTTTAATGAAACACCAGTGCTGATCTTATTTGCGGTGGTGATCCTGGCCGTAGCCAAACCGTTTTAGTACTGGGTTTGTCACGTCGCTTTGATTATAATGTCGTGCAGTTTGCGGCAACGCCGCCGTCTGTCACTCCCAGTTATAGGCCCCGAGCATGAACTTCAAAGGTCAACATATTCTGTCGGTCAAGCAATTTGATCGCGACAGTATTTCGCACGTCTTTCGTATTGCCCGTTCGATGGAACCATATGCCCTGCGGCAGAAACGAACCCGCGTACTGGATGGCGCCATTCTGGGCAATCTGTTTTTTGAACCCAGCACCCGCACCCGGGTCAGTTTTGGTTGCGCTTTTAACCTGCTCGGTGGCGAAGTCCGCGAAACCACCGGCATTCAGTCGTCCGCCTTGTCAAAAGGCGAATCTTTATTTGATACGGCTCGGATGATCAGCAGTTACAGCGACGTCATCGCGATGCGACATCCGCAAGCCGGCAGTGTAGCCGAATTTGCTGAAGGCAGCCGGGTCCCGGTGCTAAATGGTGGTGACGGTGCGAATGAACATCCAACGCAGGCCTTGTTAGATTTGTTCACCATTGAGCGTGAGTTGGCGGCTTCGCAGCAATGTGTCGAAGGTATGCATATCGCGATGATCGGCGATCTGAAATTTGGCCGAACCGTACATTCGCTGTCGAAGCTACTGTGCCTATACAAAAACATTCAATTTACTTTGATCGCACCGAATGAACTGGCGATGCCGGATGAAATTGTCTCAGCGATTGAAAATGCCGGACATAAGGTCCGCATCACCGACCAGCTGGCCGGTAATATTGACGCTGATATTGTGTACCAGACCCGTATTCAGGAAGAACGCTTCCCGTCACAGGAAGAAGCCAATAAATATCGCGGCAAGTTCAGACTCAATCAGGAGATTTACACCAAACACTGTAAGTCCAACACCGTGATCATGCATCCGCTGCCACGCGATTCGCGTCTGGAAGCTAATGAACTGGATAACGATCTGAATATGAACCCGAATCTGGCGATCTTCCGCCAGGCCGACAACGGCGTGCTGGTGCGGATGGCGTTATTTGCGCTGACACTTGGCGTGGAAGATTTGATCCATAAATACGAATGCGAAGTGCCGTGGTACAGCGCCAAACACAAATAACAGCTCTGGAATTCTGCAATGACTTTATCTGAACAACTGTTCGAACGCGCCCAACATACCATCCCTGGCGGCGTCAATTCGCCGGTCCGCGCTTTTAAAAGCGTTGGCGGTACGCCGGTATTTATTGACCGCGCCGATGGCGCTTATTTGTATGATGTTGATGGCAAACGTTATATCGATTATGTCGGCTCGTGGGGGCCTATGTTGCTGGGCCACAACCACCCGGCAATCCGCGAAGCCGTGATCAAAGCAGCCGAAAAAGGTCTCAGTTTTGGTGCGCCTTGCCCGGCAGAAATCGATATGGCGGAGCTGGTCAGTAAGCTGGTACCGTCGATGGAAATGCTGCGGATGGTCAGCTCCGGTACAGAAGCGACCATGAGTGCGATCCGACTGGCCCGCGGTTACACCGGCCGCAATACCATTGTTAAATTTGAAGGTTGTTACCATGGCCATGCAGACTCGCTGCTGGTTAAAGCCGGTTCTGGTGCACTGACACTGGGCGTGCCAAATTCGCCAGGCGTGCCGGCTGATTTTGCCAAATATACGCTGACCTCTGAATTCAACAATTTGGCACAATTACAGGCTTTATTTGCAGAACATGGCAACGATATCGCGTGCATTATCGTCGAACCTGTCGCCGGTAATATGAACTGTATTCCGCCACAACCTGGCTTTTTGCAGGGCCTGCGTGAACTCTGCGACCAATATGGCAGCGTGTTGATTTTTGATGAAGTGATGACAGGATTTCGCGTCGCACTTGGCGGTGCACAGGCGGTATATGGCGTTCAGCCTGATTTGACGACCTTGGGCAAAATCATTGGCGGCGGCATGCCGGTCGGTGCTTTTGGCGGTAAAAAAGCCATCATGCAGCATATTGCGCCGTTAGGCCCGGTTTATCAGGCCGGTACTTTATCCGGTAATCCGATCGCCATGGCTGCGGGGCTTGCAGCATTAACCGCGATCAGCCAGCCAAGTGTCTATGACGCATTAACCGCGAAAACGACCACGTTGCTGCAAGGCCTGCAGCAAGCGGCTGATGCCGCCGGTGTGCCATTTTGTACCAATCAGGTTGGCGGCATGTTCGGCATGTTCTTCACCGACCAGACCGAAGTCAGCAGTTACCAGCAAGCCACCAAATGCAATATCGATGCGTTTAAGCGCTTTTTCCACCTGATGTTGCAGCAAGGGATTTATCTGGCGCCATCAGCCTATGAAGCAGGCTTTTTGTCATTGGCTCACTCGGACAGCGATTTGGCCGCGACTATCGACGCAGCTAAACGCAGTTTCGCTGCGCTGTAATCAACTTCACTGTAACGGTTGTGGTTGTAACCAGACCACATCCGTTTCAGGGTCACGCGTCAGTTGCAGAAATAGCTGTTCATGATCCAAATGGCCGTATAATCCGGTCACCTGCAACAATTCCGGTGACTGCACCCGTTCACTTTGCAGCTGCCCCCAACGTGCCAGCCAGAGCTGACCATCCGTATCAAGCCAATACAAGCCATTGCTCGTCGTCGTCCAACTATTGCCATTCAGCTGGCGCCAGTTCAACTTCCAAGGTAATCGCTGCTGTTTGCCACTATCCGGCCAGACACGCAACATACTCCCATCTTGTTGTAAAACAAGTAAACTTTGGTCAGGTGCACAGCGCACATCGATGCTGTCAGCTAATAATTCAATCGGTATTTGTTGCTGATTCAATGTTTTGAGTTGCCACTGTTGGTGAACAAACTCGGCCCAATACCATTGTTTGTGACACACAGCAAGATGACGTAACTGACGATCCTGAAATAGCACCGGTGTCAGTGCACCGTCACTGAGCGACACAACAAAAAGCTGCTGGTCGATCATGGCATGCAGCTCAGGCCCGGCCCACAGCAATTGGGTAATTTGCCGCCATTGGGTAAAGCGCGTCAATTGACTGACTTTTGTCCCGTCAAACCACCAAATCTGCGGTAAACCGGAGCGCTCCGATACCAGTGCGGCCTGTGCAGCATTCCAACTCAGTAACTGGTCCGTTTTATTACTGCTTAACCAAGGCAAGGCGGACAACAAAGTGGAAGTACGGCCGCCGGCCGCCGGCTGAAACGGCAGCAGATCAGCGCTGTCGCGCGGGATCTGTGTCGCTAACAAGCGATCTGCCATCCGTTGTTGATCAACAAAAGCCCCACTGGCCAGTTGCAGTGGTATCAACTGCGATTGTTCCGCCGAAAAAATAAATGAACCTGCAGGGCTGGATAACAACAGGCGTTTCTCATCCCATGCTGACAAGGTATGAAATGCATAAGGAAAGTCGGCCACTTTTTGTAACGCAGCAGTGCTGAGGTGAAACCGGAACAGACTGGTGTTAAAGTCATCCTGCTGCAACAACACCCATACTTGCCTGCGCTCTAACAAAGCCGCAACGGGGCGCCGGTAAGCGGCGGAAAAGGTTTGTTGCAACTCGGCTTTTTGACCATTCAAGCGCCATAGTTGCGGCGCGCCGCTTTCAACATGCTGATCCAACCAAACCAGTTCATCCCCCTGCGCTGCTAATCCTTGTTGCATGAATTGCCGGCAAGGCAGCCAGGCTTCAGCTTTGACGTCGAGCCGCTCGGGTTCCATGCGAAAAATACTACATTTATTCTGTAGCTTCGCCTGAAACACCAACCGACCACCAAACCACTGCGCAGCCCCTAAACTGCTAAATTGCTGGTCCTGCAGTTGCTTGCGATGGTTACTGAGATGGTGGGCTATCCAGCGCCATTGCCGTTCAGTCGTTTGCTGTTGATAGTAGACGGTCTGCTGATCAAGACTTAATAGCGGTTTTTGCTCGCGTCCTGCCATCGCACTAATGGTGACTTGTTGAGTAAAGCTCGGGATGAAATTCGTTTTACCAAAAAACAGCAACAGACTAATCACCAGAGCGCTGACTGCACAGACAAAGAAAGCTGACAGCAAACCCAATCGCCGTTGTTTTTCCCGGCGCCGGCGCAACTGAGCATTGACGACAGCGTCCGCGGTCACACTGCTATCCGGTTCAGTCGTCAGACTGGTCGCAACCGGGGTCTTTAGTTTCAATGCAACTTTATCAGGGACTACCGTCGGCGCAATTTGCAAGGGTGCTACCCAGCGATAGCCGCGCTTGGATAAGGTTTCGATGTAAGTCGCTGGTTTTGCTGTGTCTTGCAGCAGTTTACGCAACACACCAATGGCGCGCATTAACGCCGCATCAGTGCCTTCAGTATCCCCCCAGACCGCATCCAGCAAGTCAGATTTGGCATGGATCAGCTCAGGGCGCTGCAGGAAATAATTCAGTAATTCGTGTAAACGAGGCTCAAGCACGATGGTGTGAGCGTTGTCTGTGGTAGTAGTGTCTGACGAGGAAACTGAAGAAGCTACTGGATCATCGATACGCCAAAGCGTTCCTGTCCCCGGACTATATTTCCAGCAACCAAAACATAAAGTGGTATCCGCCAACTGCATGCAACACCCCCCGCCATCAGATAGCGGGGAGTATACATGAGTTTGTTTCTAACGCAGCTTCCGCTTTGGCCTACAAGACTGCATAAACATCTAAAAAATATTGGAATTTTATTGGTTACGCACGTCACCCGTAATAATGCAATATGGCCACTCGGCACAAGTTGATTCCGGACTTTGCGGCGGTAGCTCTGGTGAGCCCTGCTCTACAGGCTCGTTTGGCTCTGGTTCTACCGCTGAAGCCAAACCTGTAAAACCAATAGTCACTAATGCAAACAGCACAACCAAACAAGATTTTTTCATTTTATACAGCTCCCAGTTTAAGTACTTTAAGTGAACGACTGAGGGCATCATGAAAGAGGCTGTGTGTAAAAATATAAGCTTTTTTGGATAAATATCTGATAAATTTCAGCGCGTCAGGATCAATTCTGCAATGTCCACGTCTCCTTTTTTACCATCATCCTGAAATATAAATTTCTCATCCAAACTAACGAAAAAGCGCCTACCTAACAATTTTTGTTCTACTCCGGTGCTTTCAGTTTTTTTACTGGCGAGATTAAAGCGGTAGATCTTAACATCAGTGTTGTTACTCGAAGATGAGTAATAAATCGCTTTTTTCCGCAGGATAATTCTCGGAGACAAAAAATCCATTTTAGGGAAATGGTCTAACTGAATCACTTCACCGCTATTCACCATAACCAGCTCATAAGAGTCGTCGCCAATGCTGCTACGCAATACATAAGCTTGGTCCGGAGATTCAAGGTAATAATCCAATTTATCACTAAACACCTCAGCGTTTTCACTGGTTAATTCCTTGCGCATAATTTGCCAACGCCCATTGTGTGACAATTTATAGTAAATCGTCTTGCTATCGGCCCCCCAAGTAGGCTCTCTGCCATATTGCTCTGGAGTTGTAATAGAAATTGGCTCTTGATCCGGTTGTAAAAGCCAGATTGTCGCATTGACCAACACTAATAGTTTCTCTCCATCTGGAGAGAATTCCAGTACCTTGGGGTACATTTGTCCACTGAATCGACTGATTTGCTTCTGCCGGCCATCAGGGTAATACAACCAAACCTGCTGATTGCCTGAACGATTGGAGAGCACAGCTGCTGGTCCGCCCGGCTGTGGATTCAGTTCAATCAATCCCTCTGTGCGAGTGGCAAAATCAATGGTCTCAAGGCTTGGTACCGGATTTTCCAACACATTATTCACTTTACGAATGCTACTTTGCCAGAAACGACCAATACTGGAAAAAATTCGGTTGTCTGTACCAACAAACACATCATGTGGTGAAGCATCCGTATGAGCGACAATACTGACTGCATTTGACTTCAAATCAATTAATGACAACGTATTTGTACCAGACGGGAAAATGATGCCACTGCCATCTACAGTCCAAGCAACATGAGCGGGATAATTATCATCAGGCTGGTAAACTAACCGGCTAGACCGGCTGGTCAGATCCAACACCCAAATTTGTCCGGCACTACCTGCCGCATCCCGCAGAAATACAATTTTGGAACCATCAGGTGAATAACGTGCAGCAAAATCTCCCAGACTGGTTTGAGGTGGCATTGTAATTTGCTCTGCCAGACCACCATTGACCGGCAAAAACATCAATGCGATCCCGTCAGTACCAGTGCGCCAATCTGGATACACAATATACTTGCCGTCTGGTGACCAACTCATCCGTGCTCCCATGCTTTTTGCTCCGCACTTGGTCAACAGATCATCTGCCAGCACACTCTTATCAGCTGCGTTTAATGTGAGGCGGCGGATCTCGCAAAAACTATTACGTTGCAGATACTGATATACGATTGAATTACCGTCTGGTGACCAGATTGGTCCGCGGATCCCGCCCTTTGAGCTTACTTTGATTTGTTTCTTTTCCAGAGACTTCAAATCTTGGATGATTAGTTCACTATCTGAATCAAAATCCAGAGAATGTGAATACACCAAATACCGGCCATCTTTCGACACATCCGGATATAGCTCCAACCCATCCATACTGGATAGAGGCTCAAAGCGGCCAAAAGGCACTTGCGGGTCTAGCTGGCTTTGTTGCCAGTACTGCCAACCGCTGATAGCGAGCACGCAGCTCAAAAATGTACCGGCGAGCAGCCACCAGTGACGGTGATGTTTGCGTTCCTGTTGCTGGATAGCGTGCTGTTCTTCGATGTGGTTGTCGACAGGTTCGTCATTGCCCGAAGTTAAAATAACTTCCGCGACCGGCGCGATAAAACGAAAACCCCGCTTCGGAATAGTCTCGATATAACGCGGCTCGCGGCTGTCGTCGCCAAGCGCCACGCGTAATACCCGGATCACACGCGAGATTCGGCCGTCTGATACGTCCCGCACGCCCCAGACGTCGCTGAGCAATTCGTCTCGGGTAACCAGTCGGCCGGCGTTGACCAGAAAATAATTCAGCGCCTTTTGACACAGGTTATCGAGGCTGGCCGTTTCGCTGATTTCGCCCGTGTCATCTATTTTGACTAATTTGTCTTGTTGGGGCAGATACCACCAATCACCGACTTTTAGGTGTTGTTCTGGTTTGGCTGACATATGCTGCTCACTTCCTGTTAACAATTAATCGCAGGTATTACTAAGCGGCATTTCAACTGAAATAACCGGTAATAACAATACATTAACGCACGATTCTGCCACTATCCGACCTGATAATTTTGAAATAAATTGTTTACGGATCTTGTCCGGCACCGCGCGGAACAACGAATTTGGCGGCATCTTGGCAAAGTAGCCACTAAACACCGGTAAAGCACCACTGCCACCGGTCAGGCCAATGGCCTGGTTATCATCGCGGCCCAACCAGACCACAATCGCCGTTTCATGATCAAAACCGCTAAACCAACTGTCCCGATAATCACTGGAAGTACCGGTTTTCCCGGCAAAACGCACGCGTGGAAATTGCTGTGCTAATGCGCCAGCGGTACCATTTTGGGTCGCCTGATTTAATGCATATTGCAACAGATACAAGGGTTCCTGCGCGACACGCTGTTCAGGCAGGGCTTTGCGTTGATGTAAGACCTGACCATCCTGCGTGGTGATAGCGCTGACCGCAGCCAGCGGCAGATACAGACCTTTATTTGCCATCGTCTGATACAACTGCGCCACTTCATACGGGCTTAATTCGACCGCCCCCAGCAGTGATGAGGGTTGTAACTGTACGTCCCGTTCCAGTCCTAACTTGCGCAGATTACCGGCCAACACTGGCAAACCAACCTGCATCCCCAGCCGCACCGTCGGGATATTCAGTGACTGACTGAGCGCCGTGACGACAGGCACAGGGCCGCGGAATTTTTTGTCATAGTTTTGTGGTTGCCAGCTTCGGCTGCCACTGCGCAGGTTCATTGGCGAATCCTGCAACACCGATCCGAGATGAAACTGCTGCGGTTGTTGCAAAGCGCCAAGATAAACCACTGGTTTGACAATACTGCCGATCTGCCGGCGCGCTGACAACGCGCGGTTATAGCCGGCATATTGCATTTGGCGGCCGCCGATAATGGCTTTCAGTGCACCGCGCTGATAGTCGGCTACCAGCATGGCGCCTTCGATTTTGTCGTTCAGCTGATTTAAGCGCGCTGACATCGCCTGCTCCGCCGCTTGCTGAGCCATCGGGTCCAGATAAGTAAATACCCGCAGCCCCTGTTGTAGCTTGGACGTGTCAGGCACCAGTTGACGCAGTTCTTGGCGGACTTTGTCGATATATGCCGGGAAACGGCCTTTTAAATGCTGGCCGAGCGGGATCACATCCAACGGTTGTTGCTTGGCGGCATTGTGCTGATCGTGATTCAGGATGCCGTGTTCGGCCATTAAATCCAGGATCAAATCACGCCGACTCAGCGCGCGATCAGCATAACGCCTGGGGTCGTATACCGAAGGGCCTTTGATAATGCCGACCAACAAGGCGTATTCATGTGGTTTTAATTCCGCCAACGGTTTGCCAAAGTACAACCGGCTGCCTAAGCCCAGACCATGCACCGGATTGTCTTTAAACTGACCGATAAAGATTTCATTTAAATAGGCTTCAAGGATCTGGTCTTTGCTGTAACGGAAATCCAGTACCAGCGCGATCAGCGCTTCATTCACCTTACGTAGATATGTCCGTTGCTGATTGGTATACATATTTTTTGCTAACTGCTGGGTCAGCGTCGAACCGCCCTGCACCGTGCGTCCGGCCAGCAAGTTTTGCCAAAATGCGCGGATAATCGATAACGGCGATACACCATGATGGTTATAAAATTCCCGGTCTTCGACCAATAACAAGGTTTCACGTAGCGGCACCGGCACATCAGCCAGCCGGATCAGCTCGCGATCCTCCTGCTCAGCCGCGA
>JACCDS011891792.1_pt1 | contig 20132 bp, 18 predicted proteins | sample 7446441 | NCBI WGS metagenome assembly JACCDS01 (sample SAMN15323445, study PRJNA562643) | freshwater metagenome | isolation source: river surface water | place: USA:Blue River Watershed | collected 2017-08-17
CCAAAGAGAAAATACAACAGCCAGATCTGGGCATGATCATTCTGGACGATATCAACATGGTGCTGCACCACGGCTACCTCGCTATTGAGCCGGTATTACGCCAGTTGCGGCAACGTAATCGGGCGCTCACCGTGGTCTTGACCGGGTGCCATGCGCCGTTTGAACTGATCGATATGGCAGACGTTTGCATTGAGATGCGCGACGCGAAACTGCCGGGCAAACCGCGGTCGCCAGGCCGAGCAGCCTTGCGCGCTTAGGGTGGGCAAGGGAAAGCTCGATTTTATAAAATCAATTGCGACGTTGAACTTAAAATACGCTAGCGCCAATCAGGGAAGGCTAGCGTATTTTTTTGTTATGCGCGGCATCCTGCTAGTAAGCAACGCAGCCCCGTTTCAGGCACTGACGTCGGACAAACTGGCCGAATTTAAATTTGCCATCGAAGGCCATGCCGATTCACGCGGCAGCGCCGACAAGAACCAAAAGCTGTCCGAGGAACGGGCGGAAACGGTGCGGCAATACCTGATCAGCGCACACCGGATTGATGGCGCGCGCCTGCTTGCCAGCGGCAAGGGCGATACCGAACAATTGAATCCGGTCGATCCGACTGCACCAGAAAACCGCCGGGTACGGGTGGTGACGCTGATCGAGTAGTGTGGTTCAGGTACTTGTTCGGGTGCTGCTCAGCCCGGGCGCGATGGGCTGATGGAATGGGTATTGGCGGAGGCGAAAAATGCGAATCGAAAACCGAATCAATAAGTGGCTCGCCCGGTTAATGCTGGCACTGCTGGCACTGCTGGCACTGCTGCCAGTGCTCACCAGTCCCACGGCACAGGCCGCAAACGACCCGGTGCCTGAAATGGTTCTGCGCCACATGCAGAGCGCTGGTGTGCCCGCTCTGGCGCTGTTGCAGCTTCGGCCCGGCGCAGTGCCGAAGACCTACGGTTTTGGCAGGCTAACCCAAGAGGGTGACCAAGTGAACGGCGACAGCGTGTTTCAGGCAGCCTCGCTGGGCAAGGTGGCGGCAGCTTACGCGGCATTGCGCTTGATTGAACAAGGCAAGCTGTCGCTCGATGCGCCGCTGGCCGATCCACGTCTGGTGCTGGGTGCCAACTGCAAGGCTCCCACGGTGCGACACATCCTTACGCACACCTCGGGTCTGGGCAATAATTTGGAAGCAGATCGGTTCCCGGTATCCTGTGGCGATGGGGTCACATTTCGCTATTCTGGCCAGGGATTCATGCTGCTGGCGGCAGAAATGGAGCGGGTAACCGGCGTTGCGGCACCACAACTGATTGCCGATCTGGTGTTCCGGCCACTGGGCATGAACCACACGGCTTATGGCACTCCCGCCGCCGCCCCGAATCAGGCCCGTGGCCACATCAGCATGAGCGCGTATGTGATCGGGCAAGCGATTGGCAAGCCGTTTCAGATGATCGGTTTGGCAGTGATTCTGACGCTGGTACTGCTGTTGCTGGTACTGCCGCTATGGCAGGGCCGACGCCACGGCGGGCGCAGGGCGGGCTTGTGGCTGCTCTCTGGATTGTTTGACGTGGCCGCGCTGATTTACATCGGCACGCATTGGCAGGCCCCCGCCGAACGCGCGCTTGCTGCCAACTTGATCCCGGCCAGCATGGTTTCCAGCATCAACGATCTGGGGCGGTTGGTGCAGGAATTACAGGCACCACGCCTGATCAGTCCACAGACTGCCAACCTGCTGGCCCAATCCGAAATCAAGGTATCCGATTGTGTCGGCTGGAACCTGATGATGGGCACTGATCGCTGTGGCGGTCAACCCACCGTCTGGCAATGGGGTGCCAATCTTGGCTTTCAGAGCCTGATGGTGTTGCAGCCCGAAACCGGTGCCGGGGTGGTGATTCTGACCAACAGTGGTGGCGGGCTAGACAGCGTGCTGCCCGGCCAGGGTGGCTACCCGGCAGCAAAGCGGATCGCCAGTGAACTGCTCGGTATTCAGGGTCGCTGGGATTTGCGCTAGCCGATACCGCGTTGCACCAAATCGGATGGGCCAAAAAGATTTCCTTTAGGAAAAGGTATCTTTTTCCAGCAATCCTCTTGACAAATTGTCTGCCAAATCGCAGCATGACAAACGCTTGGTGCGTCGCGCCCCCATCATCGGGCCGCCACCGGGCACAAGGCAAGCAAGATCCCATCCACGATTTTGAGCTGATGAGCGATATGACTACCCAACCCGCCTATTTTTCCACCTTCCTGGAAATTTCTGCCGAACTGACCGGTTTTGAACAAGTTGAGCTGCAAGCAACCGGTATGGCCGACACCTATCTACATACCCTGTGGCATAACAACAGCCCCGAGAATTTGGCTGCGTTCTTTGCCGAAACCGAGTTGATTCTGGCCCGAACCCGTGGCTGCGAGGCCGAGCGTGAAGCGCAAATCCGCTCGATTTTGATGCCTGCGTCGAGCTACCTGAGTCTGGCGCGCAACATCATTATCATGTGGTACACCGGCCAGTGGAACAACAAGCAAATCAATGGCAATTCCTACATTGAGGCGCTGATGTGGCCGGCCGGGCAAACCCATCCACCGGGGGCCAAGCAACCCGGCTATGGCTCGTGGAGCAACCCACCGCTCACCACCGGGCAAAGCATTCGTTTTGTCAAGCACCCGGTCGCTTGAATGACCAAACCCATGGGGACAGATGATGAAAAAGGAATTTGACTATGATGTGGTCATTGTCGGCTCCGGCATTGCCGGTTCGGTATTGGCCAAAACCCTAACTCGGGCTGGCAAGCAGGTATTGCTGGTTGAAGCGGGCTTGCAAGCCGGGATTGCGCTTGATAGCGAAGCCGCATATCAAAACTATCAAAACTACCTGCAAACCTTTTACAGCCAAACCGCCAAGGTGCCGAACAGCCCGTATCCGAACCTAAATGATGCACCCAGCCCGAATGTGCTCGACATCAAGGCGAAAACCCCGTATACCCATCACGGTTATCTGGTGCAACTGGGGCCGCTGCCGTTTGCCAGCGACTGCCTGCGCGGCCCGGGCGGCACCACCTTGCACTGGCTGGGCAATGTGCCACGCATGTTGCCGCATGATTTTCAGATGCAAACCCGCTATGGCAAGGCGGTCGATTGGCCGATTACCTATGACGATTTGATGCCGTACTATGACATGGCGGAAAACGAAATCGGGGTCTCGGGCGACACCAGCGCGCAAGTCGGGCCAGACATGAACCCGCCGCGCAATTACGGACCGGGTTATGTGTTTCCGATGGAAAAAATCCCGCAAAGCTATCAGGATCAGGTCTGGATCAAGCGCTCGAATCTGACCGAGGTGCATCTGTACGGCAAGCGCTACACGATCAATATCATCAGCATGCCGCAGGGGCGCAATTCGGTGCCGAATCCGGCTTACCAGTATGGCCCGGCAGTCTGGAATCCACGTGGCAAAAAGTTGCAATTGCTGCGCCATGAGCAAAGGTATCAAGTGGTGCCGTCGCTGTGGAGTCCGTACACTGGCGAGCGTTGTGAAGGCAACGCCAGTTGCGTGCCAATTTGCCCGGTGCAGGCCAAATACAATGCCCTAAAAACCTTAAAACAGGCCGATTCGAGCAAGCTCACCATCCTGACCCAAACCGTGGCCTCGCGATTGCAATTTGTCGGACAAGATGTGGCACCGGGCAGCAAAATCGAAGCGATTACCCCGATTGACGGCATTCTATGCAAGGTCTACACCGACCCAACACTGCCCGACCACACGACCCAGGTCGTGACCGGCAAAATCTATGTACTGGCCTGCTCGGCGATTGAAAACGCCAAGCTGCTCTTGGCCTCGAATGCGGCCAACTACAGCGATCAGGTCGGGCGCAACCTGATGGATCATTTGGTGATGCTGACCTGGGGTTTGACGGCTGAAAAAGTCTATCCATATCGCGGCCCGGGCTGCACCAGCTATATTCCCACCTTCCGCGATGGCGAGTTCCGCAAAGAGTTTGCCGCCTGGATTTCGCCGATTGACAACTGGGGCTGGGCGTGGCCGACGTTTGCGCCCGGCAGCAATGTCACCGAAGCGGTCGGGCAGGGCATGTTTGGCAAAGCCTTGCGCGCGCATCTGAGTGATGTAATTCCGCGTCAGGCGCTGTTGCATTTTGAATGCGAACAAATGCCGGAAGCCGATAATCGGGTGACCATTGATCCGCGCTACCTCGATCTGCTCGGCAACTATCGTCCGGTGATTCAATACCAATGCTCGGACTACATGCGCAAATCGTTTGAAGCGGCCAAAACCGTGTCGGATCAGATTTTTGCTGCCAACCAAATTGAAGACCGCACCGTGTACAGCCCAAGCGATGCCGATTACGTCACCTGGCGCGGCCGTGGCTATACCTTCCGTGGCGCAGGGCATTTGGTTGGCACGCACCGCATGGGCAAGAATCGCAGTGATTCGGTGGTCAATTCCAACGGCCAAACCTGGGATCATCCCAACCTGTATCTGGTTGGCTGCGGCAACATGCCCACGCTCGGCACCTCGAACCCGACCCTGACCATGACTGCGCTCACCTTCAAGAGCGCAGAGGCGATTCTCCAACAATTGGAAGCATGACATCATGAACGCAACCACCAAAAAACCCGCTGCGGCAAAACCGGCTGATGCAAAACCAACGGCCAAGCCAAGCACCAAGCCGAGCGCGCCCGTAGCCTCCGCAACACAGGCAGCGGCCCACCTTGCCGCGCATTTTCAACCAAATCATCCACGCAAACGGCACCAATTGCTGTTCCCGGATCATTTACCGGTGCCACTGGGCCAGCAAATCAAAACCGTGGAAGGCTTGCGCCGCCACTTGCAAACTGCAATTGAACTCGAACATTCGACCATTCCCCCGTATCTGTGCGCGCTGTATTCACTGCGCGATGGCAGCAACCAATTTGCCTACCAAACCATTCAAAGCATCGTAGTGGAAGAGATGTTGCACATGGTTTTGGCCTGCAATATTTTGAATGCGATTGGCGGCCATCCGGCCATCAGCCACCCGAAATTCATCCCGGAATACCCGACCTATTTGCCGCACAGCGACGATGCGTTTATCGTGCCGCTCGGCAAATTTTCGCGCGATGCGATTGACGTGTTTTTGCAAATCGAGCACCCGGCCAGTAAATACGCACCGCCGGAAGCACACAACTACCAAACCATTGGCCAGTTTTACCACGCACTAAAAATCGCGATTCGCGAACTGGACAAGGAAACCCCGGGCGGTATCTTTACCGGTGATGTCAGTCGCCAAATTACCAGCGAACACTATTATGGCGGCGGTGGCAAACTGTTTGCGATTCACAACCGGGCCGAAGCGATATTGGCGATCAATGAAATCGTCGGGCAGGGCGAAGGCGTGAATGGCACGATTGAAGACACCGATAGCCTGTTTGGTGAAGAGGTCGAATACGCGCACTATTTCAAGTTCAATGAAATCAAGTATGAACGGCGCTATTTGCCCAATGATCGGGCCAAACTACCGCCAACCGGCCCGGCCGTGGCAGTCGATTGGGCAGCGGTGCACAACATGCAGCCGAACCCGAAGCTAGCCAATTATGCAGTCGGCTCGCCGCTGTGGCAAAAGACCTTTGATTTTAATCGCACCTACATGCTGCTGTTAAAGAATTTGCATGATGCGTGCAATGGCAACCCGGCCCAAATGAATGCCGCCATTCCCCTGATGTATGACCTTAAATATCAGGCGCAGGCATTGATGCAAATGCCAATTGGCAATGGCTTGATGGCTGGGCCGAGTTTTGAATACATGGCGCTGTAAGCCAGCCATCTTCGTTTGTCCTTTGTTTGGTCTTTGTTGAGCCACGCACGCGGCAGGTTTGCCGGTGCGTCGGCTGACATAGCACTACAGAAAAAATCCTGCCATATCAGGATTTTTAGCAATTTCACGACCAAAACCCCTTATAATCCTACCCAAGCAGGATTTTTCTTGATTTTCCCCAGTTTTTAGCCATAAATCCTGCAATAAAAGGATTTATCCATGAAACAAGTCAAAGCCACCGCCGCCCCCACCGATCCGAATCTAATTGACACCCACGTGCTCGGTGCCGCCGTGCGCGCTGCCCGCACCAGTGCCGGCATGACGCTGGCCGACGCTGCCCTGAGTATTGGCGTGGCCAAGCAAACGCTGGCTAATCTGGAAGCCGGTGCGCCGGGGGTCAGCCTTGGGCTGGTGTTGAAAATTACCCAGGCACTTGGGCTTGGGCTGGTGGTCATTCCGCGCTTCCAGCAAGCGCGGGTGGCCAAGTGGCTGCAAGAGGGCGGAGAACAGCCATGAACGCAGCCGCTAGCCTGATGCTGGAGGTTTTGCTCGACGGGCAATTGGCCGGGCACTTTGAGCATGAACCGGCCAGCAACCAATTCGCTTTTCGCTATGCACCGAGCTGGCTGGCCAACCCGGCGGCGTATCCGCTTGGCCCCGGCTTGCCGCTTGCCCCCAACCCCGATCAAGACCCTAGCGCGCACAGTCTGGCGGTACGGGTGTTCTTTGAAAACTTGCTGCCGGAAGGGCGGGCACTCGATGAAGCGGCCAGTGCCCACGGCGTGGCCAAATCGAATTTGCCGGGCTTGATACTGGCCTTGGGCCGCGAAACCAGTGGCGCACTCAGCCTGCGCCTGCCTGCCGCCGCGCCAACAATAGCCCCGGATGCCCGCCGCCGCCTGCCACGCGAAGAACTGTCGGAGCGGATTCGCGCCCGCCCGTGGCAAGCGTTTTCGGTCTGGGATGGCACGGTGCGGCTCTCGATTGCCGGGTTTCAGGACAAAATCTCGGTCTGGCAAGAACACGGCGACTGGTTTTTGGTGGAAGGCGCGGCACTGGCTTCGACCGTGATCCTGAAACCGGAACCACCCGAGCCGGGCTTGGCGGGTTTGGTGAGCAACGAGTTTTTTTGTATGCGGCTGGCCAAAGCAATCGGCTTGCCGGTGGCCGAGGTGGAATTGCTGTTCGTGCCGGAACCGGTGCTGGCCATTACCCGCTTTGATCGCTTGGAAACCCGGCTGAAAGCAGAGCAGCCACAGGTGCAGCGGCTGCATATTTTCGATGGCTGTCAGGCACTCGGTTTGGCCAGCGCCCTCAAATACGAGCGGGCTTATGGTGATGGCCCGGATGTGCGTCATTTGCGCAGTGGTGCCAGTCTGGTACAACTGTTTGCGCTGTTGGCACACAGCCAAAACCCGGCGGCGCAAAAATTGCAGTTGCTGCGCTGGGTGTTGTTTCAAATCTTGATCGGCAATACCGACGCCCACGCCAAAAACCTGTCCTTTTTCAGTCGCGCCCAAGGGTTTGCCCTAACCCCGGCCTATGATTTGGTCAGCACGCTGGCGTTTGAGCGGGTTGGACTGGCCCCTTCGTTTGCCATGGCGATTGGCGATGCGTTTTTGGAAGCGGAGTTAAGCGCGCTGGAATGGGCCTGGTTTGCCCGCCAATGTGGCTTGTCGGCCTCGTTGGTGGCGCAAGAGATGCGCAAAATGCTGGCCCGGCTACGCAAGCAATTGACACCAATCCGTGCGCAGGCCGTTGCCGCAGGGGCACAGGACAGCATGTTGGGAGCCATACAAGTCGTCATTGAACGGCAGTGTCTGCTCCATGAAAAGCTGGTGGGGCAGATTGCCAAGGTTCATCCGGATTTGCTGTGACGGGTGGACTTCAGTGCCGCCGTTCGGGGCAGGTGATTCATTGACTGACAACATCAAAAAAATCCTGCCATGATAGGATTTTAAGCAATTTGACGGCCTAAACTCCATATAATCCTATCATGATAGGATTATTAATGATTTTCACTCATTTCCCTCTATAAATCCTGCCATAGCAGGATTTATTTAGATGCACGCCCGAAACCAGCACCAGCGGGCAGAGTCGGCATCTGGTCAGGGTGCCCGGGCGTTGGCAATTTTTTCTGACAATGTTCAATCGCTTGCATCGTAAAAAACCGAAAAAGTGCTGCTAAAATGAACACTTGCCGCACGTTCGCACCACACCACGGGGCGACTTGGCCCACCAGTATTTCACAGCAATCGCGCAATGAACAAAAAATGGAGCCGGGAAGTCGAGGATGTTGCAGAAGCCATGCGCAATGCCAGTGGCGGCTGTGTGTTTTTGATCGGGGCCGGGTGTTCACACAGTGCCGGTATTCCACTGGCTTCACACTTCATTGCCGAAATTGAGCGGCGCTTTCCCAGTGCCTTCAAGCGCGCCAGCGACAGTAAAAACTATAACAGCGTCATGTCGCAGCTAACCACCAGCCAGCGCAGTGACTTGCTGAACCAGTATATCGACCGGGCGCGCATCAACTGGGCCCATCTGGCGCTGGCACAACTGTTTCACAAGCAACACATTGACCGGATTTTGACGGTTAATTTTGATCCATTGATCATGCGCGCCTGTGCTCTGGTGGGGGATTTTCCGGCGATTTATGATTTGGCTACCGCCAGCAATTTCAATGAAAACCGGATTGCACCGCGCTCGGTGTTTTACCTGAATGGCCAGCATACCGGCTTCACTACCTTAAATGCCAAGGAAGAATTGGAGCAGCACCGCACCCGGCTGACGCAAATTGTGAACAATACCGGTTCGCGCCGGATTTGGGTGGTGGTTGGCTATAGCGGCTTGGCTGATCCGCTGTTTGAGATTTTGACTGAAAAGGGTGTGCGCTTTGACGGTGGCCTGTTCTGGATCGGGCGCGGTGAAATGCCATCCGAAATGCTGCGCCGACAATTGCTGGAACGGGACGACAAGGAAGCGTTTTATGTCGGGCATCAGGAAGCCGATGGTTTTTTAACCGATCTGGCCAACCGGCTCGGCTGCTTCCCGCCCGATTTGCTGGAGCGTCCGTTTGACCACATCGAAGGCATTATCCAAAACATAGACTTTGCCACCGGCAAAATGCCAGCCGAAGCACTGCGCGAAAAACTGCTGCAAAAAATCGCCCGCGCCAAGCAGCACGATGCGCAAAGCCTGCCCGCCACCGGGTTTGACTGGATCAATGCGCTGCTCAAGGGCAACCATCAAGAAGTGGTGGATTGGTATCGGCAAAACGCCGGGGCCTCCCCCAGCCCGGAACAAACCAAGGCTGCCGCATGGGCGTATATTCAACTGGGCAAAACCGCCCACACCGAAGCACTGAGCCAAGTGGCGCACGGTGGCGACGCCGCCCCGAATCAGCCCAATGACTGGCTGGCCCGGGCGCGCGCCAAATGGCAGGTGGCCGGACAGCACTATTTGGCCGCGCAACAAATTGAACCGACAGAAGTTGATGCGCTGGTGGAATGGGCCTGGGCCTTGACCATGGAAGCGCATACGCTGGCCGCCAGTGATCTGGCCAGTGCCCGCACCCAGTGGCATTTGGCCGGGGAAAAATGCCAGCAAGCGCTGCAAATCCGGCCCGATATGCCGAGCGCCCTGAACAACTGGGGGCTGGCACTGGCCAAGGAAGCGGACGCGCTGGCCGCAACCGACTTGGCAACGGCCCGCCACAACTGGCAACTGGCGCGCGAAAAATTTGCCGGGGCGCTGGCCCTGAAAGCGGATTCGTTTGAAGCGCGCAATAATTGGGGCGTGTGTCTGGACAGCGAAGCCGATGCCTTGGCCGAAACCGATGAAGCCGCCGCGCATCCGTACTGGCAACAGGCGTATGAGCAATATCGGCTGGCACTGGCGATTAAACCCAACTTGCACGAAGCGCTAAACAACTGGGGCGTGGCATTGTCGAGCCAGTCCGATACGCTGGTCGATATTGACCCTGAAGCGGCGCTGGCCAACTGGGCGCAAGCGTTTGAAAAATATCAGCAGGCACTGGCGCTCAATCCAGCCCTGCCCGGCACGCTGGCCAATTTGGCGCGCTGCCTGCTAAAACAATATTCACACCTCCCAAGCCAGCCCGGCCAGTCGCAAGAGAAGCTGTTGCAGCAGGCGCGTGAATTGTCGGAGCGGGCCGAAAAGCTGGCACCGGGCTATGGGGCCTACAACCTGGCCTGTATTTTTGATTTGAGCAACGAGCCGGATCAATCGTTGGCCTGGTATGAAAAAAGCCGGCTGGCCGGGCGGCTGTACACCCGGCAGTACATTGCGACCGGGCAAGAATTTGATGCGATTCACGATAACCCGACGTTTCAGAGCTGGTTCAAGCAGGATTAGGCACGCTTGGGCACGCTTAAAGCGCAGCACCCGCACCAGCCCGGAGCCAAATCGCGGGGGCAGCAATGAGTATTGCGCCCCCTTGGTCAGTGATGCCGAATCGGGCTGGCCTTAATTTAGCAGCAGGTTATTGATGATGGACATGATCACCGCTGGCGATAAAGGTGGTGGTGGCGGTGGCGGTGGTGGCGCAACGCCATTCACACTAACCAGCAAGCTGACGCCCTTGTAATTGGTATTGCCATACACACCAATAAAAAATGCCCCAACCGGTGGGTTGGTGATAAACACCGATTCGCTATTGCCTGCCAGATTTTGGCGTATGTCATAGCGGGTCAGGGTTGGCAATGAGCCATAGCTGATGTATAAATTGGCGTCACCGCTGGCACCTACTCCCGGTGTCAGTTTGATTTCGAGTGAGCTGGCATTATCCGGCACAATCACTTTGAAATACTGCCAACTGGCGGCGCTATTGCTTAATTGGTCAAAGCGCGCACTGCCATTAAAGGTGGTGCTAGGCGGGTGATTGTCGGCCAGAAAATCCCGGCCATAGGCATCACGCTTGCCGCTGCTGGTTTCACGCCACACGACGGTGTAACTGCCATTTCTGTCGCTGCAAACGTCGGGGTAGGCTAGAAAACTGGTGGCAGAGCTTGTCACAACCGCCTCTTGATCCAGCACGGTGCCAGCCAAATTTCGCACCAGCCGTGACTTAAGGTGGTTAGTGCCGCCCACGAGCGGGCTTGCCTCGGCCCAGACCACTTGATAGCTGTCATCGTCAAACATGGCGACACCAAGGCCATCCCGGTGCCCTCCACCCGGCATTTGCGGGCTGATTTCAATCACCGATCCAACCACCCCATCGGCTCCGATGGAACGGGTATATACCCCAGGCGACGTATTGACTGCATTGGGCGCAAGACCGGTCCAGGCAATCACATAATTGCCTGCAGAATTCCTTGACATCTTGCCGATATCGGTCAAGCGCATCGGGAATGGACTCACCACCGCATTGACCACCAGATTGCCAAAACGGTCGATGCGCCGAACATAGGCTTCAATATCGTTATTGACGTTAGGAATGCCATAATAGACAACAGTATTCATGCCCTCGTCGATTAGGGCCTGCCCACCAAAAAAGCCATTCGCACCAGAACCGACGAACAGTTCCGGTCCCAAGGCTTGCCCGGAAGCATCAAAACGCTTAATCCACAGCGAATAAATCTGCCGATTCGGGTCTTGCAGGGTACCCGAGCCCGTCTTGAAGACACTGACCCAGGACACCACAAAATCACCGTTTCGGTTCATGTCCAGCCGGGCAGCACCAAACCCGACACGGGCAACCTCATTGACCCGAAACCGGTTGATCCGAATACTGCCATCGCGATTAAAAATCGTCGCGAAAAAAGCCAAGTTCTGCTGGGCGTCCAATACGCTTGCCTCAACCACCCCAGAGCCACCCACCCTGTCCCGCGCCAGAGTCCCACCTAGCGGAAAAGGCGGGAGCGGGTTGCGGTTGGCATCAAACCGGTTTATATAGGCAGCGTGATTGGGGCCACTGGCCCAGACGCCATATGCCCGGTCGCCATTGGCGGCAATGGAACACTCACCGGCAAGCGAATCGGGGGCAATTAAATATTTCTCGCCCAATGCCCCGGCCCATGCTCCACTACCCGCAAACAGCAGGCAGACAAAACCCAGAATGTTGAACAATGCTGAAAAGGCTTTGGATCGAATCATAAGTGTTTTCCAATATTTTATGGACTCAAAAAATGCTAGATCGCCATTTATCGCAGCCTTCGGCTGACATGCAAATGCAGAGGCGGTGAAACCGCTCGCATCTTACACGGTTTAATTCCAATTAGCAACATTGCTATTGAGTCACCCGCTTCGATTGGCGTGACATGCGGTAGCGTGGCGGCGGTTGGCAGGGGCTTGTGCAGGGGCTTGTGCAGGGCCAGCCAAACGGCGCTATTTGATTAAGTCCACCGTCTCAAAATGATGGAACGACAGCGGGTCACTCAAATACCCCAACACCTGTTTTCTAACCGGCGTCACCAAAATCGCATGCGCCAGCGTCAGCCAGGGTACTTCTTCGTGAAAAATCTTTTGGGCTGTTTCATACAGCTTGCTGCGCTCGGCATGCAGGGAAGTGATTTTGGCTTTGCGGTACAGTTCATCAAACCCGGCATGGCACCAGCGCGCCCGGTTGCCACCACACCGGCAAAATTCACGGCGAGTGCTGCTTCAATATTCATCGCAAGCGCTACCAACAGTGTCTGCCGCGGTGGCGCGGAACACCTATGGCTTGCGGCGGCCCCCAGTCGCGCTGATGCTGGAAAACGAGTGAAACCTGTCTGTTCGACTACCGCTTTGCCCAATGCAGATGTGCTTTTCCATTTATCACTCCTATATTATTTTTTCGCACCTTCACCAAGGGGCGCCAACGTTTTCCTATTTTTAACGTCGGCTTAGCAACTTCAGGCGCTTCTTCCCTACCAGCAGTTTTCCCGCCATGGGTTAAATCACCCTTGCCGGTACTTGCTAGCCGTGCAGTAGCATTTGCAACCTTCCCTCCTGCCAAAATCGCAAAAAAGATAAAAAATAACCACTTCAAATGCCATAAAAATTCTATATTTTGTACCGAAATAACATGCTTCTCTTGCATGATCCGGGTTCTAATAAGTAAAGGAATAATGCATTCATTGGCAATGGCAACGGTGGTGCCAATATCGTGTAGTATTTTAATATCCTTGGTTCTCAGAGGCTCAGTCAAAGCCGTGCAATATTCACTCGGTGGATGGGTACATTGATTTGATACAGGTGCCTCGCGTTGAATTCTCGCCGAAATTTCTACCACAGGGCAAATCTGTTGATTGTATTTTTCCAATTCGCCACGGATTGCTATGATGTCCAATTCGTTATGCAATCTTTGATTGGGTGAATATATTTCTGTTGTAGTCTTTGGCCCAAAACGCCAATATATACGAGGGCCATGATCCGAATAATCTTCAAGTTTTCGCTGAACTTGATTAGCCCAGTGACATGCCGCTGGCAGAACCATAGTTTTGGTTTCGCACTCTTGCGCGAGCCTCCGAACCTGCTGCAATAAATAGGCGCTTGCGCCTTTGCTTACTTGGTTCTCATCGCGTAAGGCATTAATTTTGCTAGTGGAATTGAGGTCCGTTACGAAAAATGCCCCTGTAAGTACTGCCATCGCATACCAAACATGATCATAGCCGTGTCTAAACTTATCTGTCAATCGAAAATAATATGTTGCAAGTACAACCACTTCCCATCCTACACATAAGCCTAACAACAGAACAGCCAACATTCCCGCACCACTTCCTAAACTACCCGTTCCCATTAACGAGTATTGATCAGGAAACCAGTTAAAACTCGGCAAAATACTTGCAATAGACAAAAAACCTGGTAAAGCAATAATTGCAATGCAAATTAAAATCCTTTTTTCCAGCAAGAATTCTAATTGCAAAAAGCATTACAAAAACCAGGACAAAAAAGATGATGGTGATCACAAAAAATGGTACGGCAATTGCCTCAGTTATACTCCAATAGCTTTCAACGATTTTTCCGGTTTTGTCCCTAACAACGAAATTCGTGGACCACAAGCCCAATGCTTCCAATGTCTGCATGACATTATAGGAAACCCCTAAGAGAAATTCCAAGTATGGTTTGAAAAAGTTCATTAAATGCCTCAGTATTTGCCATTTCAATTACATTCACCGTACACATTATATCGCCAATTTTCACAAAATGCACTTTTTACAATGGAATTAAACTTGATTCATTTGGCACTTTTACTGAACACCCAACCTATTAGGGTAACCATATCCCGAACATACTTGTTCCTGTGATGGCCTTGGCGCTGATTTGACCAAATTAAAAATCAAGGCGTTCTGGTTTCAAACAAAAAGTGCAATACTAGGCTAATGAGCAGTAGTCGTTTGGTGTTGCAACAGTATGATGTGCCCTTAAGAAACAAGCATAAGCACGGGCTTTTATATAACCCTTTGCTATATGACACAAGTTTCTTCGGGGCGATTTGCGGCCGGCCCCGATCACTTCGCTGAGTATATACGACCAGCGGCGCGACTCGTAGCCGAGCCATGCTCTTGGTCTTGTGTTTGGCGACAAAGCAATCGCAACAAGCGCGGCTTTCGGATAGATGGACAAGTCCAAACCTATCGGTATGGCCTAGCGCAGCAGGCCATTGATATTTTAGTTTGCCTCACTTTGCCAAGGGCTGTGCGGAGTCGGATAGCCTGGAAAGTCAGTGCGGTCGGGCAGTATTTTATGGCCGAGCATCTCCCGGTCCTGGTCGTAGGTCATGGTTTTACGTATTGCATCTGGCTCACTATTGAGCATTGCGGCACCAAAATCGCATGCGCCAGCGTCAGCCATGACACTTCCTCGTGAAAAACCTGCTGGGCTTCTTCATACAATTTGCTGTGCTCGGCCTGCTGGGGGAATTGGGGCTTCGCGGTAAAGTTCATCAAACCCGGCACGGCATCAGCGCGCGCGGCAGGTTCGTAGCTTAACAAAGGGCCGTAATATTCGTCCGGGCTGTGGGGGGGGGCTGAAAATACCACGGGGCAAAGCTAAATCCATTGGACAGGCCAGCTTGCTGCAATATGCATTACCCAGATAACAAATTGGTAAATAATGACGTTAAATTCATCCTAAATGTAAATTTATATGCTAGAATAATTTTCTTATTGATAAAAATTTCTTTTTTGAATTTAAATTTAGGGATAATTCATATGATTTCGCAAGAACAGCTTTACATCATGGACGTGGGTGAATTCACCAAAAATTTGTACCGAATGGGTAATGCAACGTGGCCCAATTTTAGCGAGGATCGAGCAAGGGTAGATGTCGTCATTACCCAAGTCGGGGGTATCGATGTTGTCATTGCTAACGGAAATGGCTTTTCGGCGTATGACCATTTGACACCCATTATGTGTCGCCCAGGCAAGAAAGTGTGGCGTATCAAACGTGGCGCACTGTTATCGTCAGAATTACGGCTTGTCAAAGACCTTCGCCCGGGTCATGATGGCCACTACATGATCGCCCCGACAAAAACCATGCCCCTAAAAAAATATCTGGGCCTTTTGGAGGAGTTGGGCATGGATCGCACTCGCGTTGAACTCGTCCCACCAATGGAGCTAAAAAATGTCGGCTAAAGGCGTACCACTACTTGTCAGTGAATATCACATCCTGTGGGAGGCACTTGCCCACTATGAAGCACGGCTGGAAAAATTGTCGGAAATGAGTACCGATGAAGATCAACAATTGCGATATGATGAAAAGCTTCAGGATATGGCTAATTTGAAGCAGACGGTTAAAACAGCAGCAGCGCAGGACTGGGATCTGTCGTTAAGTTAGTTGAACCCGGTCACAAACCAGACGGGCCAACCGCGTTGTACTATGGCTGGCCCAATGATCGTGCGCGACACCCAAGCCAATTGCTTGGCGGCGCTATACCCGCCTGCGGATGACGGCGCTAAATACACGCCGACTTGGCCCATGCCTTTCTACCTGCGCCGTTACTTTCTGATAAGCATCTGTGGTCGAGACACCTATTTGACCAAATCCACCGTCTCAAAATGGTGGAACGACAGCGGGTCACTCAAATACCCCAACACCTGTTTTCTAACCGGCGTCACCAAAATCGCATGCGCCAGCGTCAACCATGGTACTTCTTCGTGAAAAATCTGTTGGGCTTTTTCATACAGCTTGCTGCGCTCGGCTTGCAGGGAAGTGATTTTGGCTTTGCGGTACAGTTCATCAAACCCGGCATGGCACCAGCGCGCCCGGTTGCCGCCACTCTCGGCCGCTTCGCAGCTTAACAAGGGGCCGAGATATTCGTCTGGGTCTGGCGCTGCACTCCAGCCAAACATCACGGCTTGATGCTCGCCATTCTTGCTGCGTTTGAGGTATTCAGTCCATTCAAAGGTCAGTAAATTGGCCTTGACGCCAATTTTGGCCAGATCGGCCTGCATTTGTTCGGCAATGCGCTTGCCGTCCGGGTTGTACGGGCGCTGTACCGGCAAATACCACAGATCAAAGCTAAAGCCATTGGGCAGGCCCGCTTGCTGCAACAAGGCTTTGGCCTTGGCCGGATCATGCGGGTAGTCGTTGATTTTGTCGTTGTATGACCACAGCGCAGGCGGATACGGGTTTTTGGCCTGTTTGGCATTGCCCTGATAGACGTTTTTCAAAATCGCAGCCCGATCCACCGCCAACACCATGGCTTGTCGCACCAGTTTGTTGTCAAACGGCTTTTTGCCGGTGTGAAACGCGAGGTAACCGATGTTTAAACCATCCTGGGTGATCAGTTTCAGGTTGGGATCATTTTTCATCTGCACCAGATCTGCCGCCTTGGGGAAGGCCATCACCTGACATTCATTGGTTTTCAGCTTGGCATAGCGCACCGAGGCATCGGGCGTGATGGCAAAGATCAGGTTATCGAGTTTGGGCCGCCCGCGAAAGTAGCCATCGAACGCCTTGTAGCGAATCGTGGCATCTTTTTGATACGACGTCAGTTGGAACGGGCCGGTGCCAATCGGTTCGCTGTCAAGCTGGGTCAGGGTGTTGGCGGCGGCCAGCTTGGCACCATATTCGCCGGAAAAAATCGACAGTGAGGGATGGGCCAGATTGACCAAAAACGCGGCATCGGGTTGGCGCAATACGAAGCGCACGGTTGCTTCATCGAGCTTTTCCAGCCGCACAATCAGCTTGTCCAGGCCCTTGTCTTCGTAATACAGATAGCTTTTGCCGGGTGTGCTGGCGTGAAACGGGTGTTTTTTATCGGCCATCCGATTAAATGAAAACAACACATCGTCGGCATTGAAGGTGCGGCTTGGGCTAAATTTGGCGTGGCTGTGGAATTTGACGCCACGCCGCAATTTGAATGTGTAGTGCAAGCCATCGGCTGACACTTGCCACGATTCTGCCAGTGCCGGTACGAAACGGGTGCCGCCCGGCTCGGTATCGACCAGCCGGTTGTAAATGGTGATGCCAAACGCATCAAAGGTGGTGCCCGAGGTCGAGGTTTGTGGGTTAAAACTGTCCGGGCTGCCTTCCGAACAATACACCAGAGTTTTGCCAGCAGCGTGGGCCGCGCCGCTGGTCACGCCCGAGCTAATGACCAGTGCCGCAGCCAAGAACAGGCCATGCCAAACCGCTTTAATACGCTACTCCCACCGCTACGGCTGGCGCGGCCTGCACCCGGGTATCATAAAACCAGACCAGCATGGCGGCTTCGCCCTCATATTCCATGCGTGAAAAACTGGCCAGTACCGAGATCGGCTTGCGATCCCGGGTGATCAATTCCAGCGGCAGGTTGATGATGGTTTCGCCCTTTTCCAGCCGCGCCAATACGTCTTCATGGTCTTGCGGATTGTGGTAGAACTGGAGCGGATCGGCCCCGATCACCAGTGGCAGCGTGGTATTGAACATGTCGGCAAAGCGCTGGTTGGCAAATACGCGCTGCTTGGTCGATAAGCGTTCGATCGAAACCGCAATCGGGCTGACCGACAGCAAATGGCGCATTTGAGCTTCGCTGGCCTGCAAACTGGTTTGGGCATGCTTGCGTTCGGTTACGTCGGTATGGATGCCAACGTATTGCATGGCACCATTGTCGGGATTGAGGTAGGGCAAAATCGTGGTATCGACCCAGAAAAAGCTGCCATCCCTGGCCCGGTTCTTGACTTCGGCCTGCCATACCCGACCATCGGCAATGGTATCCCACAGATTGGCAAAGAATTCCTTGGAATGCTCGCCGGAATTAAAAATCCGGTAGCCCTGCCCGAGCAGTTCTTCGCGGGAATATTTGGAGACCTGGCAAAAGCGGTCATTGGCATAGGTGATTTTGCCAAATTGATCGGTAATGGCGACCAATGAATGTTGATCGAGCGCATGTTTCAGGATTTTGATCTTGGCTAGCGACGCCGCCAATTCGGCCTTGCCGCGCTCGGCCTGCATCAGGCTGTCGTAGGCCCGCAGCGAGGAAACCACGGTGGTAAACAGCTTTTGCGCAGTCAACTCGGTCTTGGATTTGTAATCGTTGATGTCGTACTCGATCACCACCCGCTGTTCCGGAGCTTGCCCCGGCTGGACGGTACGCAACACCACCCGCACGATTTGGTTGTTCAGTTCTTCACGGATCTGGCGTGCCAGCGACAGCCCGGCATCATCGGTTTCCATCACCACATCGAGCAACACCAGCGCAATATCGGTCGTATCACGCAGTACCGCATAGGCTTCGCGGCGGCTGTAGGCGCTCAGGAACTTCAGGCCACGGCCCTTGAAGCGGATTTTGTGCAGGGCCAGCCGGGTAACGGCATGCACGTCCAGATCGTCATCAACGATCAGCACCTGCCACAGCTTCTCTTCGACAGCCTTGTCCTCGCCCCCGCCTTCGACCGGGTCGTCGTATATCAGCCATTCCTCTTCTGCTGAATCATCCACATCTGTCGCCACTTCCGGGTCCATACCGTCTCCTGCCAAAAAAAGCTGGTTTGCACTGTTATTGATCGTCGTTGGTTGCGTTCTCAAGCGATTTTAATTGTATGTCATTGCAAAGGCAAATCAATTATGTTCTGCCCGATTGGTAGCGATGTTTTATGACAGCCGTTGCAAATTGAGCCGATCAATAACCGGGAAGTTTGTGCCCAAGCCTAACAATTGCGGTTAAACTATCGTTTTTTTGCTTGGTTGCGGTTAGCCCCAACATTCATGAGCTCACATTTTTTCAATAAGCATTTTGCCCGGATTTTGGGCTTGGTCGGCCTGCTGCCGTTTGGTATTTTGTCGCTGTCGAGCTGGTTCTTGCCGCCCGAGCAATGGCCCACGCTAATTCGCAGCCAGATCGGCTATGGGATTGGCTTGCTGTCGTTTTTGGGCGGCTTGCACTGGGGTGGCGCACTGGCATCCCCCAATCTGTCGCTAACCCAAACCAAGCGCGCGCTGATCTGGGGTGTTACGCCGCCGTTTATTTCATTTAGCTCACTGTTGCCACAAGATGTCGGTTTTGCGTTTTTGGTGCTGACGATTGGCTTTGTGGTTAGCTATCAGGTTGATCGCCGCCTATATCAATGGTATCAATTGCCGGACTGGTTTATCCGCATGCGCTTCAAGCTGACATGTCTGGTGCTGCTGGCGCTGCTATTGACCTTTCTCGCTGTGAATGTAAGGACACACTAACATGAAAAAATCAAACAAAAATACACCCGCCGCCGCCTCTGCCGGCACCTCTGCCACCTCCTCGACTGCCATCACTGGTGCCGGACAAATCGAATACCGGATCGGTTCGCGCCACCCGGCCAGCCACCTGTTTCAGGTGCAGTTGCGAGTGGCAGAACCGGCGGCACAGGGGCAAGTGTTTGCCCTGCCAGCCTGGATTCCGGGCAGCTACATGATTCGCGAATTTGCGCGCCATATCGGACAAATTTCGGCCCATGCCAATGGCAAGCCGGTACTGCTCACCAAGCTGACCAAGGATACGTGGCAGGCGGCACCGTGCAGCGGGCCACTGACGCTTGACTATGAAGTCTATGCCTGGGATTTGTCGGTGCGGGCGGCGCATTTGGATCAAACCCATGGCTTCTTTAACGGCACCAGCGTGTTTTTGCGGGTGCTGGGGCAGGAACAACAACCGCATGTGGTCGAGATTGTGCGCCCCGAAGGCGATACCGCGCAATGGCGGGTTGCTACCAGCCTGCCAGAACTGGCGGCCAAGCGCTACGGGTTTGGCAGCTACTTGGCCAGCGATTATGACGATTTGATCGACCATCCGGTGGAAATGGGCACGTTCGTCATGGAGAGCTTCAAGGCCCACGGCATTGAACATGATGTGGTGTTTACCGGACGCCTGGCACCGTTTGATATGAAACGGGTGTGTGCCGACCTGAAACGGATTTGTGAAACCCAAATTGCGTTTTTTGAACC
>JACCDS010925783.1_pt1 | contig 20120 bp, 19 predicted proteins | sample 7446441 | NCBI WGS metagenome assembly JACCDS01 (sample SAMN15323445, study PRJNA562643) | freshwater metagenome | isolation source: river surface water | place: USA:Blue River Watershed | collected 2017-08-17
ACATCAAAACCCACTTCTGGGACTTCGGCGGCCAAGTCATCGCACACGGCACACACCAGTTGTTCCTGCGCGCCCAATGCGTGTATGTCGTGGTGCTCGAAGCGCGCCAATCACACAACCCCAACGAAGACGCCGAATACTGGCTGCAACATGTGCGCGCCTTCGGTGGCGATGCCCCGGTTTTGCTGGTCGGCAATAAGCATGACCAAATGCCGGTGGATTTGCAAATGCACAGCCTGCGCAGCAAATACCCCAACATCATCGGTTTTTACCCATTGTCCTGCACCTTGGCCCAAACCGAGTACGCGCCCCAGTTCGCCAGCTTTAAACAAGCCCTGTGCCAGCAAATCCAAAAAATCGCCGCCGCACAAAAAATGTTCTCGCAGCAAGAATTTGCGGTACTGGAACAGGTGCGCGCGCGCGCCCGGCAAAACGCGTTTTTATCACACAACGAGTTTAACGCCCTGTGCGAACAGTACAATGTGCGCGACGAAGGGGCGGTGCTAACCCGCACCTGGTTTTTGGACATGCTCGATAAACTCGGCATCGTGATCCACTTCGCCAAATTGCCCTATCTGCAAGATTATGTGCTGAACCCGCGCTGGCTGACCTACGGCGTGTACAAGCTCATTTTCGGCAACCGCGCCGAATTGGCCGATGATGAAATCATCCCGCTGTTCAAAGATGAAGTCATCACCGATGAGCACGGCAACCAACTGCGCTTTGACACCACCCAATGCCGCCTGATTCCCGATGCCATGCAGCAATTCAAGTTGGCGTTCCGGCTGCAACAGGAAAACAACCGGCTGATTATCCCCAGCCTGCTGCCCGCCGAGCTACCAACCGGCCTGCAAGCCCAGCAATTTGACAGCGAAGCTGGCGACAGTGCGGGCAGCGGCCATACGCTGGCCTACAAAATCGACTTCGCCGCTTTCGTGCCGCGCCACACGCTGCCGGAGTTGATCGTGGTCCGCAATGAAGAAATCGACAACCGCCAAATGTGCCAAAAGGCGGTGGTGCTCAAGGCCAAAACTGGCGCGGCGCGCGCCATGCTGGAAGTCGATTACCCGGCGCGCTACCTGCTGGTGCTGGTACAAGGCCGCACCGCACGCGAATTTCTGGACAGTTTGCGGCAAGATATCCTGCGCATTCTCGGACGGCTGAATCTGGACTACGAGGAAAAAATCCGCTTGCCCGCCAGTGCCTTGCAGGGCGATGCGCCGCGTTTGCCGCATCTGCCCGCCAGCCTGCGCGGCATGTGGCTGGAGCAATTCGACTGGGCCGATTTTTACCAACTGGAAAACCACCGCAAACTGGGGCAACGACAATTCATTTCCAGCCGTGGCGTGTACGACGTTTCGCGCCTGATCGATCTATACGGCTCGCCACGGTCTGAGGGCGGCGATACGATCATTTTTACTGGCGATAATGCCAAATTTCAAAAGGGCAGCAACATGGGCAATCAAACCATCACCAACAGCCCCATCAGCGGCCACGCGATTAACGCTGACAAAATCGAAAATGCTTTCAACACCACCGCCACCGCCCCGGAACTGGCCGACATATTGAAAAAACTGCTGGCCGAAATCCAAAGCCTGAACAGCAAAATCCCGGACGCGCAAAAAGCAAGCTTGGCTGATCCACTTGACCAACTACACGACGCCAGCCATGATTTGACGGCACAAATGAGCAAAAAGAAACCGGCTTACCTGCCCACTTTGGCGGGCATGACCGAAGCGGCGCAAAAGCTGGGGCAGTTTGGGGGACAGATTGTTAATCTGGTGAAATTGGCGCGTGACTTGCTGCCCTGACTTTTGTTGGGCGGACGTAGGCAAGCATGCCCAATATGGCAGAACTCGCAAGTAAAACGATTGCTTAATTCAAAATTTCGGCCAAACCGGGCTGATCAAAAATCCGCAAACCCCAGCGGTTCAACTCGTCAGGCGTGCTGGCACTAAGCCGTGCCAACGCCCAATCAGGTAACCGGCCAAAACGTGCTTCCAATTGTTTTTGTAGGAGGAGAATCTGGCCTTCTTGTCGCCCCTCTTGCCGCCCCTCTTGCAACCCCTCTTGCCGCCCCTCAGCCTTCCATAGGGCAGTCCATTCCTTCACTCGTTCAGCCAACATGGTATGTTCCTCCAAAATATTGCCTAATTCCTGTTGCGTTATGCCCGGCATGCGACCTGGTAACAGTACGCGCCTGATCCATACGGTGAAACAACGGCGCAATCGCGTGCGTGCCGGTGCTTGTAGCCAGTCAATCAGCTCGCCCATGGCACCTATCATCGCCTGCGCATCGCGGCTTTTTTCCAGCCGCATCAGTGCTGCCACCAAATTTTTCAAGGCAAACTGGGTTGTTTCATCCACTGCGCCGATTTCCAACAGAAAATAACGCATATTCGGCACATATGCAAGTAGGCCACCGGGCATTTTTTCAATCAGTTCCTCGATACGGCGCTTGGCCCACCATTTGGTACTGCCATTGTATAGCACGATGGGAAACACGGGCGGCAGGTTGCCATTGGGCAGTAGTTTGCCATTAGCAATAATGTCTTGATACAACAGGGCCAGATAACCCATGATCCGCACCGCCATGAACGGATCAACTTCGGATTGAAATTCCAATAACACATATACATACACCGGCTGGCCCTTGATATTGACGCGCCAGATGATGTCATTGAGCCGCTCGCGCAGATCGTCGGTGACGTAGGTGTTTGGCTCGCGTACCAATGTCGTGAAGTCAACCTCGGCCACCCATGGTTCATCGATAAAGCCGATGAACAGATCACGGATCATTTCCGGGTTGCTGAAAATTAATTTGTAGCTGCGGTCGTGGAGCATCGTTGGCGAGTAGGTGATGGAACCAGCTTGGATAATAACAGATTTGCCACACCGCCGCCTTTGCAGCCACGCCCCAAACCGATTTTTTTGTACCACATTAAAAAACACTTGACCTTCCCACCATGGCAAGCCGTACACTTGCCTCATTGAGCAGTTGAACCATCCGACCATGTTAAACAAGGAGAAAACAATGTACGAATTTTCGGTTGAAGGAATGAGTTGTGGCCATTGTGTTAAGTCAGTCACGCAAGCGGTGCAAGAGCTAGATGCCGGTGCTGCGGTGACGGTGGATTTGGCAGCCCAACGCGTCAAGGTGGAAAGTGCGATTGAGTTGCCGAAGCTGGTAGCGGCGATTGCAGAGGCCGGGTTCCCGGTGTTGCACAGTACGATTATGTAAGTTGCGGCGTAGAGCGGCAAACACCAACCACGGGCAGGGCCTTGGCCCGCCCGCCATGCCAATCACCTTGGACAGGTTCAGTTTGCGCGGCGCAATCCGCTTTTTGTCACGCAGTCAGGTCGCCACCACATCCCGGGCCGGTTCGACTAGATTGGTGATTGCCGTAGAAACATATACAACCAAACCATCATGGGCGGTCATGCGATTAAAGATGCAAAATTTTAGAGAGTTTTTAACATTGCAGCCATTGACCCGGAACTGACCGACATACTGAAAAAACTGTTGGCCTAAATCCAAATCCTGAATAGCAAAATCCCACCAGAACAACAATCCAGGATTGCAGATGCACTCACTCAATTGCATGCTACCGGGGCGGCTCTGGATAGCGAAGGTAAGAAAAAGCCACCACATTTTTGCCCGAAGGCATTGGCCTGTTCGTGGTTGCGCAAAAGCCCGATGGACTTGGCATCTTGGTCATTACCCTTGTGCGGCATCAAGAGTGCGTTGATTGACTGATGGCTTCATCACGCCATGGTGTAGATACCCGTTTACTGTGGTGTGGTTGGTAAAAATAAGATTTATTTTCAGAAAATGTTATTGTCATCATACTTTTTTGAGGTATGCTTGCGGCGACCTTGACGCTACGATGGCGAGATGGGGGCTTTGCTCTAACATTATTTGATATAAACAATTCTGCATATTCATGGAAAAAATATCTCTCAATCTGTTCCGCTCTTTGCGAGTGGAGAACTTTCCCGATGGCCCCGTCATTGACGGGCAACCTGCGGCAGCTTTGCTTCACCCTGATTTTGAGGAAAGGCCATTGCCCGGTGGAAAAGTAAGAAAACCTGACATAAAAAATGAGCTCGATAAAAATGGGGTGCGATGGGTGTTTGCTGGTGGAGGAACTTCCCTTTTTGACCGTGCCAATGTTTTTAATGGTAAAGGTTGGCTGTCGTTTGCAATACCGGATGGCACCATTATCCCGCCGGGGTTGATTATCAGGAATACCGGCTACAATTCCCGTTTTGATGCAACGCACTACCAAATCGAGTGTCGTATGGGCACAATGCGGATGACCGAGTTTGTCGCGGCGTTGGATAACCTTGCGCGCAATGCGATTGTGCGAAGCATTGAAATTGCGAAACTTAACAATGCATAAAGGACAAGCCATGGTTGAAATTGATGAACTCACTCTGGCTGCCGCCATCGAAGCGGTTGAGGCACAGGTTTGGCAAAGGTATGAGCAAATTGATGCATGCATCGCTGACGGGGATGACCCGACGGATTTGGAAGACGAGTTGATGCCATGGGTGGCAGCGACCGGAAAATTGCGCATGGCATATGAGCAGGCCGGGCAGGCAGCGGCCAATTTGCCGCCGTATCACCAATTGGTGCCGAGATCGTTTGAACTGTTTTTGACGCGCTGCCGTCCGCTATTACCCGAGGAAAAAAACGGCGCAGCGATGGCGGGGCTTCAGGCAGGGTTTGCTGGTGGTAAGACACCGCAACAGGCGGTGCAAGCCGCTCTGGCAACAGGCGCGGACTGAATCGGTAATCCGGCCCGCCCGCCGTGCCGCTTGCTTGCCAGGTCAGTTGCCCGCTCAGCTATCCATACCCGGATTACCCGCCATGCCAATCACCTTGGGCAGGTTCAGTTTGCGCGGCGCAATCCGTTTTTTGTCACGCAGCCAGGTCGCCACCACATCCCACGCCGGTTCGCCCGGGCTGCTGACCGGCGTAACCGGTGCCCAGCCCGCCACCTTGTAGCGCTTGCCCGCTTCCAGCGGCTTGTCGTTCAGCCGCATCTCGCTAATCCGCTGCCCGATCTTGGCATTCGGGTTGATGCTGTATTGCAAGCCACCGACCCGCACCATATCACCCCCTTGCTGGTAATACGGATCGGGATTAAACAGATTGTCGGCCACGTCTTCCAAAATGGTTTTGATGGTCGAACCGGTAAATTCATTAACCGTGGTGTGGGAATAGGTGGTGGCGGTTTGCCCCAGTACCTGTTCCATGCTGATCTCGCTGTTGGCCAGCAGGGTGGTGCCCCAGCGAAAGCCCGGCGAAAACGCGATTTCGGCACCCTTGACTTCCATCAGCGCATCCAAAATCAACTGGTCGAAACTGCCGTTGAAATTGCCACGGCGGTACAGCATGCCTTCGGTAGTGGCCAGGGTTTCATTCAGCTTGGCCAGATACGGCGCTCTCTGGTGTGCGATCAGCGCCGCCATTTCCTTGTCCGGCGGCAAAAAGTTGGCGAACACCGGCAGCAATTGATAGCGAAAATCGTGGATTTTGCCATCCCGCACATCAAAATCGAGTACGCCCAGAAACTTGCCATTGCTGCCGCCATTGGTGACGATGGTTTTCCCGGCCGGATTGCTGACAATCACCGGGGTTGGCACCGCATCATGGGTATGGCCGCCCAAAATCGCGTCCAGGCCGCGCACGCGCGAAGCCATTTTCAAATCGACATCCATACCATTGTGCGACAGCAACACCACCACCTGCGCCCCTTTGGCGCGCACCATATCGATATTGCGTTGCAGGTTTTCTTCCTTGATGCCGAAATTCCAGTTCGGCACAAAATGGCGCGGGTTGGCAATCGGCGTGTAGGGAAACGCTTGGCCGATGATGGCAGTGAGCACCCCGTTCTGTTCGCGCAGGCTGTAGGCCGGGAACACCGGATCATTGAAATCCTGAGTGTGGATGTTTTGCGCCAGAAATTCGACCCGGTTTTTAAAATCCTTTTGCACAATCTCCATCACGCGCTGGTCGCCGAGTGTCATGTCCCAGTGCCCGGTCATGATATTCACCCCCAGCATCAGGCAGGCTTGCACCATGTCGTCACCACGGGTCCACAATGCCGTACCGGAACCTTGCCAGGTGTCGCCGCCATCGAGCAACAGCGCGCTCGGGCGTCCCTCACGCAGGCGCTGCACCAGCGTTGACAAATGGGCAAAGCCGCCAACCTTGCCATAGGTTTTGGCCGCCTGTTCAAAATCCAGATGGGTGAAAGCGTGCGAGCGGGCCGTGCCGGGTTGAACCTGACTGTGTTTTAGCAGCTTGTGCCCGACCAGATGCGGCAACTGGCCGCTGGCATTGCCGATGCCCAAATTCCAGTGCGGTTCGCGGTAATGCACGGGCAGCAACTGGGCATGGCAATCGGTGAAGTGCAGCAAGTGGACATTGCCAAAGCGCGGGATTTGATACAGTTGCTCGGGCTTCGGGTCAGACAGTGCCGCCTTGCCAGAGAGCGGCATGCCACTGGCTGCGGCAATGGTCAATACATCTAAAAATTCGCGCCGGTTCATTTGATTCTTTCTGCTGGTTGCTGCGCTGGGTACTATTGATTGACCGGTGATTTCGGGTCCAGCAACAGTGCCATCAAATCCTGAATCTGCTTTTGCTGCAAAATCTTGCTATGGCCAAAGCGCGGCATGCTGGAGCAGGCGCGATAGGCTTGGGCATTGTAAATTTTGCCCCAAGTGTATTTGAGTATCTCTTCGCTCTGCCCCCGCAATTTGCCATACTGGTACAGCGATGGCCCGATATTGCCATACGAGATTTCCTGTTTGCTCATCTGGTGGCAGGCATAGCAATTGCCACCGTTGCTGCCACCGACCGGATCGGACGATTGCAGGCCGCGCCCGTTTTGCGCAATCGCTTCACCGCTTTTAAAGTCGCCCAGATATTGGCCATTTTCCGGGTAGCGGATGGTGGCCAGTTGGTCTTTTTCAATCGCCTGTTCCAGTTCTTTTGGCAGGTCTTGCGGATGCTCGGTACACAGTTTTTGCGGCAAGTCTTGATTGAGCAAGCGTTCGCTGGTGGCCGGGCCACGGCTCTTGAAGTCGGATTTCAGCAGGGCCAGTGTCGCTTGCCCGTAATCGGGCGCGTGGTGGGCGCAGGCCGACAGGCCGATCAGCACGACAGCAGCGCCAACGCAGGCGAGGGTGCGGCGCGGCCGGGTGGTGCAGAATGTGGTGGTGAATTTCATGGCAGATCCTTAGCGTTTCAGGCCGGGTGCGGCAAATACACCGCCTTCGGCATTTTTGGCCAAAAACAGGGTCAGGGCGGTCAGGCTGTCCGAACCATAATCGGGCACCGGGAAGCGTTGCTGGCGGTAGCAGTCGGTTAGCCGGTGTTGCATGGTGCGTACTTCACCCTGTGACACGCGATACGCGGGCCAACTGATATAGGCGGCCTGGGCATCGCTCGCCAGCAACAGGTTGGGCAATTCTTGTAGCCTGATCCGCTGTCCGGTAATGCCATGGCAGATGGCGCAGGAAAAGTCGTGCGAACCGGCGCGGTAGTTAAACAATTGTTTGCCGATCTCATAGCTGCGCCGCTCTTGCGGATGGCTGGCGCTGACCGCCATTTTCATGCCCCGTGATTCCCCGGCAATATACGCCACCAGCGCTTCGATGTCGGACGCTTTGCCCGCCGCACCAAATGGCTGTTGGGTGGCTTGTTCCCGGGTTAAGCCCTGCAATGTGGTGCGGCAGTAAATCAGGCGCTGCTCCAAATCCATCACTTTGTTGGCATCGGGAAAAAAGCGTGGCAATTCGACATACGCTCCCTTGACCACACCTTTGCCCTTGCCCAGATCGCATTGCGTCAGGCTGGCCTGCAACGGGCCGCGTTTGGCTTGCCACAGTTCTTCGCCGCGTGCCTCCCACAATTCTGCCGGGTTGCCATCGGCCAATAATTGCCGGTATTTGGCAATTTCATCGGTATTGCTTTGGGCCTGTGCCGGGTTGAGGGCGAGCAAGGGCAGGGCGGCCAGCACGCAGAACAAGGCGAGCTGTGATGTTGCAAACAGTGGTGCAGGCAGTGCAGATAGCGCACGTGGCGAACCTGCCAACGCGGATGGCGATGGTAAACCGTGGTAGGTGCAGTCGGTGCTGGACATAAAAGCTCCTTGGACAAAGAATCAGACGATGGTCGCCACGTCGCTGCGGGTATCCCCACGGCTGTCAACCCAGTTGACATTGATTTTGTCGCCCTTGGCCCCGCCCTTGAATTTAAAGGAAAAAAACGGGTCTTTCGAGATGCTGGGGCCAAGCTGGGCATCGAGCACCACCTTCTCGCCCCATTTGACGATCAGGTTCTTGATATAGTGGGCCGGCACGGTTTTGCCTTCGGCATCTTTGCGCTGCCCGGATTCCATGTCGTGTTTGACCAGTATTTTGATTTCGGTAACGGCCCCCTGTTGGGTGGCGCGGATTTTCATTGGATCGCCCATGAGCTTGCTTTCACTATGCGTTGCGAATTGGATTGCGAATTGGATTGCGAATTGGATTGGAATATTGGGATAGTCGGCTAGCGGTACATTTTAGCCACCACAGCCACCGAGCGTAACCTTGATTTCCTTGTTGGCCATCATCCATTTGCCATCGGCCTTGACCAGCGCCAATACGTTGGATGTGCCGCTCATTTTGATGCGGGTCGAAATCACCGGTTCGGTGTCGGGCAAGATGGTGAACACGCCGGACACGGTATTCGGATTTTTATCGACCAAAATCACAATCGTTTCGGTGTTGTTGGCGGTGCTGGCAACCGATACCGGCACCACGGCCCCGTTTTCGGCTATGTCCGGCGCAATAATATTGACTTGTGCGGCATTCGCGGCCTGTTCGGCACCGAGCGTTTTGAGTGCATCGGCCACGCTTTTGGCATCAAACAAGGATTGGTTCCAGGTGGCACCAAATACCTGGCTGGGGGTGAGCAGGCCGGTGCTTAACGCCAGTCCAAGGGCGCTGCCAAGCCGCAGTAATTCGCGGCGCTGGGGGTTCTTCAGATTCATCAGTGGTTTCCTGCAATGGATTGAAAAATGGGCTAAAAAGTGTGGGTATTATCGCATCAATTTACGCGGCAAAATCATGGACTGGGCCGATTATTTGGCGGCAATTGGGCACCATCGAGTAGCCATTCGGCCAGCCGCATGATCTCGCCATCGGACAGGCCGGTTTGCGGCGGCATCGGAATATTGCCCCATGCGCCGACTCCGCCCTGTTTTATTTTTTGCACCAGCTTGGTCAGATTGGCGGGGTTTTTCGGATAGTGCGCAGCGATGGCGGAAAAGGCCGGGCCAACCAGCGCTTGTTTTGCGTGGTGGCAGGCTGAACAGTGTTGTTCCACCAGTGGCTTAATTGGATGGCTTGCGGCAGAGGATGCTGCGGCAGCCGATGCTGCGGCAGCCGGTGCCGTGATAGTCGGCGCGGTGATAGTCGACGCGGAACTTGCTGAACCGGTTGCTGCAGCAGTGCTTGCCTTGGCCGTGCCGTTGCCACTGGTATCGATGCCGCGTACCGGCCCAACGCTGCGCTGTTGCAATGCCAGATTGCCATGCGCATTGCGGGCACTGCCCGGCAATACCGAACTCGGGGTGCGGTTGCCGGGGCAATTTTTCATACAAGCCGGATTGCTGACATCAGGACGACCGTTGATATGCCACAGGCCATGGCTGCGGCTCAGGCCGTTACGGTTCGGCAGTTTTTTCTCGATCTCTGCGATATTGGTCTGGTTTAACACAAAATCCCCGGGCACCAGTTCGGCCAGATGCAAAATATACGCCGTTAGCGCATACACCTGATCCGGCGTCAGGCTTTTCGGTGCCTGCCACGGCATGGCACGCCGGATGTAATCCCACAACGTAGACAAGGTGGCCAGTTTCATCATCGTGCTGCGCTGTGGTTCCTTGTTGTTCGCCAGTGCGGCCACCCGGCCTTGTTGGCTATCCGCTGCGGTGGTGCCGCCGATGATCGGCGGAAAAACATGGTTCGCTTCGCCAAACGTACCATGGCACGAAGCGCATTGCTCGTCCCACAGTACCTGCCCTTGGGCCGCGCTGCCAGAACCGGGCGGCAAGCCCTGCCAGTCCGGTCGCACATCAATATTCCAGGCTGCAATTTCGCGCGCGCTGGCCGGGCGGCCCAGATTGGGGTAGCGCGCGCTGGCAGTCGCTGCAGTCGCTGCCGGTGTTGGCGATGCGGGCGATGCTGCTGATACGATTAATGCGGTGGATGCAGTTAACGTGCTCGATACCGGCGCTGCGGCTATGGCCCGCTGCGGGGCAGCGAACCCACCCACCAAACCAATCAAACCGATCAAACCAAGCAAGCGGATGGTGTAGCCAAGGCGCAAGGCCGAATCAATCACCGAATCAATCACCGAATCAATCAATTTGCACATTGCTCACCTCCCCATTGGCGGCGACTTGCCAGGTTTGAATCGCATTGTTGTGATAAATCGAGCGGGTGCCGCGCACCTGACGCAACTGCGACAGTTTCGGCTGCACATAGCCAGTCTCATCGATGGCGCGCGATTGCAACAATGCCGCTTCACCATGCCACACCCAGTCCAAATGAAACCGGGTTAGACACTTGGACAACACCGGCGTATCGAGCCGCGCCGTGCGCCAGTTGCGGCCACCGTCCACTGAGACATCGACCCGCTTGATTTTGCCGCGTCCGGACCAGGCCAGACCGTTGATGTCATAAAACCCGTGGCCCTGCAATTGCTGGCCGCCAGACGGACTGGTGATTACCGATTTGCATTCCTGAATCGAAGTGTATTGCCGGTGCAGGCCATCCGGTTGCAAATCGATATAGTGCAGCGTTTCATCCTTGGCATTCCATGCTTGGTCGCCCACCTTGATCCGGCGCAACCACTTGACCCACGATACGCCTTGAACGCCCGGCACCACCAGCCGCAGCGGATAGCCATTTTCCGGGCGCAGCATTTCGCCATTCATGCCATACGCCACCAACACATCATCGAGCGCGCGCTCAATGGCAATGGTGCGGGTCATGGACGAACCATCGGCCCCTTCGGCCAAAATAAAGCGCGCGGTTTTGCGCTCAAGGCCGCAATCGCCCAACAACAGCGACAAGGGTACACCGGTAAATTCGCAGCAACTCAACATGCCGTGCGTGTATTGCACGGTTGGCACCGCCACATTGCCCCATTCGGTGGCAGTGTTGGCACCGCATTCAATGAAGTGCATGCGCGACACTGACGGCAGGCGCATCAGGTCATCCATGCTGTACACCTTGGCTTGTTTGACCAGCCCGTGAATCATCAGCCGGTGTCCTGCCGGATCAATCTCATGCCAACCCTGATGATGGCGCTCAAAGTGCAGGCCGCTTGGGGTGATGATGCCAAACAGGCCTTGTAGCGGGGTAAACGAAACCGAAGCCTGTGGCACCCGGGTTAAGCCTGGCGATTCGCGCCGTTGCAATTGGCTCTCAAAGCGTGAGGGTTGGCCATACGGCTGTTGTGCCACCGGCAGGCCCAGTGTGCGGCTGTGGGCGGGCAGGTTCAGAATCGCCGGATCAGCGCCAGCACCGGAATGATCAAGGGCCAGTGCATTGCCGCCGATCCCGGCCATGGCAGCGGCAAAACTGTTGCGTAAAAAACCGCGTCGTTCGCCATCAAGGCCATGTTGGGTGATGGTTTGTGCCAGTTCGGCATCGATAAAATTTTCCGGGGCAGGCCGCAGGCGGCCAAAGCGGTTGGGCATCGGATGACTCCGGCAAGCGGGTGGAAGGGAATGGGTGGCAGGGGCAATTCCTGTGCGCTGGCAACAGGGCAGCAACCGGTTTTTTTGCCATTGTACAATCAGATGTCCGATACCGGACAGCGCTGCCCGGTTTTTTCTTGTTTGCTGTGCTTGGCCGTGCTCATTCGTACTCATTCGTACTTATTCGTACTTATTTGTACTGATCCGTGCTCATTTGTGCTGAGCGGTGTTTGCCCTATTTGCCCTATTTGCCATGTTCGTCGCACTTCACGGCAGCGGTGCACTGCATGGTGTGGTCGGCGCGGTGCAGGGAATGCTGATCGTGACACAGGTGCCCTGACCGGGCGTACTGCTGACCCGAATCTGTCCGCCCAAAATCCCGGTGACAATATTGTGTGTGATATTCAAACCCAGTCCCGAGCCACCGGAGCCGAATTTGGTGGTGAAAAATGGATCGAAAATGCGCGGCAAATGTTCCGGGGCAATCCCGCAGCCGTTATCACAGATCTGGATATCGACCCAACCATCGGCGCCGGCATGGGCGCTGACCTGAATCTGGCCACTGGCACCCTCGGCAAAGGCATGCACCTGGGCATTGCTGATCACCTGTAACAGCGCCTGGCCGAGCGGGCCGGGGTAAGAGTTAAACGGGAGCGTGGCAGCTTCTAGCCCATCGAATGTAAATTCGAGTGCAATTGCGGGTTCGCGGTTGTGCGCCGCCAAGGTCAGTTCAATTTCCGGAACCAGTTCGGCCAGCGTGAAATGGCGGCGCTGGGAGCTGGTCTGGTCGATTGCAACTTGCTTGAAGCGGGTGATCAAATCGGCAGCGCGCTGCAAGTTGCGCTGCAAAATCTGGCAGGCATTGTTGGCATCGTCCAGATAATTTTCCATCGTGGCGCGCTTGACCCCTTGTTCATGGGTATATTCTCCTGTCAGTCGCGCCGTTTCCTTTTCCAGCATCGACACCGCCATCAGGCTGTTGCCAACCGGGGTATTGATTTCGTGGGCCACCCCGGCCACCAGTGCCCCGAGTGCCGCCAGCTTTTCCTTGCGCACCAGCTCTTCATTGGCCAGGCGCAGGGTCGCTAGCGTCTGTGCCACTTCGGCATGGGCCTGTTGCAGTTGGTCACTGCGTTCCATCAATTCCATATTGCGCTTGCCCAGTTCCCGGTTCTTTTCCGTGATTTTCCTGCGCATATGGGCAATATACCCGGCCAACTTACTCATTTGCAGCAACATGACCAAGATGGACACCCCAATCATCACCGCGAGTTTTAGATTGATCTCTTCGGGGCGACTGTGTAGCAAAAGAGCAACCAAAATTGCATAGCCACACAGAGTAAAACCGGTGAGCACGTAAAATTCACGTTGGTGAAACTGAAAAATGCCATACAAAAAAATTGGCAAAGTCATGATGATAAAAATAATTTTTGCCTGACCGACAAAATACATCAGAATAATGCCGCAGACCACCCCAGCCATCAGTTGCACCAGGGTTAAGCTTGGGTCGGCAAAGCGCTGGTTAAAGCCGCTGCGCAGCAGCGCATAAAAAATCAGATTGATTTGCAGCATCAGCAGGCCGACCACGGCCAGCACGGTACCATTAAGATAGCCGAACCACCAGCACAGGGCGGCTTGTAAAAATACCAGTAGATAGGTGGAGGAACCTACCAGAAAACGGCGAACCCGCAAGGCCTGGGCCGGGTCGTCGCTCGGAATGATTGGGCCGATACGCGCCATGTTTTTCATCTCTTGTGCCAAGGTTATTCCGCTTGCCGGACATTTTTGTCGCATAGCAGGCATTTCTCAAGACTAAACCATTTTTTGGTTGCAGTCTGTAAATTGCCATGAAGAAGCCAAAAAATATTCTGCTGCACGTTGTTGGGCCGGTCTATGGCCGCCTCGGGTTGGCTAGTTTTCCCCCCGCTTTCTCCACACTTCTTGCCAGCATCTTCCCGATAGTCACCCAGAAAATTTGATTGCATCATTTCATTTGGTGTAAAATGTCTGTGTTAGCCGATTGATTAGCGTGACTCTGGTAACGATAAGTCGTTATTGTTGATTCGGAGTACATTTTGTGAGCAAGGTGTTATGATTGCGAATCGGGGAGGAGATTCTGACTTAAGTAATTCAGGATCCAAACATAACGAAATAAAAAGGAAACATGATGAGAGCAGATATTGAATTACATCAACGGATGTGGCACGGTAGTAGTTTGTCACAGGAGCAACAAGTCGACTCTTCCAAGGGATTGCTGGTGGTCTATACCGGCGCTGGCAAGGGTAAATCGACCGCTGCGTTCGGCATGGGGCTGCGCTCGCTGAACCGCAAGATGAAAGTGGGCGTGATTCAGTTTTTGGGCGGTACCACCAGCAGTGCCGAATACCAAATGCTGGGGCAGCATCCCCTGTGTGACTTTCAAATTTTCGGCAACGATTGCAGTTGGCAAAGCAAGGACCGCAACGCCGATATGGTGTTTGTGATGAATGCCTGGGCCGAAGCCAAGCGCATGATGGCTGATCCATCGTATCACATGGTGATTTTGGATGAGATCAATCTATTATTAAAACATCAGTATTTGAGTCTGGATGCCTTGATCCGGGCCTTGAAGCAGCGCCGCCCCGAGTTGCACGTGGTGATGACCGGGCGCAATGCGCCGTTTGAATTGCTCGATTTTGCCGACATGGTCACGGAAATGCGCGCCATGAAGCACCCATTTGACAAACAGCGTGCGCCAGCCCAAGCCGGGATTGAATTTTAAACCACGGCAAGGCGGGGCCGGTTTCTGCTTTATCGGTAGTCATTCTTCCAGGCGCGCAGTGCGGCAAACACTTGCACCGGGTCACTATTAGGCTGCAGGTGGCCAGCTTGTTCCAGCCGCGCCGCGATGGCCGTTTCGCCACAGCGCAAAAACGGGTTGCTGGCCCGCTCAATGCCAATGGTGGAGGGTACGGTGGGCAAACCCTGTGCCCGCTTGGCCTGTTCTTGTTCGATTCGGCGCAGCAGGGCCGCATTACCCGGTTCGACTTCTTGCGCGAATTTTAGGTTCGATAACGTATACTCATGGGCGCAATACACCTGCGTTGGCTCGGGCAGGGCGGCCAGCCGGGTCAGTGAATGGTGCATTTGTTCGGGGCTGCCTTCAAACAGGCGACCGCAGCCACCGGCAAACAGGGTGTCACCGCAAAACAGCCATGACTGATCCTTGGCATAATACGCAATATGACCCTTGGTGTGGCCCGGCACCGCCAATACTTCCAGCGCAATACCCGGTTCCGGCAAAAACAATTGCGCCCCATCGTCAAGGTGGTGGCTGACGCTGGCAATCGCATCGTTGGTTGGGCCATAGACTGGAATGGCAGAGGGAATGGTAGGGCGGGCGGCTTTTTGTAGTAATTCGTTCACACCACCACAATGGTCGGCATGGTGGTGGGTCAGTAAAATCGCACAAAGAAGCAGTTGATGGGCCTCAAGTGCCGCTAGAATGGGGGCTGCATCGCCCGGATCGACGGCCACGGCATGGCGGCCATTGTGAATGAGCCACAAATAATTGTCGGAAAAGGCAGGAATGCACAGCACTTGCAGTGCAGGTGGGGACGATGTCAGCATGAAATGGAATGTATGAAGAAACCCGAAACGCCGATTATAACGCTAAGCGAGTGGCTGACCCAACCGGCTGGCTGTTATATGCAGGCCTGGGAGCAGGAATGTCTGGATTTGCTGACAGCCGATATCTTTGGTTTTAATGCGCTGCAAGTCGGCTTGCCCCAATTGCCGCTGCTGGCGGCCTCGCGCATGCCCCATATCTGGACCAGTGACTGGCAAGCCGGTGCCGAAGGAGTGGTGTTGACCCATGATTTCACCGAATTGCCGTTTGCCTCGCACAGTCTGGATCTGGTGGTTTTGCCGCATGTGCTGGAGTTTTCCAGCGAGCCGCATCAAGTATTGCGCGAAGTGGAGCGGGTGTTGATTCCGGAAGGGCAGGTGATCATTTGCGGTTTTAATCCGGCCAGTTTGTGGGGCGCACGCCAGGCCTTGAGTCGCGTGTATGGCAACCCTTATTTGCCGGTGCCGGTCGGCATGATCAGCCTGCCGCGCCTGAAAGACTGGCTCAAACTATTGGGGCTGGGCGTGGAGCGGCACCAGTTCGGTTGTTATGCCTGGCCGTTTGCCACCTATCGCTGGTTAAACCGCTGCCAGTTTTTGGAGCGCTCCGGTGCCCGCTGGTGGCCCTATCTGGGCGCGGTGTATGTGGTGCAGGCGATCAAGCGGCAAAAAGGCATGACCCTGATCGGCCCGGCTTGGCGCACCAAACGGCGGGCACTGGCACAGGGCATTACCGCCACCAATAAATCAAAAAACGGCGAACAATAATTTATCACATGGCAGTATGGAGAAGTAATTTATGAGGCAAATCGTACTCGATACGGAAACGACCGGCTTAAATCCACGCTCGGGCGACCGGGTCATCGAAATTGGCTGCGTTGAGTTGCAAAACCGCGCCCTGACCGGTCGAACCTGGCATGTTTATATCAACCCGGAACGCGATTCGGAAGAGGGCGCGCTGGCGGTTCACGGCCTGACTACCGAGTTTTTAAGTGACAAGCCGAAATTTGCCCAGATTGTCGATGAATTGCGTGATTTTGTCCAGGATGCTGAAATCATCATCCACAATGCCCCGTTCGACCTCGGATTTTTGGATGCCGAATTCGCCCGGCTCGATTTGCCACCGTTCAAAGACCACGTAGCACAGGTGCTAGATACCCTGGTGCAGGCCAAGGAAATGTATCCGGGCAAACGCAATTCGCTCGATGCCCTGTGTGACCGGTTTGGCATTTCAAACGCACACCGCAAGCTGCATGGCGCTTTGCTCGATGCCGAGCTGCTCGCTGACGTGTATTTGGCCATGACCCGTGGCCAAAACAGCCTGTCGATGGAACTCGAAACCGATGCCGGTGGTAATGATTCGGCCTTGGTGCTCGACGCCACCCCATTGCCAGCGGTGCGGGTGTTGGCGGCGCAAGACGAGGAACAGGCACTGCACGAGAAACTGCTCGATGGGCTGGACAAGGAAGTCAAGGGCAGTTGTGTCTGGCGCAGCCTGCTGGTCGAGTCACAACCGGCTGTGGCAAGCTAAAAAAAATGGGCGTAATCTGGCATGTTTTAGTTTTTTTGTGTCATAATTTCGCTTCTTTACAAGAAATGGAAGGTTAGCTCAGGGGTAGAGCACTGCATTCACACTGCAGGGGTCGCAAGTTCGAAACTTGCACTTTCCACCAGAATTTTAAAAAGCCCGGCTGCCTTTGCACCGGGCTTTTTTACTATTGCTAAAGAGTGCCACTATGATCGCCACTATGAAAAACTTGTTTCCAAAACTTCAGCAATCCCTGCGCAGTTTTGCCGGACTGGATGCGCCACCGCGTGAAGTAGCGATCAAATTTCAGGTTCCGCTGCCGGTGGCACGGGAAAAGCAGCCGCGCTTGCGCGATATCGTTTTTCTCAAAAAGGATCTGGATGATCCGGATGCCGAGCTTGGTTATTATCGGGCGGTACAGAAAAATTTGCGCCAGTTAAACCGCTGCAAGATGAATCTGGTGCAGCGCTTTGTCTACAACGAAGCCTTCATCGCCACATTTTATCCGCTGATGCTAAAACAGGTGCGCCAGCACTTAAACGATGGCGGCGTTCCCGATTCGGTCATGCGCCAGGAAATGCTGGATTTGATGATCGATTTGATGCTGCAACTAATCGAATCCTACAAAATTATTTTTCGAACCATTTACTGTGGCCGCAATTTTCAGTTTGCCCGCTTGGCAAACCAGTTCGACAAGAGTGCGTGGCGGATTTTGGAACTGGCCAAACTGAAACAGCGCATGATGGGTTTGCGCTATTCTGGCTTGTCGGCCCAGATGTGGTTGACAGTCAATGTGGTGTTTCATGTCATGCATGGCATGGGAAAAACGGCGCAAGAGCGTACCACGCTCGAAAGCATTGCCACCAATTATGGCGAGCCGATGGAGGCCAACCTGACCGACCTGTTTTTGTCGCTGCAAATGGTACAGCGCTTTGATTTGTCGCGCTGGCCAACCGAATGGCAATTTACCTTCGACCGGTTTGGCCGTTCGGTGCGGGATTGGGTGGCATTGGCCCAGGACGATGGTGGCAAGCTGTCGCATAATGCCAGCTTGTCGTATTGTTACGATAATCGACCGGCACACCAGGAACGCAGTGAGGGCAACGGTAGCGCTGTGATGATTTTTTGGCAAAATCTAAACAAAAAGATTATGGCCGATTATCTGCAATTTTTTCATGAAAAAGGTGCCAGTCGCCGCGCCAATCTGACCCAGAAATTCGAGTTTTTGAGTTTTTCCGAAGGCTTGGCATTGGTTCAGTTGCAGCTCGATAGCCTGAACGATCAAACCTTGCCGCCGGTTAATCCGGATTGGGATGGCAAGCAGTGTGATTTGCGCATTTTCGTCGGTTTTAAATTCGCTTATCCGTTCTTGTACAATTTGCACTACCATGCCGATCTGGAACAGGTTGGCACCCGGCTCGAAGATTTGTTGGCCAAGCGCTCAGCGATTTTGGCCGAAGACCACGTTTCCACCGTCGACAGCGCCTGGTATTTGCAGTATCAAGACCAAAAAGTGCTCAAGCTGCGTACCCAGGAAACCCAGTTCACCACACCGCTACGGATTGGTGCCCTGCTCATTTATGGCATTGGCAATGAAGGCATACAGCAACCGACACTGGGTATGGTGAGCCGGATCGTTCGGCCCCAAGCCAAAAAGGTGTTTATTGATATTGTCCGCTTGGGCGAACAGCCCGAGCCAATCATGGCCACGCCCGAACTGGACAATTTTGAAAAATTTGACCCGCATGGCAAGCAGGTAATGTATGGCATGTTGGTGGCAGACGATAAGAATATCCAAACACTGATATTTCCCTCACACTGCAATTTTGTTGAAAACGACACCGTGATCATCAAGCGCGTCAAGGGTGTGCAAATGGTTGTGCTGGGGAAATTGCAATCGGTGACCAAATCGAGCTTAAGTTACCAGTTTGCGGTGTCGCAGCAAGATTTTTAAGCCACGCGATTGAGGTTGTGTATTGAAACGACTCATTGGAGACGACTCATTGAGTCGGTCGACCGACGTTTCCAAATGCGGTTGTTCAATGCGGCTGTTCAATGCGGTTGTTCAATGCGGCTGTCGCTTGATGCTGCTGCAAACCCATGCCCGCCCGCTGGCGCAGCTCACCACCAGCGGGCAAGCTGCTTTATTTAGGACTTACGCAAAATTGTCCCAGCAAGGCGCGCTGCCGCAGGCAGTACGCCTGTACGGCAAGGCAGCGCAACGCCGCTGGGGCGGTTTTGCGTAAGTCCTATTATTCTTTTGCCTTGAAATCGTTGTGGCAATGCTTGCAAGCCTGCGTCATTTTGCCATACTGGGCCTTGACACTGGCCAGATCGCCATTGGCAGCACTGCCCGCCAGAGCGGTCGCTTCTTTGACCAAACGGGCATTTAACTCGGAAAACTGTTTGAGGTCTTTGAACAATTCCGGGCGGGCCTCGGTTGGCGTCCAGCCAGTGATATTTTCGGTGCCAGCCGGAAACAGCCGTTCCATTCCGGAATTGGCGATGGCGGCAATCAGGTTGGCTGACCGGATCACCTCGTCCTTGTTGTATTGCCCATCCACACTGGCCTTGATCCGGTTGGTCGCCATGCCCATGAGTTGATAACTTGATTGCCGCCATTTGACCAGGGTTTCAGGCTTTGGCGCGCGCTGGGCCGTCGCTAGCAACGGGCTGGCCAACAACGTCAGTAACAGGGTTGCGCTTGTGATCGGTTGGAGCAGGTGTTTCATCGGCATTCCTTTCGGGGTGAATTTCGCGCTCAGTTTACCGTTTTTTCGGAACAGTGGGGGAAATGGTGCCGGGAAGCGTGGGGCTTTTGCTGCGGACGTTTTTTTGTGCGGATGAGGTAATGCTATCTGGTTTCCGGTTCTTCCAGCCGACGCAACAGGCTGCACACCCGCGCCAGTTCAGCTTGCAGCGCCAACACTTCGCTGCCGTTGGGCTGGGCCTGTTCTGCCGCCTTTTCCATGACCAGTGCCAGCGCCGTCAACTGGGTGGCGGCAATGGTGCCAGCGCCAGACTTGAGGTTGTGCGCCAGCCGGCGTGCAGCGGTGCGCTCATTGATCAACAGCAAGTCATGCAAGCGCTTGCCGGTATCGCCATGTTCGCTGACAAACATGTGCAACACGCGCAGGTAAAAGCGGGTTCGGTTCAGGTGGCGTGCCAAGGCTTCTGCCACATCAATCCCGTTTTCGGCCAGAAATTGCAGTTCG
>JACCDS010103990.1_pt1 | contig 20111 bp, 15 predicted proteins | sample 7446441 | NCBI WGS metagenome assembly JACCDS01 (sample SAMN15323445, study PRJNA562643) | freshwater metagenome | isolation source: river surface water | place: USA:Blue River Watershed | collected 2017-08-17
CCTTAACAACGTCTGCTTCCTCGATATCGGAACCGGCCGTCGTTTCCTCACCAAGTCGACCATGAAGTCCGCCCGCAAGGAGCAGATCGACGGCGTCGACTATTTCGTCGTCGTGCGCGACGTGACCATGGACTCCCACCCGGCCTACACCGGCGAGAAGCGCTTGGTCGACACCGCGGGTCGCGTCGAGAAGTTCACCTCGAAGTTCAAGCGCGGCGCGGCGAAGAAGTAAGCGCCCGGGTCGATCCGAACCCTTTGAACCCTCCGCTTGCCGCGGAGGGTTTTTTTTGTGCCCGCGCCGCGGGTTTCGGGGAATTCCCGGACCCGTGGGGCAGGCTCACCGCCGGGCGGTCGGGCAATGACAAAAAATGACGGCGGCGCGGGCATTTTTTCCGTGCCACCGAAGGGCCGCGCCGGCATGGCTCGTCGCCCGCTTCTCCGATCATCGCCATGCGCATCCATCCCTTCCAAGGTCTTGTTCCCACGCCGGCCCTCGCGCCCGAAGTCGCCTGCGTGCCCTACGATGTCGTCAACACGGCCGAGGCCGCGGCGCTGGCGGCCGGCAAACCGCACTCGCTCCTGCATGTGGACCGGGCCGAAATCGGCCTGCCGCCCGCGACGGATCCCTACAGCGACGCCGTCTACGCCAAAGCGCGGGCGAATTTCGAGACGCTCCAGCGCGCCGGCGTGCTCGTGCGCGAAACGGAGCCCAGCCTCTATGTCTACCAGCAGCAGATGGGGACGCACGTGCAGCGCGGCCTCGTCGCGGGCTGCCATGTCGACGACTACGATGCGGGCCTGATCAAGAAGCACGAGAAGACGCGGAAGGACAAAGAGGACGACCGCACGCGCCTGATCGACACGCTGAGCGCGGACACCGGTCCGGTGTTTCTCACCTACCGCGACAACGCGGCCGTCACCGCGCTCGTCAACGCCAAGACCCGGGAAACCCCGACGCACGATTTCACGGCGCCCGACGGCATCCGCCACACGGTCTGGCGCGTCGGCGGCGGAGCGGAGTGGGTGAAGGCCTTCGGCGCGGTGCCGGCCTCCTACATCGCCGACGGGCACCACCGCGCGGCCAGCGCGGCGCGCGTCGCGCGCCTCCGGCGCGAACGGAACCCGGCCCATACCGGCGCCGAGGACTACAACTGGTTCCTGTGCGTGCTGTTTCCGGCGAGCGAGCTGAAAATCCTGCCCTACAACCGCATCGTGGTGGACCTCAACGGTCTCGCGCCCGCGGCCTTCCTCGGGAAGGTCCAGGCGCTCTTCGGCCTCGTGGAAAATGCCCGGCCGGCGCCCGCGGCGGTCGGGGAGGTCAGCATGTATTTCGGCGGAAAATGGTATGGCTTGAAGTGTGCGGCCGAGCCGAACGCCGATCCGGTGGCGCGGCTCGATGTGAGCGTGCTGCAGGACAAGTTGCTCGGGCCGGTGCTCGGCATCGAGGACGTGCGCACGAGCAAGCGGATCGACTTCGTCGGGGGCATCCGCGGCACGGGCGAGCTCGTGAAGCGGGTGGACGCCGAGGGCGGCGTGGCCTTCTCGATGTATCCGGTGACGCTCGCCCAGCTCATGGACATCGCGGACGCCGGCCAGATCATGCCGCCGAAGAGCACCTGGTTCGAGCCGAAGCTGCGGTCCGGGCTTTTTGTCCACACCTTCTGACCCCGGGCGCGCCCCGGAAACGGGGCGCGGGCGCGGCGGGTGAAAGGGACGTTGCGCGTCGCGGCCGGCCGGTGCTTGGGTAGGCGCGATGTTTTTTGCCGTCGCCGCGGACATCCCGCTTTGGTTCAGCGCCCCGTTTGCGCTGCTGCTCCTGCTGATCGCCACGATGCCGCTCACCCCCGCGCGGGTGAAGCACCTGTGGGAGCACTACTACCCGCACGTCGCCGTGGCGCTCGGCGCGTTGGTCATCGCGGTCTACCTGCTGCGCGTGCCCGGGGGCGCCGCGATCGTCGGGCACACCCTGCACGAGTATTTTTCGTTCATCGTGCTGATCGGATCCCTGTTCGTGGTGGCCGGCGGCATCCACCTCAAGGTCAAGGGCGAGTCCACGCCGGCGGCGAACGTGGTGTTTCTGGCGATCGGGGCCGTGGCGGCCAATTTCATCGGCACGACCGGCGCGTCGATGGTCCTGATCCGGCCGTGGATCCGGATGAACAAGGTCCGTATCAGCGCGTTCCACATCGTTTTCTTCATCTTCGTGGTGTCGAACATCGGCGGCGCCCTCACGCCGATCGGCGACCCGCCGCTCTTCCTCGGCTACCTGCGCGGGGTGCCGTTCTTCTGGCTCGTCGAGCACGTGATGGCGCAGTGGCTGTTCACCCTCGGGCTGGTGCTGGCGGCGTTCTACGCCTTCGACCGCTGGAGTTTTCACCGCATGCCGCGCAAGCTGCAGCACGAGCTGGCGGCGGAAGCCGAAACCTGGCGGTGCGACGGCGCCACGAACATCCTGTTTCTCGGTGCGATCATCGGCGCGGTGTTTCTGCCGGACCGCTATTTTCTGCGCGAGGCGGTGATGCTCGCGGCGGCCGCGGCGAGCTACCGGCTGACGCCCCGGGCCGTGCACGAGGCCAATGCGTTCACGTTCGGTCCGATCAAGGAAGTGGCGTTTCTCTTCGTCGGGATTTTCGCGACCATGATGCCCGCGCTCGGCTACCTGGAACGGCACGGCGGGGAGCTGGGGTTCACGGCGCCGCTGCACTACTATTTCTCGTCCGGCCTGCTCTCGGCGGTGCTCGACAACGCCCCCACCTACGTGAACTTCCTCCAGCTCGCGCAGACCACCGCCGCCGCGGCCAATCCGGCGGCCTTCGCCGGGGTGGACGGGGCGTCGGCCGTGCGCGCGCTGCTGGCCGAAAAGCCGCTCTACGTCGTGGCGGTCAGCCTCGGGTCGGTGTTCTTCGGCGCGATGACCTACATCGGCAACGGCCCCAACTTCATGGTGAAGTCGATCGCGCACGAAGCCGGGGTGCATTGCCCGAGCTTTTTCGGCTACGTCCTGCGCTTCAGTTTGCCCGTGCTGCTGCCGATTCTGGCGCTCGGAGGCTGGCTCTTCCTCTGAGCCGGCACCGTCCCGCGGGTTTGCCGCTTGCGGGATCCCGGGGCCGCCCGTTCGCTCGGCGCGATGGCAGTCGCTCCCGACCCCGCGCCCCGCGACGCCGGCCCGCCCGCCGGCGCGGTCGGCGCGCAGTCGCAGTGGGCGCTGATCGTGGCGGCGTTTGTGCGCCACCGTCTGGCGGTGGCTTCGCTCTTTCTGCTCGCGGTGCTCTACACGATCGCGGCGGGCGCGGAGTTCTTCGCGCCGCACGCGCCGGGCTGGCGGGACCTGACCCACGCCTATTGCCCCCCCCAGCTGCCCCGGTGGTCGTGGCGCGACGGTCTGCACACGCCGGCGCTGCGCCTGCAGGTCGACCCGGTCACCTTCCGGCGCCACTACGAGGTGGATCCGGACCGCGTGATACCTTTGGGATTTTTCGTGAAGGGCGCGCCGTATCGGCTCTGGGGCCTGGTGCCGCTGGAGCGCCGGTTCTTCGGCGCCAAGCCGCCGCCGTCACCCGACGGGTCGGCCGGTGCGCCGTCGTTCTATTTTCTCGGCGCCGACAAATACGGCCGCGACATCTTCAGCCGCAGCGTGCACGGCGCGCGGGTGAGTCTTTCGATCGGTTTGGTCGCGATCGCGGTGACCTTTGTCCTCGGGGTGACGATCGGGGGCGTGTCGGGCTATCTCGGAGGCGCGACGGACACGGTGATCCAGCGGGTGATCGAGGTGGCGGGGGCGTTGCCCCAGATCCCGCTTTGGCTGGCCTTCGGCGCGGTGGTGCCGGCCGACTGGTCGCCGCTCGCGACGTATGGCGCGATCACGCTCGTGCTGAGCCTGCTCGGCTGGACCGGGCTGGCGCGGGTCGTGCGCGGCAAGATTCTCGCGCTGCGCGAGGAGGACTATGCGACCGCCGCGCGGCTGCTCGGGGCGAGCCACGCCCGCATCCTGTTCCGGCACCTGCTGCCCGGCTTCACGAGCCATATCATCGTCGTGCTGACGATGAGCGTGCCGGCGATGATCCTCGGCGAGACGTCGCTCTCGTTTCTCGGGCTGGGCCTGCGGGCACCGGTCGTGAGCTGGGGGGTGCTGCTGCAGGATTGTCTCAACATCGAGCTCACCGCCCAACACCCTTGGCTGCTCATGCCCGTGGTTTTGGTTGTGCTCACGGTGCTCTGCTTCAATTTCCTCGGCGACGGCCTGCGCGATGCGGCCGACCCCTACGCCGGCCGATGAACTTCCCCGCCGAGGCACCCCTCCTCGAAGTGAAAAACCTCCGCGTGTCCTTCGCGACCGCGGACGGGCCGGTGGGCGCCGTGCAAGGCGTCTCGTTCGCGATCGGGCGCGGCCGCACCCTCGCGCTGGTCGGAGAGTCGGGCAGCGGAAAGTCGGTGACCGCCCACGCGCTCCTGAAACTGATCCAGCCGCCCGGGCGCATCGTCGCGGGCACGATGATCCTGCGTTCGCGGCGTGTCGGCGAAGTCGACCTCGCGCACCTCGATGAAAAGTCCGGGCTGCTCTTCGCGATCCGGGGCGGAGTGGTAAGCCTGGTGTTCCAGGAGCCGATGACGGCGCTGTCGCCCGTGCACACGGTGGGCGGCCAGATCGACGAGGCGATTTTGCTGCACCGCGACGTCAGCGCCGCGGCGGCGAAGCGGCAGACGCTCGAGATGATGCACCGCGTGGGCATCGCCGATGCGGCCCGCCGGCACGGGCAATATCCGCACGAGCTGTCGGGCGGGCTGCGGCAGCGGATCCTCATCGCGATGGCGCTGGTCTGCGGGCCGGAGTTGCTGATCGCCGACGAACCCACCACGGCCCTCGACGTGACGCTGCAGGCGCAGATCCTCGGGCTCATCAAGTCGCTGCAGCGCGAGATCGGTTTCTCGGTGCTGCTGATCACGCACGATTTCGGCGTGGTGGCGCAGATGGCCGACGATGTCGCGGTGATGCAGCACGGCGCGATCGTGGAGCAGGGCGACGTGCGCCGGGTCCTGCGGGCCCCGCGGCACAGCTACACGCGCGGCCTGCTGGATGCCTTGCCGAGCCGGCGCCGGCCGGCATTGCCGCCGGCGTCCCGCGGACCCCGTCCCGAGTTCGATGAACGCGCCTGAACCCGAATCGGCCCCCGGGCGGCACGCGCCTCTGCTCGAGGTGCGCGGTCTTGTGAAGGACTACGGGGGCCGGCGGGCCGGCGGCTGGGGTCGCGCCGCCGCGCCGGTGCGGGCGGTCGACGAGGTGAGTTTCGCGCTGCAGGCCGGCGAGGCGCTGGGACTGGTGGGCGAGAGCGGTTGCGGCAAGACCACGACGGCGCGCTGCATTCTGCGGGCGATCGAGCCGACGGCGGGAGAAGTGAACTTCAGGCTGCCGGACGGCCGGACGGTGGACCTCGCGCGGCTGCCGGCGCGCGACCTGAAACCGATCCGCCGGCACGCGCAGATGGTGTTCCAGGATCCGATTTCGTCGCTCAATCCGCGCATGACGGTCCGCGACATCGTCGGCGAGCCGCTCGTGATCCACGGACTGGCGCGCGGCGCGGACCTCGACCGGCGGGTGGCCGACATGCTGGCGCGCGTGGGGCTTCGGCCGGAGCACGGGGCGAGGTATCCCAATGCCTTCAGCGGCGGGCAGCGGCAGCGCATCGGCATCGCGCGGGCGCTGATCATGCGGCCGTCGCTGCTCGTGTGCGACGAGGCGACGTCGGCGCTCGATGTCTCGGCGCAGGCCCAGGTGCTGGACCTGTTGAAAGGACTGCAGCGCGACCTCGGGCTCACGATCCTTTTCGTCGCGCACAACCTCGATGTCGTGCGCGGCTTCTGCGACCGGGTGGCGGTGATGCGGCGCGGGCGGATCGTGGAGTTGGCGCCGACGGCGGAGATCTTCGCCGCGCCGCGGCATCCCTACACCCGGATTCTGCTTTCCGCGGTGCCGTCGCCGGACCCGGACGTGCCGCTCAATTTCAACGTCGCCGACGAATTGGCGCGGCTCGACGCCGCGGACGCGTGACGGCGGGGCATGACAGGTTTTGCGGAACTTGGCATTGCCGGCCGGCGCGCGGTCCGGCATCAGCGAGGGTCTTTTCACCATGCTCGTCCATACCGTCTACTTCTGGCTGAAACCCGAACTCACCGCGCAGCAGCGCGCCGAATTCCGCAAGGGCGTCGAATCGCTCGGCGCGATCCCGGCGGTCGACAAGGTCTACGTCGGCACCCCCGCCGCGACGGTCAAACGTCCGATCATCGACGACTCCTACTCGGTGGCGCTGACCGTGGTCGTCAAAGACATCGTGGCGCACGATGCCTACCAGGTCGATCCGATCCACCTGAAGTTCGTGGAGACGTTCAAGACCTTCTGGAACAAGGTGCAGATCTACGACGCGGCCTGAGCCGCGATCACCGCCGCGCGAAAGAGCCGGCGAACAGCTTCGGGCGGGCCGCTTCCGGTCCGCCCTTATTTTTTGACCGCAAAGGGCGCGAAGAACGCGGCCTGCGTCGGCGGGAAACGTCCGAAGAGGCGCACGCCGGTGTCCTCCTGCTCCTCGCTCTGCACGTGGCCGGTGGCGTGGAGCCGGGCAATCACGTCGTAACGGTCGTGCGGGACGAACAGCTCCACGGCCGCGTGGGCTTCGGCGATGAGCTCGAGGCAGCGCGCCTCGAGTTCGTCGAGACCGGTGCGGGTGAGCGCGCTCACGTAAAGGGCGTCGCCGGCGAGATGCCGGGCCCGCTGCAGCATCTCCGGCGTGGCGGCGTCGACCTTGTTGAAGACGGTGACGATGGTGGTGTTGGTCGCGCCGAGTTCGGCGAGCACGGCGAGCGTGGTGGCATGGTGCTGCTCGACGTTGGGGTTGGTGACGTCGAGCACGTGGACGAGAAAATCCGCGACGACGACCTCTTCGAGCGTGGCCTTGAAGGCCTCGACGAGACCGTGGGGCAGGCGGCGGATGAAGCCGACGGTATCGGTGACGAGGAGCTTCTGGTTGCCGCGCAGCACGAGCTGGCGCGTGGTGGGGTCGAGCGTGGCGAAGAGCTTGTCGGCGGCGAGAACCTGGGCGCCGGTGAGGGTGTTGAGGAGGGTGGATTTGCCGGCGTTCGTGTAGCCGACGATGGCACAGGTGGGGACGGGCACGCGCTGGCGTTTGCGGCGCTGCACGTCGCGTTGTTTCACGACGGCGGCGAGTTCCGCCTTCAGGTGCGTGATGCGGTCGCGCACGATGCGCCGGTCCTGCTCGAGCTGGGTTTCGCCTTCGCCGCCCATGGCGCCCTTGCCGCGCTGACGCGAAAGATGGGTCCAGGCGCGGGTGAGGCGGGGGAGGGAATACTCCATGCGCGCGAGAGCGACCTGGAGCGTGGCCTCGCGGGTGTGGGCGCGGTCGGAGAAGATCTCTAGGATCACTTCCTGGCGATCGATGACGGCGAGGCCGGTGAGATTCTCCCAGTTGCGCTGCTGCGCGGGTGAGAGCGCTTCGTCGAAGATGACGACGTCGACTTCTTCCGCGTTGGCGAGGGCGGCGATTTCCTCGGCCTTGCCGCTGCCGAGCAGGTAGGCGGGCGTGGCCCGGCGCAGGTTGACCAGTTCCGTGCGGGCGACGGTGATGCGGAGGTTTTCGACGAGTTCCTTGAGCTCGGAGAGGAGTTCGGCGGCTTCGCCGGGGGCCATCGCCTCGGTTTGGACGCCGACGAGGAAGGCGCGTTCGAGCTTGGCGGGTTTGTCGGTGAGGAAGTCGGCCATCAGGTTTGGAACGGCCGAGGCAAGCGGGTGGGGCGGCAGAGTCAAACGGCGTCGGGGCCGACGTGGCGAACCGGAAGGCGGAGCCGACCGCGTCGGCCGGCGCGGCGCCTCAGGCCGGGAGACGAACGGTGAAGCGCGCGCCGCCGCCGGGGGCGTCGTCGACGGCGATGGTGCCGCCGTGGGCTTCGACGATGGCTTTGACCATGCTCAGGCCGAGACCGAGGCCGCGCTGCGAACGGCTGGCGTCGCCGCGGTAGAGGCGGCGGAAGATGGCGTCGCGCTCGGCGGGCGGCACGCCGGGACCGTTGTCGGCGACGGTGAGGATCGCGGCCGGCCCCTCCCGCCGCAGGGCAAGCGACAGGCGGCCGCCGGCGGGGGTGTATTTGAGGGCGTTGTCGACGAGGTTGACGACGGCCTGGCCGAGACGAATCGGATCGGCGGAGCACTCGACGGCGACGGGCTGGTCGAGGGTGACCGTGATGTTCTTTTCCTCGGCGACTTCGCGGTAGAGGTCGGCGGCGCGGTCGGTCAGGGTGCGGAGGTCGAGGCGGTCGCGGTCGAGTTTGAGGGCGCCGGCTTCCGCGGCGGAGATGTCGAGCAGGGCTTCGAGCAGGTGGAGCACGCGGTCGGATTCGTCGACGCAGTCGGCGAGGGCGGTGCGAGTTTCGGCCGGGTCGGCACCTTCGCCGAGGGCGAGTTCGGCGGTGCCGCGCAGGCGCGTGAGCGGCGTGCGCAGGTCGTGGGCGAGGTTGTCGAGGGTCTCGCGCAGGACGCGGACGTGGGCGGCGTTTTTGTCGAGCAGGGTGTTGAGCTGGGCGACGAGCACCTCGAGCTCGCCCCGGCCGCCGCCGGACGGGACGCGGGCGGCGAGGTCGCCGGTCTCGAGGATGCGGCGGGCCGTCTGCGAAACGAGGCGCAGCGGGCGCGTGGAGCGCCAGGCGAGGACGATGCCGGCGCCGAAGGCGAAGACCAACGCGATGCCGCCGGTGAGCGCGAAAGCGCGCTTGAGCGGGGCGAGCAGCACGGCGCGGCTGTCGAGGAGGCGGCCGACCTGGAGCTGCCAGCCGCTGTCCCAGCGGTAGGAGGCGATGGAGTAGTCGCGCAGGGCGTTCTGCGGGATGCGCTCGGTGCGCACCTCCTGTTTCAGTTCGTAGGGCCCGAAGGGCACGGACTGGATCTCGGTCTCGATCCAATCGTCGGGCAGCTTCTGGAAAATCGGCGTGCCGTCGGGGGCGATCAGGCGGATGAACGCCGCGGTCAGCTCCGGGGAGTTGTCGGATTTCACGCGGGCGACGAACACCGCGGGGGTCGAGCGGGCGAAGGAGGCGGCGAGGGCGCGGACCTGGCGTTCGAGCGCGGCGAGTTCGCGCTTCTCGAGGGCGTCCGCCAGAATCCAATACAGGACGCCGAAGAGCAGTCCGGCGCCGACGGCGAAAATGAGCGCGTATTGGAGCGCGAGACGGAGCGCGAGGGATTGGCGCAGCCGCTCAAGCATGGCCGTGGGGACGGAAGGTGTAGCCGACGCCGCGGGTGGTCTCGATGCGCTTGTGGTCGGGATCGATCTTGGCGCGCAGGCGGGACATGACGACGTCGACGACGTTGGTCTGGGGGTCGAAGCTGTAGTCCCAGACGTGCTCGAGAATCATGGTCTTGCTGACCGGCCGCCCGACGTGGCGGAGGAGAAAGGCGAGCAAGGAAAACTCGCGCGGTTGCAGGTCGACCGGCGCGCCGGCACAGGTGACCTCGCGGGTGACAAGGTCGAGGGTGACGTCGCCGGCGACGAGGCGGGTGGTCTCGGGCGACGAGGTGGCGCGGCGGATGAGGGCCTGCACGCGCGCGAGCAGCTCGGAAAACGCGAACGGTTTCGTGAGGTAGTCGTCGGCGCCGGCCTGGAGGCCCTTCACGCGGTCGTCGACGGAGCTTTTGGCGCTGAGAAACAGGATCGGCACGGGCCGACGGGCGGCGCGGAGACGTTTGACGAGGCTGATGCCGTCGAGGCCCGGCAGCATCACGTCGACGATGGCGGCGTCGAAATCGGTGGTCTGGCCGAGCACGAGGCCGGTGTCGCCGTCGGGGGCGTGATCGACGGCATAGCCGGCCTGCTTGAGGCCGCGGACGACGAACGAGGCAATCTTGGCATCATCTTCGACGACGAGGACGCGCATGGTGGTGCCGGAAAGTGAGGCGGAAGCGGTGCGCCGGTCGAGGGCGGAGTGCGCGGCGAACGGGCCGAGGGGCGCGCGCCCCGGGCAGACGGTTCCGGGGCGGCGGGCGGGCGGAGGTGCCGGGCCGCGCGACGGCTCAGAGCCCGCCGGTGATCTCCCGGAGCTTGGCGAAGAAGGCCTTTTTCCGTTCCGAGTTGATGCCCCAGTCGACGGGCACGCTCTGGTAGCCGTCGACGAAGCCTTCGCCCTTCATGCGGAAATCGAAGTAGCCCCAGGAGGCTCCGGCGCGGACGGCGTTCACGAAATTGTTCGCGGGTTTGTCGAAGTCGAAATGGTCGTCCTCGTTGAACAGGATCGGCATCGGGCGCCACGCGGGCTTTTGGCGCGTCTGTTCGACCATCCGCGTGATGCGGGCGGGGTCCTTCACGCCGTTGCCATGGATCAAGATGAAGTCGGAGACCTTGATGACGTTGTCGTCGGGCACGCGGCCGCCGCCGTAGCTGGTGCCGACGAGCAGCCGGCGCCCGCCGAGCGTGCGGTCGCGGACGCGGGCGATGAGCTCGTGCACGCGGGCGGGCTTGAGAATCTCGTGGTCGTATTTCTTCACGTCGCACTCGTTGTTGACCTCGACCAGCACGTGGCGGTCGCCCCGCCGCAGCAGCCAGTCGACCGTGGCATCGACGGCGCGGATCACCGCGGCCTCGTCCTTCACCCGCTCGTCCTGGCCGAAGTAGAAAATGCCGAGGATCACGACCATCCCGAGTTCGTCGGCGCGGTCGAGGATCCGCGCGGTGCGCGCCATGAACTCCGGCCGCAGCGAGCCGTCGGCGGCGAGGGCGGAATTGTGCCACGGCTGCTGCTGCGAGTAGCCCTCGGGGCTGCCCCCCTGGAGGTTGAGGGTGAAGGCGAGCAGGCCATGGCGCTTCCACTCGGGCATCGCGGCGATGAACTCGCGGGTGTTGCGCTCGGGGTCCCATTGGCCGCCGTCGGGGTAGGTCCAGCGCGCGCGGGTCCCGGGATTCAGGTCGTCGAACGTGCCCTGCACCATGCGCGAGTTCATGAGCATCCCCTCGATCGAGACCCCGGACCAGGTGCGGCCGGCGTAGGTCGGCGTGCCGTTGATCAGGAATTTCTCCCCGGAGATCGTGACCGCGGTGCGGGAGGCGGGCGCGGCGAGGCCGGTGAGCGCCGAAAGGAAGGCGAGGGTAAGAAAGCGCATCCGGCAGTCGCTAGCGCGGGCGACGGAACCTGTAAACCCCGGAGGCTGGCATCCGCGCGACCACCTCGGGCGGACCCGCCAGAGCCGGGGGCGGCTTGTCAGGACGGCGGCGGACCGCCAACCTCCGCGCCGATGACCTCGAAACTGCCCGCCCTCGCAGTATCGGTCGGACTCGCCGCGGCGGTGCACGCCGCGCCGCCGACGCTGCCCACCTTCGCCAAACAGCACCTCGAGCGTTTCTACTGGAGCGAGGGGGCGGCGTTCGGCGACCTGAACCGCGACGGCAAGCCGGACGCGATCTACGGGCCGTATTGGTGGGAGGGACCGGACTTCAAGGTGCGCCACGAGCTTTACCCGCCGGCGAAGAAGACGACGGTGAAAAACGACGACGGCACCGAGCGGACCTTTCCCGGCTGGGAAGGCGCCTACGGGAAAAAGAACGCCTATTCGACGGACAATTTTTTCGCGTTCGTGCACGACTTCGACGGCGACGGCTGGAACGACGTGCTGACCTACGGTCTGCCGCACACCCCGGCATATCTGTATCTGAATCCGCGCGGGGAGGCGCGCCATTGGACGCGGCACACCGTGCTCGACGAGGTGGACAACGAGTCGCCGACCTTCGTCGACCTGACCGGCGACGGTTTGCCGGAGATCGTGTGCGTGAACGGCGGCGAGTTCGGCTACGCGACGCCGGACCGGAGCAACCCGGGGGCGAAGTGGAAATTCACGCCGATCTCGACCGGCGGAAACTGGCAGCGCTACACGCACGGCCTCGGGGTGGGCGATATGAACGGCGACGGGCGCCTCGACGTGATTTTCAAGGACGGTTGGTTCGAGCAGCCGACGTCGCCGGCAGGAGCGCCGGCGTGGCGGCTGCACCGGGCGTTCTTCGCGCCGGCCGCGGCGCAGATGTTCGCCTACGACGTGAACGGCGACGGCCGGACGGACGTGGTGACCGCGCTGGCGGCGCACGGCTACGGTCTGGCGTGGCACGAGCAGCTCGCGGAGCGGGGACCGGGCGGCGAGCCCACCTTCAAGCCGCACGTCTTCATGAACAAAGAGCCGCGGGAGAATCGCTACGGCGTCACGTTCTCCGAGCTCCACGCGGTGGAACTCGTCGATATCGACGGCGACGGGCTGAAGGACCTCGTGACCGGCAAGTGTTTCTGGGCCCACGGGCCGACGGGCGCGCCGGAGGCGAACGCGCCGGCGTTGCTGATGTGGTTCCGGCTGAGCCGCGGGGCGGACGGCACGGTCGACTGGGTGCCGCACGTGATCGACGACGACTCGGGCGTCGGCCGGCAGATCGGGCTCGGCGACGTGAACGGCGACGGCCGGCCGGACATCATCATCGGCAACAAGAAAGGCGGCTTTGTTTTCACGAACCGGGCCCAGGCGGTGAGCGAGGCGGCCTGGCGGCAGGCCCAGCCGGCCGTCCTTTATCCCGATGCGGAGCGGACGTCGCTGTCGCCGCGCGATGTGATCGTGCACACGCCGCGGGCGGCGGATGTCGCGAAAGCCAATGCGGCCGGCGCCGTGAATCCGCCGCTGGCCGCGGGCGGCGAACGCCCGGCCGGCAAGGACGGACGCGCCTTGAACACGGATCTTGAAAGCGGCGATCTCCGCGACTGGACGGTGTCGGGGCCGGGGCTCGCGCAGGGGCTGGTGACGGGCGACGCGGTGCTGGCCCGACGGCCGCCCATGACGAGCGGGCACGTGGGCAAGCACTGGATCGGCACGTTTGAAAACGGACTCGGCGACGGCGCGACCGGCACGCTGACCAGCGCGGGGTTCCGGGCCGACCGACCGTGGGCCGCGTTTGTGCTCGCGGCGGGGGCGTTCGAAACCACGCGCGTGGAGATTGTCGACACGGCCAGCGGCGCGGTGGTCGCGAAGGTGTCCGGCCTCGACGTCCGGCGCCTGGTCCCGGCGACCAAAAACACGGAGACAATGGCGCCCGTGATCGTCGACCTGCGGGCGGTGGCCGGGCGCGAGCTGGCGGTGCGGGTGATCGACGAGCAGGCGGGCGGCGCGTGGGGGCACCTGAATTTCGACGACTTCAAACTCTACGCGACCAAGCCGGCGCTCAAAGGCGCGGCGGAAATCGCGGCGAAGTAGGCGCGGCGGGCGACGACCACCGCGGCGGGCGGCGCGGATTGAATTTCGATTCGACTTCGGCCGGAGCCGAGGCACTGCTCCGCGCGCCGCCGAATCGCGTGAACGCCCCGCCCGAACCACCCCTGACATTCTGCGACCAGTCGCGCTGGTTTGCCGAGGAAGTGCTGCCGCACGAACCGCCGCTGCGGTCCTATCTGCGGCAGTCGCTGCCCTCGCTGGCGGACGTGGACGATCTCGTGCAGGATTGCTTCGCGCGGATGCTGCGGGCGAAGACGACGGGCACGGTGCGGTCGCCGAAGCCGCTGTTGTTCGCGATCGCGCGCAACGCGGTGCGGGATTTCATCGCGCGCAAAGGCCGGGCGGAGCTGGTGCCCATAACGGAAAACGCCGAGTGCGCCGTCTTGGTGGAGGAAAGCGACGTGGTCGAAACGGTCTGCCGCAACCAGGAACTGGCGCTGTTGACCGAGGCGATCTGTTCGCTCCCCGAACGCTGCCGCGAAGTGCTCCTCCTCAGAAAGATCAAGGGCTACTCCCAGAAGGAGATCGCCGCGCTGCTCGGCATCGCCGAGCACACGGTGGAGGCGTTGGCGGCCAAGGGCACGCGCCGGTGCGCGGAGTATCTGCAGTCCCGCGGGCTGGAGGCGCGGCGCTGACCATGGACCGCCGGAGGGATGAATCGGACGAAGGCACGGAGTCCGCGGTGGCGCGGGCGGCGGCCGACTGGGTGGCGCGCTGCGACCGCGGGCTGACCCCGACGGAGACGGCGACGCTCGCGCGCTGGCGTGCGGCGGACCCGCGGCATGAGGCGGCGTGGGAGCGAGCCGGCGCGGCGTGGCACGGGCTCGACCGGGTCGGCGACGTGGCGGCGCTGGAGGCGATGGCGGACGGCATCGTGGCGAAGGCCCGGGCGCGGCAACGGCGGCGCCGGATCGGGCGCGTTTTTTTTGCGGCGACCGGGCTGGCCGCCGCGATCGCGGTGGCGGCGGCGGGCTGGCAACGCTTCGGGCCGGCGGAAGCGCCGGCGCCGCGGCCGTTGCCGGAGAACGTCCGCGTGCTGGCAAGCACGCTGCGCACGGAGGTGTTGCCCGACGGGTCGATCGCGGAACTCAACGGCGCGAGCCGGATCGCCGTGGACTTCACGGCGACGGAGCGACGGGTGCGGCTGCTGGAAGGCGAGGCGCATTTCATCGTGGAGAAGAACCCGGCGCGGCCGTTTTTCGTGACGGCGGGGCCGGTGGCGGTGCGTGCCGTGGGCACGGCCTTCAACGTGCGGCTGGCCGCCGGCGAGATCGAGGTGCTCGTGACGGAGGGCAAGGTGAAGCTGGAGCAGTCCGCCGCGGAGCCGGCCCCGGGACCGAATGCCGCGACGCCGGCTGGGTCCGGCGCGGCTGAGCCGGCGCTGGTGGCCGGGCAGCGGGCGGTGATCGACCGCGCCGCCGGCGTGGCAGCCCCCGTCGCGGTCGGCGACGTGGTGCGCGCCGAGATCGACGAGGCGCTGGGCTGGCAGGGCACCCGGCTGGTGTTCAGCGCGACGCCGCTCGACGAGGTGGTGGACGCCTTCAACCGCTACAACCGGCACCGGTTGACGCTGGGCGACGCCCGGCTGGCGGAACGCACGCTCACGGGAACCTTCCGGGCGGACAACGTGGAAGGGTTCCTGCGGTTGGCGCGCCAGATGGTCGACGTGAAAGCGGAGCCGCGCACGCCGGGCGAGACGGTGCTGCTGCCGGCGCGGTGATAATTCGGGAAATTTTCGGCCGCGGCGTAACGGAAACGGCAGGGCGGGCAGTCTTGGCGGATATGCGGCGCTCCGACGGCGCCGGCCAACCCCCATCATGAATCGTTTTTCGTCCTCGTTTCCTCGTTTTGCCCGCTGCGCGGGCGTCCGGCTCCTGTTTGCCGTCTGTGGGTTCGCGGCCCTGCTGCGCGCGGGCGAACCGGCACGGCGGACCTTCGACATCCCGGCCGGGGCGGCGGAGACGACGCTGCGCAGTTTCGCGGCCCAGGCGGCGGGACAGTTTCTCTTTTCCGCCGACAAGGTGGCGGGCGTGCGCACCGCGGCGGTGCAAGGGGAGCTGGCGCCGCGCGAGGCGCTGGAGCGGATGGTGGCGGGCACGGCGCTGCGCGCGGTGCAGGACGAGCGGACCGGGGCCCTGACGGTGGACCGGGTGATCGCGGCGCCTGCGGCCGCGGCGGGAGCGACGGGCGGAATCGAAGGCCGGGTGCTGAACCAGGCGACGGGGGCCTACGTCGGCAACGCGCGGGTGGAGATCGAGGCGCTGCGCCTCGAGACATTTACGGACGACACAGGTGCTTATGCCTTCCCGCGGGTGCGGGCCGGCGAGCACACGGTGCGGGTGTTCTACACGGGCTATCCGGTGCAGAGCGCGGGCGTCGCGGTGGAGGCCGGACGGCGCGTCCGGCAGGACTTTGCGGTCGGTGTGGCGCCGGAAGCGGCCGGCAGCATGGTGGTGCTGGATGCGTTCACCGTGGCCTCGAAGCGCGACATGGCGGCCTCCGACATCGCGGTGAACGAGCAGCGCTTTTCCACCGGCATCAAGAACGTGGTGTCGACGGATTCCTTCGCCGACATCGCGGACGGCAACGTGGGTGAATTCGCGAAATACCTGCCGGGCGTGACGCTCAACCGCAGCGGCAGCGACGGCCTGAACATCTCTCTGGGCGGCGTGCCGCCGAGCGGGACGCCGATCCTGCTCGACGGCCTCGGCATCGCGAGCGCCGCATCGTCGAGCACGGACCGCACGGTCGAGTTCGAAAACATCGCGGTCGGCGGCATGTCCCGCGTGGAGGTGTCCCGCTCGCCGACGCCGGATTCCCCGGCGAACGCGATCGGCGGCTCGGTGAATCTCGTCAGCCGCAGCGCGTTCGAACGGTCGCGGCCGCAGTATACGCTGAAGACCTATCTCTCGTGGCGCGGCGGGGACTTCAGCTGGGGGAAGACGCCCGGTCCGTTCCAACACAAGGAGTATCCCTTCGAACCGAACCTGGAACTCGGCGCGGTGGTGCCCGTCACGCGGAATTTCGGCCTGACCTTCGCCGGCTTGCTGGCGCGCACGAAGAACAACGGACCCGGCCTCGTGCAGGACTGGGTGCCGACGGTGGCGGCGCAGTCGGCCAACTTTCCCGCGACGACGCCGGACAATCCTTACCTGGTGCGCTACCGCCTGCAGGAGCGGCCGAAGATCACGCTGCGCAACACGGCGAGCGCGGGCTTCGACTGGCGCATCGGTCCGGACGACGTGGTGACGGCGGGTTTCCAGTATTCCTATTTCACGGCGGAGTTCTGGGTGCGGCAGCTCAACTTCGACGTGGGCCGCGTGGCGTCGTTCGGCCGCACCTTCACCCAGGGAGTCGCCGGGGCGGGCTTCGCGCAGATCCTGACGGATGCGCGCGAAAAGAATGGCACGAGCTGGGCGCCGAGCGTCCGCTGGAAACACACCGGCCGCATCTGGCAGTGGAATCTCGGCGGCGCCTACTCCGGGGCGTCCAACCACTACGCCAACGAGGGCTATTTCCTCGGGAACAACGCGTTCTACCGCAACCTGACGATCCGCTTCGACCAGGTGTCGGAGGACTGGCCGAAGGCGATGACAATCACCGACGCGGCGGGCCGGCCGGCGGATGTCCACAACCTGGCCAACTACCGGCTCGAGAGCGTGTCGGGCCAGACCTTCAACAGCGCGGCGATCGTCCGGACCGCCTTCGTGAACGCAAAGCGGGACTTCGACCTGCGCCTGCCGCTGACCGTCAAGGGCGGCGTGGATCTGCGGGTCGAGCACCGGGACATCGAACGCCCGACCTACAGCACCAATTTCCTCGGCCGCGACGGCGTGCTGCGCACGGACGACGACAACGCGGCGCAGTGGTTCGACCCGAGCTATTCCGGGCGCGATTTGCTCTTCGGGCCGCGGATGCAGTGGATGGACCTCGACAAGATCGGCGGCACCTACCGGGCCAATCCGGAATATTTCGCCAACACCGAGACGGACCGGGTGAACGCCTACCGCAGCACGGTGACGACCTCCCAGGCGATCACCGAGACGATCTGGGCGCCCTACGTGCGGCTCGATTCGCGGCTGCTGAACGGGCGGCTGCAGCTGACGGGCGGCGTCCGCTACGAGCGGACGCGCGACGTCGGGAACGGTCCGCTGATCGATCCGAGCCGGATCTACCAGCGCGACACGCAGGGCCGGATCGTGCGCGACGCGCAGAACCGCCCGGTGGTGCGCGCGGCGCTCAACACCCTGGCCGGATCCCAACTCGCCTACATCGAGCGCGCGGCCAACGTGGACCGCACCTACGACGGATTTTTCCCGAGCGTGAGCGCGTCGTATCAGGTCCGGCCGGATCTGATTGCGCGCGCGTCGTTCGGCCGGGCGATCAACCGGCCGAATTTCGGCAATATTCTCCCGTCGATGAATCTGCCCGACCCCGAGGGCACTGCGCGCACGATCACGCTGACGAATCCCGCCCTGAAACCGTGGATCGCCGACAGCTACGGCCTCGCGTTGGAATACTATTTCAACGAACCGTCGAGCGGCGTGCTCTCGGCGCGCGTGTATCAGCGCGATATCTCGGACTTTTTCGGCACGGCGCTGTTGCCCGCTTCGGACGATCTGCTGGAGCCCTACGGCATCGACCCGGCGCAATACGGCGAAGCGCTCGGCTACCAGGTGAGCACCACGCGCAACGTCGGCGACGCGCGGGTGTCGGGCATGGAGTTCGACTACCGGCAGAACCTGGCGTTTCTGCCCGGGTGGGCGAAGGGCTTCACGGTGTTCGCGAACCTGACAATGCAGCACCTGGAAGGAAACCAGCTGGCGACCTTCACGGGCTTCGTGGGCAAGACGAGCAACTGGGGCATCACCTACAGCCGGCAGCGCTTCACCGTGCGCGTCGCGGTCAATCTGCGCGGCCTCGTGAAACAGGGCCAGATCAACAACGCCGGCACGGAGCCGGGCACCTTTGCCTACCTGATGCCGCGGCGGAGCGCGGACGTGTCGGCGGAATACCGCCTGACCCGGAAACTGGCCGTCTACATGTCGGGCCGGAACGTGAACGAGGCGATCGACGACAATGTGCGCTACGGTCCGAGCACACCGCGCGACCGTATCATCCAGAACCGGGTCCACTACGGGCCGACGTGGTATGTGGGCTTGAAAGGGACCTTCTGACCGGCAACCAAGGGAAGACCGCGACGCGCATGAACCGACGCACCTTTCTCCGGCACGGCCTGGCGGCGACCGCCCTTTGCGGCGGACCCCGATACCGGCTGCATGCGGCCGGCGCCGGCGCAGGGCCGGCGGAATTTTTCGGGCGATTTCCGGCCGCCGGGTTCGACGCCCGGGTGCCCGTCGCGCGGATCGCGACGGGCCGGATCATCCACCGCTTTTTCGATACCTCGCCGCTCAGTCCCTCGGGCCGCTACGTCGGGCTGTTCCGGCTGCCGCAGGAGACCCGGACGCCGCAGCCGGGCGAGGTCGGCGAGGTGGTGGTGGTGGACCTGCAGACGGGCAGCGAGCGCACGGTGGCGCGGACGCGCGGCTGGGAAATGCAGATGGGCGCGAACGTGCAATGGGGGCGGACGGATGCGGACCTGTTTTTCAACGACGTGGACCCGGCGACGTGGACGCCGTTTGCGGTGCACCTCGATCCGGCGACGGGAAAATCGCGGCGGATCGACGGCACGGTGTTCACGGTGTCGCCCGACGGGACGCAATTGACGTCGTATAACCTGATCGCGTCGCGGCGCATCCAGGTCGGCTACGGCGTGGTGCTGCCGGAGGAGAAAACGCGGCGAAACATCGGTCCCGTGACCGACGACGGCCTGTTCGTGACGGATCTGGCGAGCGGCCGGACGCGCATGGTCGCCTCGATCCGCGAGATCTACGAGCGGGCGGTGCCGAAGCTGGAGATTCCGAATGCGGACCGCTGCGAGTTCTACTGTTTCCAGGTGCGCTGGAACCGGCAGGGGACGCGCTTGATGGCCTTTCTGCGTTGGCACGATCCGGCCGCGCCGAAGGGCGGGCCGCGCCTGCTCACGTTGGTGACGATGAAGGGCGACGGCTCCGACATCCGGCTGGCGGTGACGCCGAAGCAATACGCGCGCGGCGGCCACCACCCGATGTGGGCGCCGGACGGCGAGAACATCACGATCAACCTGAACATCCGCGACGGCACCAAGGAGCTCGACCTGGTGAGCGTGCGCTACGACGGGACGAACCTGCGCTCGGTGCATCCGGTGGGCTCGGGCCATCCCTCGATGCACCCGACGCTGCCGTTCATCGTGACGGACGCCTACACGCACGAACCGATCGCGCGGCCGGACGGCACGGTGCCGCTGCGCCTGATCGACCTGCGCGACCGGACCGAAGTGGCGCTGGCGTGGGTGCCGGCGCGGCGCAGCGACAGCGCGAAACTGACGACGGAGTTTCGCATCGACCAGCACCCGGTGTGGGATGCGAGCGGGCGCTTCATCGTGTTCAACGGCGTGCACGCCGACACACGCGCGGTGTTTGTGGCGGACGTCGGGGCCTGGCTGGCGAAGGCGATGGCCCGGAGCCCGGGGACGGCGCCGCGATGAGAGCGGCCGGGACCGTCCAATCGGCGCCGCCGAATCGGGGATCGAACCGCGCCCGGATCTCGGTTTCGTTCGTGCCCGCGGCCGGCCGGCCGCGCGGATTTTTTCAACCACCTCCATGAATCGTCGACAATTCCTCTCCCGCACGGCGGCGGCCACGGCCGCCGGTGCTTTCGCTTCCACGCCGCTCTTTGCCGCCGCCGCCAAGGCAGGCCGTCCCCCGCGCATCTTGCTCCG
>JACCDS010407562.1_pt1 | contig 20105 bp, 21 predicted proteins | sample 7446441 | NCBI WGS metagenome assembly JACCDS01 (sample SAMN15323445, study PRJNA562643) | freshwater metagenome | isolation source: river surface water | place: USA:Blue River Watershed | collected 2017-08-17
AATACGCACAACTCCTCGAGCTCCTCAGTACACAAGGTGCACAAACCACTTTAGAACAACGCCAAGCCTTTGCCGCTGAAGCATTCCATGTGTCTTCCCATTACGACACCATGATTCATCAATATTTTACGAATGGACAAAGTACCAATCTTAAAATCAGTGAAGAAAAACAAAGCCCACTTCGCTACGGTGAAAACCCACACCAAAAGGGTATTTTCTACGGAGATATTGATGCATTATTCACCAAATTACACGGCAAAGAACTTTCTTATAACAATTTACTCGATGTCGATGCAGCTGTTCGCCTCATACAAGAGTACAAACAAGATGGCCCGACTTTCGCAATTCTTAAACACAATAATGCTTGTGGTTTGGCTACGCGCCCAACGCTCAAAGCCGCTTATGAAGCCGCTCTTGCAGCCGATCCAGTAAGTGCATTTGGAGGAATCCTTATCGCCAATACAGAAATGGATCTAAATACCGCAACTCTAGTCAACGAACTTTTTTGCGAAGTTCTAATTGCGCCTGCATATTCAGCAGAGGCACTAGAGCTCTTGCAATCGAAAAAGAACCGCATTATCCTCATTCAAAAAGAGGTTGAGTTACCAAAAATGCTTGTCAGAAGCGCATTAAATGGCTACCTCGTTCAGGATGCTGATTTAGCATCAGAAACTGCAGCTCAACTAGAAGTAAAGACTAAATTAGCACCAAATGCAGCAGAAATTGATGATTTACTATTTGCAAACAAATTAGTCAAACACACCAAATCTAACACCATTATTTTGGCAAAAGGAGGTCAACTCCTCGCTAGTGGTACCGGACAAACATCTCGTGTAGATGCACTCAAACAAGCTATCCATAAGGCCAAAAGCTTTGGATTTGACCTCAATGGCGCAGTAATGTCCAGCGATGCATTTTTCCCGTTTCCTGACTGTGTTGAAATCGCACATCTTGAAGGTATCAACGCCGTAATTCAGCCAGGTGGTTCTGTTAAAGACGACCTTTCCATTACTTACTGTGATGAAAACCAAATGAAAATGGTCTTTACAGGAGTGCGCCACTTCAAACATTAAACCCGTTTGCAATAATTTTCCACAAATATTGACTACAAACGTAACCTTTGAACGTCTTCTACGAATAAGAAGAAATTACAAAAACCAATAAGCGCTTAAAATGGGCCTTTTTAACTTTCTTACACAGGAAATTGCCATTGACCTCGGTACGGCAAACACCCTGATTATTTGGAACGACAAAGTTGTTGTCGATGAACCTTCAATTGTAGCCAAAGATATCCAAACGGGTAAGGTGGTTGCAATCGGACGAAAGGCACAACTAATGCACGGTAAAACGCACAAACTGATCGAAACAGTTCGTCCGTTAAAAGACGGCGTAATTGCCGACTTCCAAAGTGCCGAACAAATGATTAAAGGCATGATCAAAATGATCAATCCTGGTCGTAGCCTATTTAATCCAACACTCCGCATGGTTATTTGTATACCATCCGGAATTACAGAAGTAGAAAAACGCGCCGTCCAAGACTCCGCCGAACACGCCGGAGCTAAAGAAGTATATCTCATCCACGAACCAATGGCTGCCGCTATTGGTATTGGTATTGACGTCGAAGAGCCTATGGGCAACATGATCATCGATATAGGTGGTGGTACTTCCGAAATTGCCGTTATTGCACTTGGTGGTATAGTTTGTGATAAATCTATCCGCATTGCCGGCGACGACTTCACCAACGACATCGAAGAATACATGCGCCGCCAACACAACATCTTAGTTGGTGAACGCACAGCCGAACAAATCAAAATTGAAGTTGGAGCCGCACTTCCTGAACTCGAGAACCCACCAGCAGACTTCGCAGTTCGCGGTCGTGACCTCATGACTGGTATCCCGAAAGAAATCATGGTTTCATATCAAGAAGTGGCTCACGCGCTCGACAAAACAATTTCTAAAATTGAAGAAGCGATCCTCAGTGCACTTGAAATGACACCTCCAGAACTTTCTGCCGATATCTACAAAACGGGTATCTATTTAGCAGGTGGGGGCTCAATGCTTCGCGGTCTTGACAAACGTATTTCTGCCAAAACGAAACTTCCTGTTCACATTGCAGAAGATCCGCTTAGAGCAGTGGCACGTGGCACGAGCATCGCACTCAAGAATATCGATAAGTATCCGTTCTTAATGGGTAGATAAGCCGTTATTAATACAGCGCGCCTTCTATTTCTTGCTTGAATTTCTCTACGAGTTCTGTATAAGCTGTTCCAGTCGCTGGGCCACTAAAGCCAGTATGTATGGCGATTATTTTTCCTTGCTCATCCACTAAAATAGAGGTCGGAAAACTCATGATACCATTCAACATCGGGAAATACGCAGCCGCAGCTTCTTTGCTGGAAGTCCCTGCCAAATAAACCTGGTAATTCACCTGCAAATCTTTCACGAATCGCTTCAAGCGACTCCTTTGTTTTTTGGTATCGGTCCCGACCTCAAACCCAAGCGCAATAATTTCTAAGCCTTGCTTACCATAAGCAGCATGTAACTCTTTCAATAGATTGGCTTCATCTATGCAATTTGGGCACCATGTTCCCATGATCTGAATCAGCGTCACTTGTCCGTTTTTCGCTAAATCTAGATTCGTTTTTCTTCCGTTCAATTTGCTCAAATTGTTGAGCACCACCCTTTCATCTCGTTTGATCAAATAGGTCAGTTCTGCTTCATCTCTGAGTTGGACTGTTTCGTCTTTCATTGCTTTAAAAGCCGTGCTTGACTTTCCACCACTATAAAAGACGCCTTCCATTTCGTTATCGCCTTTGAGTGTTGCTTCAACTACAAAAGCCCAATAGCCCGTGTAGGTTTGTAAGTGTAATTGATTACCAGAAACATAGCCGTGTAAAAAACGGTAATCGCCGGTTTCACTTAAAAAACTACCGTAAACAAAATTGCCCCGCTCTTGCTGAAAGACACCTACCAATACTTCTTCATTTGCAGTACCTGGTTGAAAAACAACCTTCCAGCGACCTGTTAAGTCAAAAGGGATAGACGCCGCAGTTGAATTGGGCAAAGTTCGTAAGCCTGGATACAAGTGAACAGGGTAGCGAACCGGAACTTTTTTATTGTAATTGACCCACCAACCGCGGGCTTCAGAAAAATCTTCGTTAAATGCAATGCGCCATTCGGCGTCTTGGGCAGGGAATTGATAGATAAGGGTATCGCCTATCCGTTTTTTTACGGACAACTGATATTCTTCTTTTCCATTGAAAATGATAATTAGGCCTTTCTCATTGATCGAAGAAAAAGCTGCTGTAACATTTATTTGCAAGCGATCATTGAGTTGTATTTCTGCAATATATGGGAAAAGTGCACTATTAGGTCGGGACGCAAAATTGTCTTGGGTATGACCTAGAAAACCATTCAAAAAAGTAAATAAGATTCCAAAAATCGCGTTACGCATAAGTTGAAAGATTGCGGGGTTGAACCACTAAATTAAAAGAAATAAACTATCTTGCTTTGCGCATGCAACTTTTTCAAATTAAAATACGTCAGTGCTAAGAGTCATGGATGAACAAGAACTCATACAAGGTTGTATTGCTGCTCGTCCGAAGGCTCAAAAAGCGTTATTTGACATCTATGCCCCCAAGCTGTACGTCGTGTGTTTGCGTTATTTAAAAGATCAAATGCGTGCACAAGACGTCTTGCAAGACACCTTCGTTAAAATTTTTGCCCATATCGGCAATTACAAATCGGAGGGTGCATTTGAAGGTTGGCTCAAAAGAATTGCGGTCAATACTTGCCTTGACCAACTGCGCAAAGACAAAAAATTACTCACTGATGTCCCCCTGGACGATGTCTCGCACAAGTTGGCTCACCAAGACTTCAGCGCCGAAAAACTCATGGCCGACGACTTGCTCAAACTTGTTCAGGCCCTGCCAGACGGCTACCGCACTGTCTTCAACCTTTTTGCCATCGAAGGATTCTCTCATCAAGAAATTGCCCAACAATTAGGTATTTCTGAGAGCACCTCCAAAACACAATACTTGCGCGCAAGGGCCTATTTGAAAGAACGCATTGAAAACATAGATTAAAATGACTGAAAAAGATCAAATAAAAGAACTATTTGCCAAAGGCCTCCAGGACCACCAAGTCCAGGTAGACCCTGCATTGTGGTCTTCTATTTCGTCATCTATAGGTGCTGGCGCAGCAAAAACAGGGCTTGGGCTTTTAGCAAAAACGCTTATTGGTGTTGCGGCAAGTGCAATTATTGCCGGAGTAGTTTATTTATCATCGGATAAAGAAAACCCTGCGCCCAAAAAGCAAGAGGTAAAAACACTTCAAGAATCCAGCAATACTACAGAAGATAAAAAAATCAGTCCTTCAATACCAACAAAACCATCTATTCAAACTTTGTACTACGATTCTTTGCCGATCGGATGTTTTCCTATAGTCGATGACACAGTGTTTGGAATTCCTGATTTTGACACTCAAACTAATTCCGGAACTACTGCGGAAGCACAAGCATTCACATCAGCAATCGAACCGCATGTTGTTCCAGTTGTCATTCCAACTCAAGGCCAATTTGTTCAAAACATTGCTACTCCTTCTCAAATTGACCCAATACAAGAAGTGCAAGCAAAAAAGCCAACGCCCATCTCTCTACCCAATATTTTCACGCCAAATGGTGACGGACAAAACGAAACTTTACATATCAATTGGGGTCGATCAGTTATAGAAGATTTGAGTATTGTGGTGCTTGACTCTCAAAATAACCTAGTATTTAAAAGCAGCAACCCCGAATTCAACTGGGACGGCACCGATCTAGGCGGAGAAAAACTTCCGCGCGGAAACTACATTTACTTTGTTTCTGCAGTAATCGATGGCCAAAAATGGCAGCAATCGAGCAGTTTGCAAATTCAGTACTAAAATTATTGCGTAAATTGGCAGATGCCGCTTATCTACTGCATCACCAACGGAAATAAAAAAATCACGTCGAAAAACCGGCTAATTCTTGCCGCTTTGAAAGAAAAATTCGGCGTAAATTTTCACCTATATAATAGTATCGATTCGCCAGATGCACTTGCTTTTATTCATGGACTGCAAGCAACCTGTACACATCTCATTGGTGTTGGCGGTGACGGCACGTTCAATGTTATATTAAATGGGGTTTGTTCGCATCCAGATGCTCATTTTCAGCCGATTATTGGCGTTCTGCCAAATGGCACGGGCAACGATTTCTTTCGCTCGGCGGGTTATGAAAAAAAACCAGACATTATTCAAAAAATATCGGCCGAATCATTTGATAGCATTGACGTTGGCTACATCACCACCGAGCATGAAACGCGTTACTTTGCCAATATTACAGATATCGGATTTGGCGGTGCTGTTGTGATTGAATTACAAAAATTCCGCAAGCGCTTCGGACCAAATTTCTCTTACGGACTCGCTATTATTCAGACCTTTCTCAACTATAAAAGGCCAATCGTACAAATCAATTCGGCCAATTTCGAATATAAGGGGGAGTTGCTGCTTGCTGCTTTTTGTAATGGCAGTATTTTTGGCGACGGCTTGTATATTCATCCTGGAGCAAGAATCAACGACGGGCAACTCAAGCTTACACTTTTAGGTAAAGTTTCACTTTTTGATTACGTCAAAAATGTCATCAAAGTTAAACGAGGTAAGAAAATCAATCATCCAGAGGCGCATTATCTTACCGTGTCTTCTCCGATTGGGTTGCATTCTTTTGGGGGGCCTTTACATGCGGAAACTGACGGAGAGTACTTAAGAGGCCAGACTTTCAATGTGGAACTACACGCAAGCAAGATCAAGTTGCTTCCGGTAAACAAAACCTAGATTGCTTATCTTTGAACGAGAATGAAAAGAAGCATCATCATTACAGCAGGAGGTATCGGCAAACGCATGGGTAGCGAACTGCCCAAGCAATTTTTGCTGCTCGGTGGAAAGCCCGTATTGATGCACACGCTTCAACGTTTTTTTGAATTTGATCCCGAAGCGCAAATCATCGTTACATTACCCAAAGATTGGGTAAATCATTGGAAACAACTTTTAACAGATTACCAAATCCGCATTCCTCATGAGTTGGTCGACGGTGGTGCCGAGCGCTTTGACTCCATACAAAATGCACTTGGCATTTGCACCGGAGCACAAATTGCCATTCACGATGGTGTAAGACCCCTGGTTAGTACTTCTACAATTGCGCGTTGTTTTGCCGGTCTGAAAAACGCAAAGGCAGTTGTGCCCGTGCTTCATCTAAAAGATTCTCTTCGAAGCGGAAAACTAGAAAAATCAGAAAGTGTAGACCGCTCCGCTTATTTCTTGGTACACACCCCTCAATGCTTTGATGCCCAAATTTTGCGAGCAGCATATGCGAAGGGTTACCAAGCTCGTTTTACCGACGACGCAAGTGTTGTTGAGGCCATTGGCATTGAGCCTTTGCTCGTTCTGAGCAATGAAGAGAACCTCAAGATCACGAGCCCTACCGATTTAAAAATGCTCAACGCTTTGATCACACCATGAATCTAATTGCTCCGCCTCATTTAACAAAAGGTGACCTCGTCTACTTGTGCGCACCTGCAAAAGCCATCGAAAAGAGCTACGTGCTTGCTGCCGAAAATTGGCTGAATCAGATTGGCCTTCGCGCCGTCAGAAGTAAGCATTTAATAGGCAGACACCATTATTTTTCAGGCACTGAATATGAACGCATGTCCGATTTACAAGAAGGCATTGATCATCCCGAAGCTAAAGCAATTTGGTGTGTAAGAGGAGGTTACGGGACTATCCAGATTTTGGATGGGCTTCAATGGGCGCAGTTTATTAGAGAGCCCAAGTGGGTCATTGGATTTTCGGACATTTGTGCGTTACACCACAAGATACAACACCTTGGTTTTCAGAGTATTCACGGAACCATGGCGCTGAATATTGACAAAAATAGTGCTGAAGCCAAAGCAAAATTAGCCGAGTTATTATTCGGAGAGAAACACACTTTTGAACTCACAACACATGCAGACAACATCCATGGTGAGGCAAGTGGTGTTCTGATCGGTGGCAACCTCAGCATTGTCTACAGCATGCTCTCAGGGCCAGACGCCTATGATTTTCGAGACACTATTTTATTTATTGAAGATTTAGCCGAACACCTCTATCATATTGACCGCATGTTGCATGCACTGCGTAGAAGTGGCGCATTAGAGCAAATCAAAGGTCTGATTGTCGGAGGCATGACCGATTTAGAAGACACAGATGTGCCTTTTGGAAAGTCAATCAACGAACTTATTTTAGCACACTTTACCTATCGAAAGATTCCTATTTGTTTCGATTTTCCGGCGGGTCATATTGATGATAACCAAGCTCTTGTTTTAGGGGCTAATGTGCGGCTAGAAGTGCGCGCCGAAAAGACAAGCTTAAACTATCTATAATCGTTCTAAATAGCTGAATTTAGTAGATTATATTGCCAACATTTGTTACAATTAAATGTTGTTCAGTTAAATTTGCACCACTACAAATGAAAGATTCTTATGAGTAACTCTGTATTATTTAAATCTTCTATCGGTAAGAAGGTCTTTATGGCCCTCACCGGACTTTTCTTGTGTACGTTTTTGGTTGGCCACTTACTTGGCAACCTCCAACTGATCCTCAAAACTGGCGAAGAAGGACGTCGCGCCTTCAACGAATACGCCTATTTCATGGGCCACAACCCGTTTATCAAAATTCTCTCTTACGTTACTTACGCAGCCGTGCTCATTCACATTATCGACGGTTTTGCTTTAACCATCCAAAACCGCAAGGCCCGTCCAGTGCGTTATGCTTACAACAAACCAGGTTCAAACTCCAGCTCTGCTAGCCGCAGCATGGCGATTTTAGGAACCCTTATCTTGGTTTTCTTAGCTACACACATGGCCAATTTCTGGTGGAAAATGAAAGTAAAAGAAGACGTTCCGCTTCATACATACAAATTAGAAATGGACAACCCCATGATGGGCGCAGCCAATGCAGAACTTTACTACACACACGTTCCTGGTATTCAACCCATTCCAAAAGACAAAAACAATATCATTGAAAAAGGCACCGACCTTTACATCAAAGGCACAAACGTTAAAGTAGCAGAAGGCTACCGCGACCTACACACATTGGTCATCGACTTCTTCAACAAAAGTAAAAATGAAGGTGCGCTTTTTGCCGTATTGTTCTACGTGATCTCTATGCTTGTTTTAGGCTACCATCTTTTACATGGTTTCCAAAGTGCTTTTCAGTCACTCGGTATCAATCATCCGAAATACACCCCATTGATCAAAATCATCGGAACCGGCTTTGCTGTTGTTGTTCCATTTTTGTTTGCGATTATTCCCGTTATTATTTACATGAATCACTAGGAATCAGGCTATGTCAACACTAAATTCGCGCATTCCAGAAGGTCCAATCTCAGAGAAATGGACCAACCACAAAAACCACATGAAACTGGTTGCACCCAACAACCGTCCTAAAATCGATGTCATCGTTGTAGGAACAGGATTGGCAGGTGCTGCAGCTGCAGCGTCTCTTGGCGAGATGGGCTACAACGTTAAGGCGTTTTGTTTCCAAGATTCTCCGCGCAGAGCGCACTCTATTGCAGCTCAAGGTGGTATCAACGCAGCTAAAAACTATCAAAACGACGGCGACTCTATTTACCGTCTCTTTTACGACACCATTAAAGGTGGTGATTACCGCGCTCGCGAAGCTAACGTATACCGTTTGGCAGAAGTGTCAGGTAATATCATCGACCAATGTGTGGCACAAGGTGTTCCTTTTGCACGCGAATACGGTGGCTTACTAGACAACCGTTCGTTCGGTGGAACGCAAGTTCAGCGTACATTCTACGCTGCTGGTCAAACCGGTCAACAACTATTATTAGGCGCCTACTCAGCGCTATCGCGTCAAATCGGTTTAGGTCGCGTTAAAATGTATCACCGTCACGAAATGATGGACCTCGTTAAGGTAGATGGCAAGGCACGCGGTATTATCGCAAGAAACCTTGTTACCGGCGAACTCGAGCGTCATTCTGCGCACGCAGTTGTCATTGCTTCTGGTGGTTACGGAAACGTTTACTTCCTATCCACTAATGCAATGGGTAGTAATGTATCTGCTGCATGGAAAGTACACAAAAAAGGAGCAATGTTTGCCAATCCTTGTTTTGTGCAAATTCACCCGACATGTATTCCGGTACACGGCACCAACCAATCCAAACTAACCCTTATGTCGGAGTCTTTACGTAACTCTGGCCGTATTTGGGTTCCTAAAAAGAAAGAAGATGCCGAAGCCATTCGCGAAGGCAAACTCAAACCAACTCAAATTGCCGAAGAAGACCGCGATTACTTCTTAGAAAGACGCTACCCTGCTTTCGGAAACCTCGTTCCACGCGACGTCGCTTCTAGAGCAGCAAAAGAACGATGCGATGCCGGATACGGAATCGAAGCCAACGACACCAACGAAGGTGTTTACCTTGACTTCGCAACTGAAATCCGCAATAAAGGTCGCCAATCGGCATTTGCACAAGGTGACCACAACCCAACTGAAGAAAAAATTCTTTCGCTCGGTAAAAAATGGATCGAAGAAAAATATGGTAACCTCTTTCAGATGTACCAAAAAATTACCGACGACAACCCATACGAAACTCCAATGAAAATTTACCCTGCCGTTCACTACACAATGGGCGGTGTTTGGGTAGATTACAACCTTCAAAGTAGTATCGAAGGATGTTTTGTTACCGGAGAAGCCAACTTCTCAGACCACGGCGCCAACCGCCTCGGTGCTTCTGCACTCATGCAAGGTTTGGCAGATGGTTATTTTGTTTTGCCATACACGATTTCGGATTACCTGGCCAATGATATCCGCACGGGTAAAATCAGCACAGAAAGCCCTGAGTTCGAACAAGCAGAAGCAGATGTTAAAGCGAGCATTGAACGCTTTCTTCAAAATAAAGGAAGTAAATCTGTTGATCACTTCCATAAGCGCTTAGGCCTCATTATGTGGAATAAAGTAGGAATGGCACGCAACGAAGCAGGCTTGAAACAAGCTATCGAAGAAATTGCTGCCCTACGTGAAGAATTCTATAACGATGTATTCGTTCCCGGCGACGCCAACGAAATGAATCCAGAACTTGAGAAAGCACTTCGCGTTGCTGACTTCATCGAGCTTGGTCAGCTCATGGCTGTAGACGCACTTCACAGACAAGAATCTTGTGGTGGTCACTTCCGTGAAGAATACCAAGACAGCGAAGGAGAAACACTACGCGACGACGATAACTTCAAATATGTTGCCGCTTGGGAATACAAAGATGGCGACGCCAAAACAGCAGCGCTTCACAAAGAAGCACTCAATTACGAGTTCATTAAAATTGCAGCACGCAACTATAAATAAGCAGATATGGCTTCAAAATTTATCAATATTACGCTCAAAATCTGGAGACAAAAAAATGCCAATGCAAAAGGCGGCATTGAAACCTACGGACTTCAAAACGTATCTACAGATAGTTCATTTCTAGAAATGCTCGATCAGCTCAATGAGCAACTCATTAATGAGCAAAAAGAACCTGTAGCCTTCGATCACGACTGTCGCGAAGGAATCTGTGGAATGTGTTCATTGTACATCAACGGACGTGCACACGGTCCAGAAACTGGCACTACAACCTGCCAGCTTCACATGCGTAGCTTCAATGATGGCGACACCATTTACGTTGAGCCTTGGAGATCTCGTGCATTCCCAATCGTGAAAGACTTAGTCGTTGACCGCTCTGCTTTTGATCGCATTCAACAAGCTGGTGGTTTTGTATCCGTAAATACCTCCGGGCGCACCATGGATGCAAACGCGATTCCAATTCCCAAAGCAGACGCCGACAAAGCTTTCGAAGCTGCAGCTTGTATTGGCTGCGGGGCTTGCGTAGCGACTTGTAAAAATGGTTCTGCAATGCTCTTCGTAGGCGCTAAAGTTTCACAATACGCACTGTTACCACAAGGACAAGTAGAAGCCAAAGACCGCGTACTAAACATGGTTCGCACAATGGACGAAGAAGGTTTTGGTAACTGTACCAATACGGGTGCTTGTGAAGTAGAATGTCCGAAAGGTATTTCTTTAGAGAATATCGCACGTATGAACCGCGAGTTCTTGAGCGCTTCCCTGACTTCAGACAAATAAGAATAACTTATAGAAATGCAAAAGGGCGGTCAATGACCGCCCTTTTTTTATGCATAAGAAATAACTCAGTTTACTTGAGTTGTTGTCCTTCTTTTTTATACCAACCTTCGTTGTCTTTGATTTCGACTGGCACGTTTGATTGATCGCTCAAACGCTTTTGTGTACGCATCCAGAAGTAAAAACCGAAAAAGCCCAAGAGGATTAGTGCAGTATTGAAATAGTTTTGGATGAATTCAAAAAAGCCAAAAGACCATTGAAATGCATCACCAATTTTGTATACGAAGTCTGTCCAAGTCATGTGTCGTTCTTTTATATGGCAAATGTACTACAAATTTTAATAAATCACTTAAGGGATTAAATTTCTCCCATCAGGGCCAATGTTTCTTTCGCAGCTGCTTGCTCGGCTTCTTTCTTTGAGGTGCCTTTTCCTTTGCCGTAAACTGTTCGATTGATTTGGACGCTCATTTGATAGACAGCCTTTCCTTCAATAAATTGTTCGTCAACCAAGATAAATTCTAGATTCAGTTTTTTACGCTGACACCAAATGAATAAAGCTGATTTAAAGTCCAGTTCTTCCTCGAGCAGTTTATTTAAATTGAGGTGCTTTCTAAAAATGGTGTTCTTAAGTACATTTTGCGTCTTGACAAATCCGCCGTCGAGATATATGGCCCCAATTAATGCTTCAAATGCATTGCCTTCTAGACCCGCTAAATTGATACTGCGTCCTTGACTGTAGATCAGGTGCTCTCTGATTTTCATGCGCTCGCCAATAGCCGATAAGGACTTCCGATTGACAATTTTTGCTTTGATTTTCGTGAGTTGACCTTCGTCTATGTCGGGGTATTTTTCATATACAAAAGCGGCGACGACTGCATCAAGAATGGAATCACCTAAAAACTCTAAGCGTTCATTGGCAGCGAGTTGGTGTTGGTCACTCAAGGAACTTTTATGAGTCAGTGCTTGAATAAAATAAGAAACGTTTTGTGGCTTATAGCCAAATTGGGCCAATACAAAACGAATAACTTGAAGCTCTTCGTTTGATTTTTTCTTGTTGAAGAGTGGGATTTTGAGCAACTTATGCTTTAAATTTCTTTACAATAATGGAGGTGTTGTGACCACCAAAACCAAAGGTGTTAGACAACGCGATATTGACAGTGCGTGCCTGAGGTTGATGAAATGTAAAGTTGAGCTTTGGATCAAGTTCGGGATCGTCGGTAAAGTGGTTAATGGTTGGCGGAACGATATCGTTCTTAACAGCCAATACACACGCTACAGCTTCAATTGCACCAGCAGCTCCAAGGAGGTGACCCGTCATGGATTTGGTGGAGCTGATGTTTAGGTTGTAAGCATGCTCGCCGAATACGTGTTGGATAGCCTTGACCTCAGCGATGTCTCCGAGTGGAGTTGAAGTACCGTGGACATTAACGTAATCGATTTCTGAAGGATCGATTTCGGCGTCTTCGATGGCTGCAAGCATGGTGTTGCGCGCGCCGAGACCTTCTGGATGTGGTGCGGTCATGTGGTAAGCATCGCCAGACATACCGCCGCCGATTACTTCGGCATAAATTTTAGCGCCGCGTTTGATTGCGTGCTCGTATTCTTCAAGAATAAGACATCCAGAACCTTCGCCAAGTACAAAACCATCGCGATCGAGGTCGAACGGACGAGATGCGGTTTCTGGAGAGTCGTTGCGCGTAGAAAGCGCTTTGAGGGCGTTGAAACCACCCATACCCATTTCGTTGACGCCAGCTTCAGAACCACCAGTAACGATGGCGTCTGCCTTGCCTAAACGAATGAGGTTAAATGCATCGATGATGGCATTTGTAGCAGAAGCACAAGCCGAAACACAAACGTAATTTGGGCCGCGCAAACCATATTTGATAGAAATATGACCCGCTGCGATGTCTGCAATCATTTTTGGAATGAAGAAGGGATTGAAGCGAGGTGTGCCGTCGCCACTAAAATATTCTCTTGCTTCTTCTTGGAAAGTCTTGAGGCCTCCAACGCCAGAACCCCAAATAACGCCAATGCGATCTAGGTTTGGGTTGGACTCAAGCAAGGCAGCATCTGCCATAGCTTCCGTTGCGGTAACTATGGCATACTGCGAAAATTGATCAAGCTTACGCGCTTCCTTTTTATCAATGTGGTCTTCCACATTGAAATCTTTTAATTCACAAGCGAACTGCGTCTTGAAAAGAGCAGCATCAAATTGTTTGATTGGGGCCGCGCCACTTTTACCCGCCATTAAGCCGTCCCAGTATTCTTGTACTGTATTGCCAATAGGTGTAAGCGCACCAAGACCTGTTACAACAACTCTTTTTAATTGCATACCCGTAAACTAAAAGTAAGTGTGGGAATTATTAAACGTTCGCCTCGATGTAAGCAATAGCGTCACCAACGGTTTGGATACCTTCTGCTTTATCGTCTGGAATAGAAATGTTGAATTGTTTCTCGAATTCCATAATTAACTCAACTGTGTCAAGTGAATCGGCACCCAAGTCATTGGTGAAGCTTGCTTCGTTAGTTACTTCACTTTCTTCAACATTCAGTTTATCAACGATGATCGCGATAACTTTAGCTTTGATATCAGACATTTTTTAAAATTTAAAGGTTTCAGCTTGCAAAGAAAAAAACTATCCCCCAATAAACAAAACTTATCCTTATTTAATTTATCAACACTTTGTGGCTCAAAGCTGATGAATCCTACACTATGCTTAACTTTGTTGACGAAATGCAAACACAAATCATCTTATTTATTTCTGGAGGCGGAAGCAATGCAAGGCAAATTATAAGCTATTTTGAAGAAAATGAGCGCATTAAGGTTTGCGGCGTGTTGAGTAGCAAAGCCAATGACGAAATGCAGGCATTCTGTATGCAACATAAAGTGGTGTTCAAAGACCTTAGCGGACAAAACTTCAGCTCTTATTTACAAACTTGCAAAGAATTAAAAGCAGACTGGGTGGTTTTGGCCGGATTTCTTAAGAAAATCCCAAGCGAGCTCATCGCTGCATTTCCAAATCAGATCATCAATATTCATCCTGCCTTGCTGCCGAACTATGGTGGTAAGGGAATGTATGGCCAGCACGTTCATGCAGCTGTTAGCGCAGCCAAAGAAGCTTTTAGTGGCATCAGTATACATTTGGTCAATGAAGAGTTTGACAAAGGAAAGCTGCTATTTCAACACGCTGTAGCGCTTCCTTCAGACGCAACTGCCTTTGAAGTCGAGCAAAAAGTACGAGGCTTAGAATTGCAACACTTTGCGACCAACCTAGAAACTTACATTAGCAGTTTTAAATAATGGCCTGCTCTAAGAATTGAGCAAATCGATAACAATCTTCGTAAGAATTATAAAGAGGCGCTGGCGCAATTCGAATCACATTTGGTTCGCGCCAATCGGCAATTACACCCATGTCTGTTAGCCTATCAAAAAGTTGTCGGCCCTGCCCATTTGCTAAAATAGAAAGCTGAGCGCCGCGATTTTTTGAGTCTTTTGGCGTAATAATTTCAAACGAGCACTTCTCCTGATTTCGACTAGAAACATCTTCTATTAAATAAGCGAGATATGCAGTGAGTTGATCGCGCTTTTGACCGATGCGGTCCATGCCTGCTTCTTCAAAAATTTCCAAAGACGCAAGGTGCGCTGCCATTCCTAAAATGGGCGCATTGCTCAATTGCCAGCCTTCGGCTCCTGGAATAGGATCAAAACCTGGTTCCATTTGAAAACGAACCGATTTGTTGTGGCCCCACCAACCCGCAAAACGAGGTAAGTCTTTGTTGTGTGCGTGTCTTTCATGGACAAATAGTCCAGAAACACCACCTGGTGAAGAATTTAAATATTTATAGCCGCACCAAGCTGCAAAATCGACATTCCAGTCATGGAGTGCTAAATTGACATTGCCGGCAGCATGAGCGAGGTCAAATCCAACAACCGCTCCCACTGCATGTCCAGCTGCAGTGATTTTTTGCAAATCGAAATACTGACCTGTATAATAATTGACGCCGCCAATCATTACAAGTGCAAGTTCATCGCCCAATTCAGCTATCTTTTGGAGAATGTCTTCTTCTCTGATCAGGTGTTCTCCTGGACGCGGCCCAACCTCAACTAGGGCATCGGCAGGCAAGCCGTGGAAGGCAACCTGTGAAGTCAATGCGTATTGATCACTCGGAAAAGCTTTTTCTTCACAAAGAATTTTAATGCGCTTTCCTTCAGGTCTATAAAAAGACACCATTAACAAGTGCAAATTGGTCGTAAGGGAATGGGTAATCACTACCTCTATTGGAAGCGCCCCCACCACATTTGCAGCCATTTCCGTGAGGTTTTCATGGTAAGAAAACCAAGGTCTTTTGGCTAAAAAGTGGCCTTCTACGCCAAAATTGGCCCATGCGTTCAATTCTTCTTGTATATAACCAGCAGCAGTTTTGGGCTGAAGACCTAAAGAGTTACCTGTAAAGTATACTGGATTTTGGCTGTGAAAAGTCGGGAAATGAAAACGGTTTCGGAAAGCCGCTAGTGGGTCTTTTTGATCTAAATTTTGAGCAAAAGTTAAGGTGTTTTCAAATATCATATGCGCGGCTTTATTCGTAACTTTATGGCCACAAATATACATAAGAATGAAGACTCCCTCTCCAATTGACCGCAGCCGTTCTGCTGAATTATTCGAAGCCGCCAAAGGATTCTTCCCGGGCGGTGTCAATTCCCCGGTACGCGCATTTAAGTCTGTTGGCGGCACCCCCCTCTTCATTGCAAAAGGTAATGGCGCTCAAATTTGGGACGAAGACGGCAATGAATTCATTGATTTCTGTTGTAGCTGGGGGCCGCTCATTCACGGCCACAATCATCCTTATGTATTTGAAAAAATTGTCTCTACGCTCCAAAACGGCGCAAGCTTTGGCGCACCCACGCGCAAAGAAAACGAGCTCGCTGCTTTTATGCTCCAAAGACTTCCTTTCATCGACAAAATTCGTTTCACGAGCTCCGGTACAGAAGCGGTAATGAGCGCTTTGCGTTTGGCGCGCGGTGCTACGGGCAAAAGTAAAATACTCAAATTCGAAGGTTGTTACCATGGCCACGTAGACGCATTATTGGTACAAGCGGGCAGCGGCTTAGTTACCTTCGGAACCTCATCGAGCGCTGGCGTTCCTGAAGCTTTTGCAAATGAAACGCTCGTTTTACCGCTCAATGATGCCGAAGCGCTCACCTCTTGCTTTGAAACCCAACACCACGACTTAGCAGCCGTCATTATTGAGCCAATACCAGCCAATAACGGCTTATTGCTCCAAGACCTCACTTTCCTAAATCTCTTGCGCTCACTCTGTACCAAATACGGCGTTTTGCTCATTTTTGATGAAGTGATTTCCGGATTTAGAGTCGCATTTGGAGGTGCGGCAGAACTCTATGGCATTACGCCAGATATGGTCACCTATGGTAAAATCATTGGCGGGGGCTTGCCTGTTGGGGCTTACGGAGCCAAAAAAGAAATCATGGCCAACGTTTCGCCAGAAGGCCCAGTGTATCAAGCTGGCACTCTTTCGGGCAATCCTGTAGCCATGGCTGCGGGGCTAGCCCAACTTGAACTCTGCGCAGCAGAAGGCTTCTATGCCCGCCAAGCAAACCGAACCCAAGCTTTTGTAGACAACATCAATAACTTTGCCCTCGCTCATCAGTTTCCGATGGAACTCGTTTGTGTGGGTTCAATTTTTTGGTTCTCCTTTAATGGCAAAAAACGCATCACTGCTGCCGATCAAATAGACAGCGATATGTCTGCTTTTAATTTCATGCACCATTACCTCTTAGATGTCGGCGTTTATTTTGGGCCTAGTGGTTATGAAGTAGGGTTCGTCTCTTCTGCTCATACCGATGCGCAACTCAGTTTCGCTGCCGAACAAATCAAAGCGGCGCTTACCGCATACTATCAAAAGTAATGTCTAGCTTTAAGCTGTGAATTTAGTAACTGGTGCCACCGGACTTCTCGGAAGTCATGTTTTGATTGAACTAACTAAGCGCAATCAGCGTGTTCGTGCCGTGTATCGCAGCACACTAAAAATAGAAGCAGTAAAGCAACTCTTTGCTTTTTATCACCAAGAAAATGCAGCCCAAAAATGGGAACTCGTTGAATGGGTAAAGGCAGACTTACTCGACCTTGACGAACTCAAATCAATTGTCAAAGGAAGCAGCACTATTTATCATTGTGCGGCATTGGTGTCTTTCTTTAAAGCCGATTTTGAATCCTGCATTCAACAAAACCGCTATGTCACAGCAAATTTGGTCGACTTAGCAATAAAATACAGCGTTCAACACTTTTGCCACGTGAGCTCCACGGCGGCCATCGGCGGCAAAGCCCCGTTGATTAATGAAAAAACCAAATGGCAAGAAGGTGCCCAACACAGCGGCTACGGCATATCCAAATTAATGGCCGAAAAAGAAGTGTGGCGCGGCATCGAAGAAGGCTTGCGAGCTGTTATCGTAAATCCTTGCGTCATACTCGGGCCCGCTGCGCCCGGTAGCCCTTCACTACAAATGCTCGACACCGCCAAGCAAGGCCTTCGCTTTTATACAAGTGGTGCGAACGCAGTTGTGGACGCGCGCGATGTTGCGTGGGCCATGGTAGAATTGGTAAGCCAAGATGTGCATGCAGAAAGATTTTTAGTAGTGGGGCCTCAGCAAACATTTCGAGAATTATTCAGTGCTTTTGCCAAAAAACTCGGGAAAAGGCCACCAAATATAAAAGCCCCAAAAACACTCACTTTGTTTTTTGCTGCCTTTCATGAACTTTGGTGTCATTTGACTGGAAAAAGGGCCGGCTTAACAATAGAAACCGCCCGATCTTCTCACGAAGTGTTGCGCTATGACCGCAACAAAATTGAAAAACAATTGTCTTTTCCATATACACCTCTCGATGCAATTATCAGCAATATGCTCGCGGGGCAAGCTTTTATTGAACAAAACACGAAACATTGAGTCGAAAGCTGATCATTTTCATTGGAATATTTTATCTCGTTGGCCTCGTTGGAATGTCTGTTGGGCCTTACAGGACTTTCTTCACAGGGCTTTCTTTCTTCCACTTATTGCTGTCGTTTGGCATACTCCTGCTCGGCAGAAAAAAACACACACCTTTGCTTTGGGGCTTTATTGGCTTGGCCTTTGCCACCGGTATGGTAGTTGAATGGATTGGTGTTCACACAGGTTTTCTCTTCGGCAATTACCAATATGGCAGTGTTCTAGGTCCAAAGCTGTTGGGTGTCCCTCTTATTATCGGCATTAATTGGGCCATGCTGAGTATTGTCAGTGCGGCGCTGATATCTTCGCTGAAATTCGGCTTTTGGCTAGAGGTAAGTGCCGCAGCTATATTAATGGTATTCCTTGATTTCTTAATGGAACCTGTAGCAGTTAAACTCGGGTTTTGGTTTTGGCAAGGCGGGATAATCCCTGCATACAACTACATTTGCTGGCTAGGCATTTCGCTATTCTTACAATTTGTCTATAGAAAATGGCGCCTCAACGAAGCAAACAATGTGGCTGTAGCGTTGTTTATTTACATGACCATATTTTTTACTTTTTTAAATTTTCGCTTATGACTTGGTGGGGTCCGGTAGTTACACTTTTGACTTTTTTCGGAATGGAATTCATGGCGTGGGCCACACATAAGTACGTCATGCACGGCATTATGTGGTATTTTCATAAAGACCACCATCAGGTTGAGCCTGGCTTCTTCGAAAAAAATGATGTGTTCTTTTTAATTTACGCCATTCCATCTTGGTTGTGCATTATGCTTGGCCTCATGAACCAAAACTATCTTCCGGTTTGGATTGGTTTTGGAATTGCAGCATATGGTTTGGCTTATTTTCTCATACACGACGTCTATATTCACCGCCGTTTTAAATGGCTCCGCGACATCGAACATCCTTATTTTTACGCCATTCGCAGAGCACACAAAATGCATCACAAGCATTTAGGCAAAGAGCATGGCGAGTGTTTTGGAATGTTGCTCGTTCCGATTCGTTTCTACATTGACAGCGTGAGGCAATTCAAAAAACAACAAAACGCATGAGTCTTTACGCGTGGGTTATTTTACTTTCCTTTGCCGGGCCTTTTGCGTTGAGTTTTGACCGAAAAGTGGCTTTTTACAAAGAATGGCGGTTTGTATTTCTTGCTGCACTGATTGTTGCAGTCCCTTTTCTTATCTGGGACGAATTTTTTACACGTTGGGGCGTATGGGGCTTTAACCCAACATATCTATTGAAAATCTATTTCGGACAGCTCCCTTTAGAAGAAGTACTGTTTTTTGTAGTCATTCCGTACAATTTTATTTTCATCCTGAAAGTCATCCAAGCTTATTTTCCAAATAGAAATAAAAATACAAAGCGCTACGCACCCATTTTTGGGTTTGTTTTTCTGGCGAGCTCCATTTTATGGCTTATCCTATACAGTGACAATTATTACACCACTTTAGCAACTTTTTTAAGTGCCGCGCTCACATTATTACTGAGAAATAGAAAATGGTTTTCCGATTTCATGTGGGCTTATTTACTCTGCCTCATTCCTTTCTTTATTGTAAATGGCATCCTTACGGGGGCAGTCACTCCTGAGCCAATTGTTTGGTACAGTGAAGCTCACCTCATCGGTTGGCGCATGGTTAGTATCCCTTTTGAAGACCTCTACTACAACTATTCACTGCTTTTACCACTCACGTGGATGTATTTTTCTTTAAAAAATCGAAAGGAAAATGCGAATAGTGTTTTGAAAAATTAAAAAAATAATTAACTTTGTCGCCCCTAGCAAAGCAAAGGCTAAGCAATAATGGGAGTTTCAAGCGAGAATAGCTCAGTTGGTAGAGCACGACCTTGCCAAGGTCGGGGTCGCGGGTTCGAATCCCGTTTCTCGCTCTTTTGAGCTCGAGTGGTGGAATCGGTAGACACGCCGGACT
>JACCDS012073514.1_pt1 | contig 20104 bp, 14 predicted proteins | sample 7446441 | NCBI WGS metagenome assembly JACCDS01 (sample SAMN15323445, study PRJNA562643) | freshwater metagenome | isolation source: river surface water | place: USA:Blue River Watershed | collected 2017-08-17
CTCGCCTAGATGCCGCACGCACCCAACTCGACGCCGCGCAGCGACGAGCCAAGCTGGCCAACGAGTCAAGGGGCTTTTTCGACAAGTCGTTCAGGCTGGGCGAGACGGATCTGCCCACCCGCTTGCGGGTTGAGGCCGAGGCCACGGAAGCTACTCGACAAGCCGCTCGCAGCCAAATTGACCTGGCAAGCGCCATTTCGGCATGGCGGCAGTCCTTGGGCTTGCTGCCTGAGTGATGCTGACACCCCTCAAAAATTCAAGGAACACCATGAAACTCATTCATTCAACCGCCGCCGCCCTTATGGCGCTGATATTCACACTGCTCAGTACCCTGGTTATGGCTGGCCCCGGTCATGACCATGGCGAAGCTGCGCCACAAGCGCAGGGCACAGCACTGCCGCGTTTCGTGGCAGTTTCAGAGGATCTGGAAATGGTCGGCATCGTCGATGGCAAACAGTTGACGATTTACCTGGACCGTTTTAAAGACAACAGTCCCGTCAATGATGCCCAAATTGACATTGATATTGAAGGCAGCAAATACAAAGCCGAGAAACATGGCGTGGGTGAATACGAAGTCATCCTCAAGGACACGCTCAAGCCTGGCGTCATTGCCATCACCGCCACCATTCAGGCCGGTGAATTGAACGACTTGCTCGCTGCCGAGCTCGATTTACACGAAGACGAAGAGGAGCCCAGCCATGGTTCTTCTTGGAAAGGCATCGCCCTGTGGACCGGCGCGGGTTTATTTGCCCTGATCGCTCTGGGCGCGATCGTCCGCACTCGTCAACAAACTCGTACGGCTTAAGGAGCCATCAGCATGAAAAAAATCAACACTCTAAAAACACGCCACTGGATGGCACTGGCCACGGCTGTGACCCTTGCAGGTGCTGCAATGCCTACATACGCGGGCGAAGGTCATGATCATGGCCCAGAGCCTGCGATGGCCAATGCCAATGGCCCACAGCGCATGGCCGATGGCAGCGTGATTTTGCCCAAGCCAGCCCAACGCCAACTCAATGTGCGCACGCTGGTGGTCGAAACCGCCGAACTGCCACGCGCCTTTGAACTCAATGGTCAGGTGCTGATGGATCCCAACGCGGGGGGCAAAGTCCAGCCCATCAACGCCGGACGCATTGAACCTGGCCCTAATGGCCTTCCCAACGCCGGTCAGGTCGTGAAAAAGGGACAGGTTCTGGCCTACGTAATCAACGCGGTTGCCCCACTGGAGCGGTCCAGCCAGTCCGCTCAATTGGCCGAGTTTCGCGCAGCCAAAGCGCTGGCCGAAAAGCGTTTGGTACGTTTGCGCGAGTTGTCGGACACCGTGCCACGCAAAGAAGTGGAAGCCGCTGAGAGTGAGGTGCTCAGCTTGACCGAGCGCATGTCGGCCGTCAGGGGTGGCCTCATCAGCAAGGTAGCACTGGTAGCGCCCGTTTCTGGCGGGATTGCCTCGGCGCATGTCGTGGCAGGCCAGGTGGTGGACTCACGTGAATTGATTTTCGAAATCGTCGATCCGAAGCGCCTGCGCATCGAAGCCTTGGCTTTTGATAGCGCTCTGGCCAACAACATCGGCGGTGCTACGTTGGCTGTCGGTGAACAGCGAACGCCACTGTTATTTATCGGTGCAGCGCGCAGTTTGCGGGAACAAGCGCTGCCGCTGAACTTCCAGGTGCAAAGCCCGGAGCAGCTGGGCTTGGCCGTTGGACAGCCGGTCAAGGTCTATGTGCAGTCCAAGCAAAAGACGCAAGGCATTGCGGTTCCCCAATCGGCGCTGATGAAAAACGCGACCAACCAGAACGTGGTCTGGGTCAAGTCGGCACCTGAGCAGTTTGAACCCCGCACGGTGACGTTTGAGCCCCTCGATGGCGCGCGCGTCACGGTGATCTCGGGCTTGAAGTCTGGCGATCGTGTGGCGACCCAGGGTGCCACGCTTATCAATCAAGTACGTTAAAGGGGTCACGATATGTTCAAGTGGCTACTCGATAACAGCCTAACGAACAGGCTGCTGGTGATCATCGCCAGCGTCGTTCTGATGGCCTACGGCGCGTTCACGCTCTCACGCACCCCGGTGGACGTGTTCCCGGACCTCAACAAGCCAACCGTCACGATCATGACCGAAGCGGGTGGCATGGCCGCCGAGGAGGTGGAGCAGCTCATCACCTTCCCGCTGGAGACGACCATGAACGGTCTGCCCGGCGTGGAGAGCGTGCGCTCAACCTCGTCAGCCGGCCTGTCCTTCCTTTACGTCACCTTCGACTGGAGCACGGACATCTTCCGTGCCCGGCAGTTGGTGTCGGAGCGGCTGTCGTCAATGGAGGAAGGCATTGCAGAAGGCGTGGTGCCGCGCATGGGCCCGATCAGCTCGATCATGGGCGAGATCATGCAGATCGCAATTCCGGTCGATCCGAGCAAGATCAGCCCGATGGCCGTGCGCGAGTACGCCGACTGGGTGTTGCGCCCGCGGCTGCTTTCGGTGCCTGGCGTCGCGCAGGTCATCCCCATCGGCGGCGAGGTGCGGCAGTTCCAGGTTCAGCCAAACACCACGCGCATGGCCGAGCTGGGCATCACGCATGAACAGCTGGAGGGCGCGCTGAAGGGCTACTCGTCCAACACCTCGGGCGGCTTTCTGGAGCTGAACGGCCGCGAGTACCTGATCCGCAACCTCGGTCGCACCTCGCGCCTCGATGACTTGAAGAACTTGGCACTGACATCCAAGGGCGGACAACCCATCCTGATGCGCCAGATCGCCGAGGTGACTTTCGCCGCCGCACTTAAGCGCGGCGACGCCGGGTACGAAGGCAAGCCGGCCGTGATCCTGGGTATCCAGAAGCAACCGACCGCCGACACCATCGCACTGACGAAGTCCATCGAGGACGCCCTGGTCGGGCTGAAGGCGTCGCTGCCGGCCGGCATGGAGGCGCCGCGCGTCACTTTCCGCCAGGCCAGCTTCATCGAGGCCTCGATCACCACGCTGCAGGGCAAGCTGATCGGCGCATCGATCTTCGTGGCGGTAATCCTGTTCTTCTTCCTCGGCACTTTGCGTCCGACCGTCATCGCGTTGACGGCCATCCCGGTCTCGATCTTCATCACCGCGCTGGTCTTCAAGTACTTCGGCTTGTCGATCAATACGATGACGCTTGGCGGGTTGGCCATCGCCATCGGCGGCCTTGTCGACGACGCGGTGGTGGGTGTCGAGAACGTGCTGCGGCGGCTGAAGGCCGACCGCGCGAACCATCCGCACAATCGACTGCACCCGATCGAGATCGTCGCGCACGCCACGATGGAAGTTCGGTCGGCCATCCTCTATGCGACGGTGATCATCGTGCTCGTCTTCATCCCGCTGTTCGCGCTGCCGGGGCTGGAAGGCAAGCTGTTCGTGCCGCTGGGCATCGCCTTCATCGTGTCGACGCTGGCCTCGCTGATCGTCTCGGTGACGGTGACGCCCGTGCTCAGCTTCTACCTGCTGCCGCGCATGAAGAACCTGGACCACGGCGACACCAAAGTGCTCGCCTGGCTGAAGGCGCGCTACCGCGGCAGCCTGCAGGGCGTGCTGAACCGGCCCAAGGCCGCCATGGTGGCCGCAGGTGCTGCCGTGCTGGTGGCCGCAGCAGCCGTGCCGTTCTTCCCGACGACCTTCCTGCCGCCCTTCAACGAGGGCACGCTGCTGATCGGCCTTCGGCTGAACCCGGGTGTCACCTTGACGGAGACATCGGCGCTGGCCCGCCAGGCCGAGGTATTGGTCAAGCAGGTTCCCGAGGTCACGCACGTCGGGCGCCGCAGTGGTCGGGCCGAGCTGGACGAACACGCGGAGGGCGTGCACGTCAGTGAACTTGACGTGGGCCTCAAGCCCACCGCCGAGCTGACGCGCGGCATGGACGAGATCAAGGCCGATATCCGCAAGCGATTGGTCAACCTGCCGGCTGCGCTGGAGATCGGCCAGCCCATTTCGCACCGCATCGACCACATGCTCTCGGGCGTGCGCTCGCAGATCGCCATCAAGATTTTTGGCGAGGACCTGGACGCGCTGCGCGGCCAGGCAGACACCCTGCGTGCGAAGCTGGCGGCCATCCCCGGCATTGCCGACCTGCAGATCGAGAAGCAGGTGCTGGCACCGCAGATCAAGGTGCGCATCGACTACGCCGCGGCGGCGCAGTACGGCGTGCCGGCGCCGCAGGTGCTGTCGGCGCTGCAGGCGCTGGTCGAGGGCGAGAAGGTCACCCAAATCGTCGAGGGCAGCCGGCGCTTCGCGCTGGTGGTGAAGCTGCCGGAATCGGCGCGCTCCGTCGAAGGGCTGGGCCAGATCCTGATCGAGACGCCGAACGGGCGCATCCCGCTTTCGAAGATCGCGACGATCGAGGACGGCGACGGGCCCAACCAGATCAGCCGCGACGACGGCAAGCGACGCATCGTGCTGTCGGCCAATGCGTCGGGGCGCGCTCTGTCGGAGATCGTGGCCGACATCCGCAAGGTGGTCGCCGAGACGAAGCTGCCCGAGGGCTACTTCATCACCCTGGGCGGCCAGTTCCAGGCTCAGGAGGAGGCCTCCCGCCTCGTCGGCCTGCTGTCCATCGTGTCGCTGACTTTGATGTTCGTGGTGCTGTACAGCCGCTACAAGTCGGCGGCTCTGTCGGCGCTGATCATGGTGAATATCCCGCTCGCGCTGGTCGGTGCTGTGATCGGCCTGTGGCTGTCGGGCCAGCCGCTGAGCGTGGCAGCCCTGGTCGGCTTCATTACGCTGGCTGGCATCTCGGTGCGAAACGGCATCCTGAAGGTCAGCCACTCCATCAACCTGATGCGCTTCGAGAACGAGTCCTTCGACCAGAAGATGATTCTGCGCGGCTCGCTGGAGCGGCTGAGCCCGGTGCTGATGACCGCGCTGGTCACGGCTTTTGCGCTGGCCCCGCTGCTGTTCGAGGCCGAGCAGCCCGGCACTGAGGTGCTGCACCCGGTGGCCGTGGTGATTTTCTCGGGCTTGATCAGCTCAACGCTGCTCGACACCTTTTTAACCCCTGTCATGTTCTGGCTCTTTGGTCGCAAACCCGCTGAGGCGCTTTTGCAAGACAAAGACGCTGAAGCGTTCTGACGGATCACTCTTTTTATCAACCTCAACCTCAAAAAGGACATCACATGAAATTTCATACCCTCTTGATTACTTCGTCGCTTTTTCTCAGCGGACTTGCATGGGCAGGACCTCACGATGCGGATCACAAACCCATGCAAGGGGGTGTTTTGTCCACCGTCAAGGATGTTGACTACGAACTGGTCGCCAAATCCGATGTGCTGCAGTTGTACGTGCGTGACCATGGCAAACCAGTTGACGTCAGTAAAACGACGGCCAAAGTCACACTGCTTTCTGGCTCAGAAAAGCAAGAAGTCGAGTTGAAACCGATAGGTGACAAACTTGAAGCTAAAGGCTCATTCAAGATAAGTGCTGGGACGAAAGTTGTAGCGCAAGTTATCTCAGCGGGCAAAACTTCATCGGTGCGTTTTGCACTGAAGTGAGGTATCGGCAACTCAGTTGCCTTTACCCATCATGAATAATAAATTTGGAAATAAATAATGAAAACTTGGATCGCAAAAACAATTGTCATCTCAGTGTGCGTTCTTGGCATTGCAGGATGCGCTACGCCGGTTGATAAACTCGCCGAGAAGCCGCATTGTCATACTGATCGCGGAAGAAATGCCATCTGCACCAAAGATGCTGCACCCAGTCTTGTCAAAGATGAGGACGCAAAGTATTTCGCCCCAGTGCCTGAAGCTCTGACGGTTTACGTTGTGCGTTATTGGGGCGACGGACACCACCCCTTGGACATTTCTGTGGATGGTGGCGCAGCGATGGAGACCGTTCCAAACTCAATGATTCGCCTGCGATTAAAAGAAGGAACTCATCAAATCACTTTCAATGTTGGCGGCAAGAAATTTGATCAAACAATTTCAGGAGCGAAAGGAGAAGTCCGGTTAATGGGAATTACGGGCACTGATTGGATTTGGGGCAGTTCTTCACACCGGTGGACGGACGACTCTGTTGATCAACTCAAACGTCGTGCTTTGCGTTCACGTTTGATCAAAGACATTACTTTGCTCTGATAGTTTTCATACGCCGCCATGACTTAATGTCATTGGCGGTAGCGCTCTCCGTGCAAAAGTTAAAACGACTCGCTAGCTGTGATGGATGCGAATGGCGGTGGTGAACGTCCGAGAAATATGTACGCTCATATTTGAGTTTTGCATAGTTGTGATCATGTGAATGAGGTTTAACGCCAGCCAAAGCTACAACACAATCATGGTTGATAACCGTAGCAGCCGGTATACCAAAATTGATGGCTAGAGGTCTTTTAAAGGGTGCAGCTAGGATGAATGCCAACAGCTGCGTTTTATCACCAATTTCTGCGAGGTCAACTAGGCCAGTAAAGACAAAAGAAATTCCACGGTGATTCCCATGCCGGGTCAATGACAAATGACCACAAAACATCCCCAGCCAAAAATCGGAGGTATTGCGGTCAAAGGTCTTGCCAAACATAGAAACATCTTGCGCCATACCCTGAGGGACAAGTGCGTTGACTCAAGCCTTTTCAGTTAAAAATGAGGCTACTCCTCGATGACTTTTAATTCTCAGTAACATGTTTTAAATGGCTTCTGATGGTCTACTGCTGCCGTCTGTATATCCGCCGTGATGGTCCGCTCCCAGCCTCAAGCAGCCTATCGACAGCTTTCAAGTTTTGATTTAAGCGAAGGGCATACGGTTTTAAATTGCTCACTCTCAACGTGACATCAAAGTACTCTGAACAACGAAATTTCCTTCAACTAGGTTCACAGCCTGTTTTGCTGAAATCCGCAAATTCAAGGCTCTGAACCATGTCCGAAAAAGTCATGAGGTTTTGAGACAAACGGGGTTTGAGACGCTTCTTCCGGTCCCCTGGCGCAGGCCGCAGTCAGGAGCCCAAAGCAAAAAGCCCCGCGTGGTGCGGGGCCTGAGGCTGCCTCAAAGCCTGCTGAGCAGGTTTGAGGTCTTTGTACTGGCGGGGCAGGGTGGATTCGAAATCTAGGTACGCTGGTAATTAATATAAAGGTGTGTATGTCTTGAAAAATTGCTCTCGCACTATGAGCGACTCGTCTTGATGGCCCTCACCCCCACCCCCTTGGGGGGCCTCCCCACCGGGGGGTAGCAAGCCAGCCATATGTACAACCCCAAAGGAATACGAATGGCAAATTACGCTGAACATCCCATCATCCGACAGGCCTTGGAATTGCTTGCCTGTGAAGTCCAACAGACAGACACGCTGCAGTCACCCGATGCAGTTAAAGACTATTTAAGATTGAAGCTCGGCGACCGACCGCATGAGGTATTCACGGTGGTATTCATGGACTCACAAAACCGAGTCATCGCTTATGAAGAGCTCTTCAGGGGCACCCTGACTCAAACGTCGGTCTATCCGAGAGAGGTTGTTCTTGAGTCGTTGAAGCGTAACGCTGCATCAGTCATCTTGTGCCACAACCATCCAAGTGGTTCACCTCAACCATCAAGGGCAGATGAAGCACTCACACTGACTCTGAAAAGCGCTCTTGCGTTGGTGGATGTGCGCGTGCTCGATCACATGATCGTCACACGTTCTAAGGTGCTTAGCTTTGCGGAGGAGGGGCTGTTGTGAGGTATCCATCGGGCATCGAATGGCATACGGCATGGCATACAGAAAAGAAAAACGCGCCCGAAGGCGCGTTTTTACTGGGTTTCTGGCGGAGCAGGCGGGATTCGAACCCGCGGTGGGCTATTAACCCACACACGCTTTCCAGGCGTGCGACTTAAACCACTCATCCACCGCTCCGAAGTCGGCTATTGTACCAGCTGAAAACGGCAATTCTGCCCCCAACAGAGCATGCAAGCTGCATTGTGGCGAACAGTGACAGCGATGGTTTTTTTGTGAATTCTCTGTGACGAGGTCTTGTCGGGCTTGTTTTGTCCTTAAACTTCGCCCCTGTTTGTCTTTTTTGTCCTTTTGACCAAACAAGCCCATGAAATTTCGCTTTCCCATCGTCATCATTGACGAAGACTACCGCTCTGAAAACACCTCTGGATTGGGTATTCGCGCCTTGGCCGATGCCATCGTGAGCGAGGGCTTGGAGGTGTTGGGTGTCACAAGTTACGGTGACCTGTCTCAATTTGCGCAGCAGCAAAGCCGAGCCAGCGCCTTCATCTTGTCGATTGACGATGAAGAGTTTTCGCCCGGCCCCGATTTGGACCCCGCCGTTATCAACTTGCGCGCCTTCATTGACGAAGTGCGCCGCAAAAATGCCGATGTGCCCATCTACATTTACGGCGAAACCAAAACTTCGCGCCATTTGCCCAACGACATCTTGCGTGAGTTGCATGGCTTCATTCACATGTTTGAAGACACGCCTGAGTTTGTGGCGCGTCACATCATTCGCGAAGCCAAGAGCTACCTGGAAGGCGTGCAGCCACCTTTCTTCAAAGCGTTGCTGGACTACGCCGAGGATGGTTCTTACTCATGGCATTGCCCAGGGCATTCGGGTGGCGTGGCTTTCTTGAAAAGCCCTGTGGGGCAGATGTACCACCAGTTTTATGGTGAAAACATGCTCCGCGCTGACGTGTGCAACGCGGTCGAAGAACTGGGCCAGTTGTTGGACCACAACGGCGCCATTGGCGAGAGCGAGCGCAATGCGGCACGTATTTTCAATGCCGATCACTGCTTCTTTGTGACCAACGGCACCAGTACCTCTAACAAAATTGTCTGGCACCACGCGGTGGCGCCGGGTGATGTGGTGGTTGTGGACCGCAATTGCCACAAATCCATCTTGCACGCCATCATCATGACGGGCGCGATTCCCGTTTTCATGAAGCCGACGCGCAACCATTTCGGCATCATTGGGCCCATTCCCAAGAGCGAATTTGAGCCGGCCGCCATCATGGCCAAGATCAAGGCCAACCCCTTGCTCAAGGGCGTTGACCCCAAAAAGGTGAAACCTCGCGTGATGACCTTGACGCAGTCCACCTACGATGGCGTGCTCTACAACACCGAAACCATCAAAGGCATGTTGGACGGTTATGTCGAAAATTTGCACTTCGACGAAGCATGGTTGCCCCATGCCGCGTTTCACCCGTTTTATGGTCCATACCACGCAATGGGCAAGAAGCGCGCACGGCCCAAAGAGTCGATGGTGTACGCCACCCAGTCCATCCACAAACTGCTCGCTGGTATCAGTCAGGCCAGTCATGTCTTGGTGCAAGACGCACAAAACACCAAACTGGACCGCCCGTTGTTCAACGAGGCGTATCTGATGCACACCTCCACCAGCCCGCAGTACAGCATCATTGCCAGCTGTGATGTCGCAGCCGCCATGATGGAGCCGCCCGGCGGCACTGCATTGGTGGAAGAAAGCATTGCCGAGGCACTGGATTTCAGGCGCGCCATGCGCAAGGTGGACGACGACTACGGCAAAGACTGGTGGTTCAAGGTTTGGGGGCCTGAAAAGTTTGCCGAAGAGGGCATTGGCCGTGCTGAAGACTGGATCTTGCGCAACGATCCGCGCAAAAAAGCCAGCAAATGGCATGGTTTTGGTCAACAGTTGGCCGATGGCTTCAACATGTTGGACCCGATCAAGTCGACCATCGTGACCCCGGGCTTGAACCTCGACGGCAAGTTCGACAAGACCGGTATCCCGGCCTCGATTGTCAGCAAGTTCTTGACCGAACACGGCGTGGTGGTCGAGAAGACGGGCTTGTACAGCTTCTTCATCATGTTCACCATCGGCATCACCAAAGGCCGTTGGAATACTTTGTTGACCGCCCTCCAGCAGTTCAAGGACGAATACGCCAAGAACCAGCCCATGTGGAAAATCATGCCGGAGTTCTGCCAAAAGTACCCGCGCTATGAGCGCATGGGCTTGCGCGACCTTTGCCAATACGTGCACGAGATGTACGCACGCTACGACATTGCGCGCTTGACCACGGACATGTATTTGTCGGACTTGGCGCCTGCGATGCGTCCATCAGATGCTTACGCGCACATTGCTCAGCGCAAGACCGAGCGGGTGGAAATTGATCATTTGGAAGGCCGCATCACTGTGGGCTTGGTGACGCCTTACCCACCGGGTATTCCGTTGCTCATTCCCGGCGAAGTGTTCAACAAGAAAATCGTGGACTATTTGAAGTTTGCCCGCGAGTTCAACGAGAATTGCCCAGGCTTTGAAACCGATATCCACGGCCTGGTCGAGATCAAAGACGACGAAGGCAAGAAGCGTTACTTTGCCGATTGCGTGAAGGTTTGAGTCTGTGCAAAAGGACCAGCTTAGTCACCCATAAAGGGGACACAAAAAAAGCGGCCTAGGCCGCTTTTTTCATGCGTTGGATTTGACTCATTCGGCCGCAGGTTCGGCAATGCCGCCCACTACTTGGCTAAATCCGCCGTCGACATACGTTATTTCAGCGGTCACGCCGGCGGCCAAGTCGCTCATCAAGAAAGCGGCCACGTTGCCTACATCGTCGATGGTCACATTGCGACGGATCGGCGAGGCTTCGGCCACCACCGACAAGATTTTGCCAAAGCCCTTGATGCCACTGGCTGCCAACGTTTTGATAGGACCTGCAGAAATGCCATTGGCGCGCAGGCCGCGGTTTTGGCTGCCCAACGACTCGGCCAAATAACGCACCGAGGCTTCCAAGCTGGCCTTGGCCAAGCCCATCGTGTTGTAGTTAGGCACCGTGCGAATAGCCCCCAAGTAGGTCAACGTCAAAAGGGCAGCTTTGTCGTTCAGGTAAGGCAATGCGGCCTTGGCCATGGCGGGGAAGCTGTAAGCGCTGATGTCGTGGGCGATCTTGAAGCCTTCACGCGACAAGCCGTCCAAAAAGTCGCCTGCAATGGCTTCGCGCGGGGCATAACCAATGGCATGCACAAAGCCGTCGATCTTGGGCCAGGTGGCCGACAAATCGGTGAACAATTTTTCGATTTGCTCATCGCTGCCGACATCGCAATCAAAAATCAAGTTGGAGCCAAAATCTGCTGCAAATTCGGTGATCCGGTCCTTGAATCGCTCGCCCAAATAGCTGAATGCCAATTCGGCCCCTTGTGCATGGCAAGCCTTGGCGATGCCATAGGCGATGGAACGGTTGGATAAAACGCCGGTGATCAACAACTTTTTACCCGACAGAAATCCTGTTTTTGCAGACATGCCTTCAACTCCTGAAAAATGTGTGCAGAATTGTCTCATGCGAACACCCCTGTCCCGATTTTGGACGACCTGCTTGTTGGCCATCGGCCTGTATTCGGCCCATGGTGCCTGGGCCGCCCACGCCTATGGACAGTTTGGTGATATCAAATATCCGGCAGGATTTGCGCATTTTTCGTATGTGAACCCGCAAGCGCCCAAAGGCGGCGAGATGGTCTTGGTGCCGCCCACTCGGCAATCCAACTTCGACAAGTACAACCCCTTCACCCTAAAGGGCAGCGCGCCACCGGCGATGTTGGGCATGTTGTTCGACACCTTGCTGGTGGGCAATATGGACGAACCGACCACCGCCTACGGTTTGTTGGCGTCCGACATTCAGGTGGCGGCTGATCGCAAATCGGTGACGTTTCAAATCCATCCCCAGGCCCGGTTTCACAATGGCGATCCGGTGCTGGCGACCGATGTGCGGCACTCTTTTGAGCGACTCACCAGCAAACAAGCCGCCCCGCAGTACCGCACTTATTTTGGCGAAGTGAAGTCCGCTACGGTGTTGGGTGAGCGTAGCATTCGCTTTGATTTTGTGCGCCCCAACAGTGAGCTTCCTCTGATTGTGGGTGGCTTGCCGGTGTTCAGCCACAAGTGGGGGCTCAAGGGCAACCAGCACCTGCCGCTGGACCAAATGGTGATGGAGATCCCGATCGCCTCAGGCCCTTACCGCATCGGGCCGGTGCAGTTTGGCAAAGACATCACCTATGTTCGCGACCCTACGTACTGGGCCAAAGATTTGAATGTGCGCAAAGGCTTGTTCAATTTTGACCGCATCACCTACAAGATTTACAAAGACAGCACAGCGCAACTGGAAGCCTTTAAGGCGGGTGAGTTCGACTACATGCAGTCTTTCATTGCGCGCGAGTGGGCCCGAGCCTTCACAGGGCGGGCATTTGAACGCGGGGAGTTGATCAAGGCCGAGTTAGCGCACGGCAACGCTGGCGACTTTCAGGGCTTTCAGTTCAATTTGCGGCGCGACAAATTCAAGGATGTTCGGGTGCGACAAGCCATTGCGTTGGCGATGGATTTTGAGTGGTTGAACCGGCAACTTTTCTACAACGCCTACAGCCGCGTGCGCGGCTATTTTGTGGCCAGTGACTTTGAAGCCAAAGGCCGCCCTGGCCCCGAAGAGCTGGCTTTGCTGGAACCTTTGCGCAGCCAATTGCCGGCTGGCGTGTTTGATCAAGACGTGCCACAACCGCCCCAAACCAACCTCGCACTCGACAGTGGCCACACTTTGCGAGACCACTTGCGCCAAGCACGCGATTTGCTGAAAGACGCCGGCTGGACTTACCGCGATGGGGCCTTGCGAAATGCCACTGGTCAACGCATGACCTTGGAGTTTTTGGATAACTCTGGCTCGATGGGGCGGGTGGTCACGCCGTTTGCCAAGAACCTCGAAAAGCTGGGCATTCAGGTGCAGTACAAAGTGATTGACTTTGCTTTATTGCAAAAGCGCATGGATGTTTTTGACTTCGACATCATCAGCAGCCGCACGGTGGGCAACGAAGCCCCCGGCACCGAATTGCTGGAGCGCTTTGGCAGCAAGGCGGCGGACATTGAGGGTTCGGGCAATGTCTTAGGCCTCAAAAATCCAGCGGTCGATGCCTTGCTGGACAAAGTGGTGAGTGCCACCACGCGGCCAGAGCTGGTGGTCAGTTTGCGTGCGCTCGACCGTGTGCTGCGGCATGGCCACTATGTGGTGCCGCATTGGTATGGGGCTGTGCATCGCGTCTCTTGGCGCGCCTCGGTATTTGACCGACCCGCCAACTTGCCGCGTTTTTACCAACCTGAAGCTTTGGTGACCACCGTGTGGTGGTCTAAATCCGCGGCATCCGGCAAGCCCGTGCACGGGGCTTCCGCACAGAAAGGCGGTTGACCGATGTTGGCTTACATCTTAAAGCGCTTGCTGTTGATGGTCCCGACGTTGTTCGGCGTCATGCTGATGACTTTTGTGGTGATCCAATTTGTGCCGGGTGGCCCTGTCGAGCAAATGGTGGCGCAGTTGCAAGGTCGCGATACGGGCGGGGAGGGCGCCGCCGCGGCGGGCAGTGGCTACCGTGGGCGGCAGGGGGTCGACGCTGCTCGAATTGCAGAAATCAAATCGCTTTATGGCTTTGACAAGCCTCCCACCGAGCGCTTTTGGATGATGCTGAAACAGTTTGCGCAATTCGATTTGGGCAAGAGTTTCTTCTACCCCAAGGACGTGTGGAGTTTGATCAAAGAGAAATTACCCGTCTCCATCAGCTTGGGGTTGTGGACATTTTTCTTGAGCTATTTGGTCTCGGTGCCGTTGGGCATTGCCAAGGCTGTCCGAGCAGGGACTCGCTTTGATGCCCTGACCAGTTTGCTGGTGTTGGTCGGTTACGCCATTCCAGGATTTGTGCTGGGCGTGGCTTTGCTGGTGATCTTTGGCGGTCAATTGCAGTGGTTTCCGCTGCGCGGCCTGACCTCGTCAAATTGGGAGCAACTCTCTTGGGGCGCAAAGGTGGTGGACTATTTGTGGCACATCGCCTTGCCGGTCACCGCCAGTGTGCTGGGCTCGTTTGCGGTCATCACCATGCTGACCAAAAATGCTTTTCTTGAAGAAATTCGCAAGCAATATGTGTTGACCGCCCGAGCCAAAGGACTGCCTGAAAAGCGGGTGCTCTACCGGCATGTCATGCGCAATGCGTTGATTCCTTTGGTCACCGGATTTCCTGCGGCCTTCATAGGTGCTTTTTTCACGGGTTCGCTCTTGATCGAGACCTTGTTTTCGCTCGATGGTTTGGGCCTGCTCAGTTACGAGGCGGTGATTCGACGTGACTACCCGGTAGTGTTGGGTACTTTGTATCTGTTCACGCTGATTGGCTTGGTCACCAAGCTGATCAGTGACCTGTGTTACCTGTGGGTTGATCCCCGCGTGAAGTTTGACCAATGAACCCCACTGTCAATCCTAACTACACCGGTCAAGTGTCGCCCACGGTTCGCGCCTGGCAGAGGTTCAAGCGCAACCGCTTGGGCTTTGGCAGCTTGGTGATTTTCTTGGTACTTTTTGTGTTGAGTTTGGGCGCCGAGTTTTGGTCGAACGACAAGCCCTTGGTGGTGCGCTTTCAGGGCCAGTGGTATTTCCCGGTGGTGCAAACTTTGCCTGAAAAAATGTTCGGCGGTGACTTTGAAACCCCGGCGGATTATTTGGATCCTTTCATCCAGCAGCAACTGCATACCAACGGCAATTGGGCCTTGCAAGCCGTCAATCCTTACCACCACAGCACGCTCGATTATTTTGCGCCCCTGCCCAACCCCGCGCCACCCAATGCCCGCAATGTGTTGGGCACTGACGACCGCGGTCGCGATGTACTGGCCCGCTTGATTTATGGCTTTCGAGTCTCGGTGTTGTTTGCCCTGGCGTTGACGCTCTTTGGTGTGGTGCTCGGGGTGTTGACGGGTGCTGTTCAAGGCTTTTTTGTGGGCAAGACAGACTTGGTGTTTCAGCGCTTCATCGAGATTTGGAGTGCCATGCCCGAGTTGTATTTGCTGATTATTTTTTCAGCGGTGTTCGAGCCCAGTGTGGGCTTGTTGTTGGTCTTGCTGAGTTTGTTTGGTTGGATGGGCTTGTCTGACTATGTCCGCGCCGAGTTCTTGCGCAACCGCCAACTCGATTACGTCAAATCGGCCAGGGCGCTGGGTTTGGGCCACTGGCAAATCATGTGGAGGCATGTGTTGCCCAACAGCATGACCCCCGTGGTGACCTTTTTGCCGTTTCGCATGAGCGGCGCCATATTGGCTTTGACCTCGCTCGACTTCCTGGGCTTGGGCGTGCCCCCGGGCACCCCCTCTTTGGGTGAGTTGTTGGCCCAAGGCAAAAACAACATCGATGCTTGGTGGATTTCTCTGTCCACTTTCGCAGTGCTGGTGTTGACCCTGCTTTTGCTGACCTTCATGGGTGACGCTTTGCGAGATGCGTTGGACCCCAGAAAGGTGGACGCATGAACGCGCATGAGCAGCCCCCCTTGTTGGAGTTGGTGGATTTGCGTGTGGCTTTTGGCGCGCAAGAAGTGGTGCATGGTATCCACTTGAGTCTTCGCGCCGGCGAACGCTTGGCTTTGGTGGGCGAGTCGGGTTCTGGCAAGTCGGTCACTGCCTTGTCGGTGTTGCGCCTGATCGAGTCGGCCCAGTTGACGGGCCAAGTGCTCTGGCAAGGACGCGATTTGTTGCAGGCATCGGCGGCGGAAATGCAACGAATTCGGGGTGACGAGATCGCCATGATTTTTCAAGAGCCGATGACGGCGATGAACCCCTTGATGACGGTAGGCCAACAAATTGCCGAGGTGTTGCAGCTTAAAAAACTGTTGTCCCGCAAAGCCGCTGAGGCCCGCGCCGTGGAGTTGCTGCAGGAGACCGGCATTGATGACGCATGGCGGCGCAGCCAAAGTTACCCCCACCAATTGTCAGGCGGTCAAAGGCAGCGCGCCATGATGGCCATGGCCTTGGCCTCTGAGCCCAAACTGCTGCTGGCCGACGAACCCACGACCGCGCTCGATGCCAGCTTGCGTTTGCAAATGCTGAATTTGTTGGCCGATCTGCAGAAAAAAACCGGCATGGCCGTGCTGCTGATCACGCACGATTTGGCCTTGGTACGGCATTTTGCCGATCGAGTCGCCGTCATGGAAAAGGGCCATTTGGTGGAGCAGGGCGATTTGCGCACTGTGTTCTCAAGCGCGCAGCACCCCTACACCCAAAAGCTGTTGGACAGCCGGCCCAACCGCCAAGGTTTGGCCAGCGCCCCCGCCATTGATGAGCCTTTGTTGCTGGCCAAAGACCTGCAAGTGCGTTACCCCAAAGCGGTGCCGGGCTTGCGGGGTTGGTTTCGGCAAGCGCATTTCACAGCACTTCATGGTGCCAGTTTCAGTTTGGCGGCCGGGCACACCTTGGGTGTCATGGGCGAGTCGGGGTCTGGCAAGTCCAGTTTGGCTCAAGCAGTGTTGGGCTTGATTCCGTTTTCAGGCCAACTTTTGCTGGGCGGAAAGGGTTGGCAAAACGTGCCGACCAAAGACAAAGCCCTTCGACAGCGCGTTCAGGTCGTCTTTCAAGACCCTTATGGCAGTTTGTCACCGCGCATGACCGTTGGCGAAATCGTCTCGGAAGGACTGCGCTTGCACGAAACCCAGTTGCAAGCGTCCGAGCTTGAGCAACAGGTGCTCACCACACTGGCCGAAGTCGGGTTGAAGACCGAAGAATTTCCTGATCTGCTGAACCGTTACCCCCATGCTTTTTCGGGGGGGCAAAGGCAGCGTATTGCCTTGGCGCGTGCGTTGGTGGTTAACCCTGTGTTGTTGGTGCTCGATGAACCGACCAGTGCGCTGGATGTGACGGTGCAAAAGCAAATTCTTCAACTCTTGCAAGACTTGCAAAAACGGAAAAAGATTTCTTTTTTACTCATTACGCACGATATCGATGTCCTGCGGGCCATGGCCCACGAGGTTCTGGTGTTGAAAGCGGGGCAGGTGGTTGAGTCCGGTTTGGCCGAACAAGTACTGAACCAACCTGCTCATTCTTACACCCGCAGTTTGTTGGCGGCCTTCCCAAATGGCTGAGCCCCGATGCACTGCAACAAGCAATTTCTGCCTTAGAAATCACGCACTTAGCACGTTTTTCGGATAGAATATTGGCTTCACGACCAAACGGGCGGGTTTTCACCGCCCGTTTTTTTTGGGTCTTTCTTTTTTAACGTTGATTTTCGAAGCTCTGTGGCATTGCAGCAAATTGTTCAAGAAACCGTGACTGGACTGGGGTATGACCTGGTCGAGATTGACCGCACAGCGGGCGGCTTGTTGCGCATCACCATTGACTGGCCTTGGCAGCCCGGTTCAGAGCTTTTCATCAACGTCGAAGATTGCGAAAAAGTCAATCGGCAATTGCAGTTCGCCCTCGAAGTCGATGGCGTTGCCTACAACCGGCTCGAGGTGTCCTCTCCCGGAATTGACCGCCCCTTGCGTCATGAAAAAGATTTTGAGCGCTTTGCCGGAGAGTTGATCGACATCACCCTCAAAGCGCCCATGGGTGAGAGTGCTGCCGGAATGGTCAGCGCCACCCGCAAAAAATTCCGCGGCACCCTCGAAAAAACCGATGTGGCTGCGCACTGGCAAATCGTCTGGAGCGATGAGCCTGCCGTCAAGCCCGGACAAAGAATCAGTAAAAAAAGAGCCCCAGCGCCTTTGCATGCGTTGGGTTTCACACTGGATGAATTACGTGACGCCCGTTTGGCGCCCGTAGTCGATTTCAAAGGGCGCAAGCCTAAGGTTGAAGCCGGATCGTAAGGTCAGGTTTTCCACATTTTTATCGGGTTTGATCCGCAAACCCAATGGAACAGGAGAGTTAAGTCATGAATCGCGAAATGTTGATGCTGGTCGAAGCCATCTCACGTGAAAAGAACGTTGAGCGCGACGTGGTGTTCGGTGCTGTGGAAGCAGCACTGGCCCAAGCCACCAAAAAGTTGTACGCCGGTGAGGTGGACATTCGCGTCGCAGTCGACCGTGACAACGGCAACTACGAGACTTTCCGCCGTTGGCATGTGGTCCCCGATGAAGCAGGTTTGCAATTGCCCGAGCAAGAAATTTTGTTGTTCGAAGCCAAAGAGCAAATTGCAGATATCGAAGTCGATGAGTACATTGAAGAGTCCATCGAGTCCTTGCCGATCGGTCGCATTGGCGCGATGGCGGCCAAACAAGTCATCTTGCAGAAGATCCGCGACGCAGAGCGCGAAATGCTGTTAAACGACTTCATGTCCCGCGGCGAGAAAATTTTCGTCGGTACCGTCAAGCGCATGGACAAAGGCGACATCATTTGTGAAGCGGGCCGCATCGAAGGCCGTTTGCGCCGCAGCGAAATGATCCCCAAGGAAAACCTGCGCAGTGGCGACCGCGTTCGCGCCATGATCATGGAAGTGGACTTGACCTTGCGTGGCGCGCCGATCTTGTTGTCGCGCTCGGCCCCCGAGTTCATGATTGAGTTGTTCCGCCAGGAAGTGCCCGAAATCGAGCAAGGTTTGCTCGAAATCAAAACTTGCGCCCGTGACCCCGGTTCGCGTGCCAAGATTGCCGTTTTGTCTCACGACAAACGCGTTGACCCTATTGGCACTTGCGTCGGCGTGCGTGGCACCCGCGTCAATGCCGTGACCAACGAGTTGGCTGGTGAGCGCGTGGACATCGTGTTGTGGAGCGAAGACCCCGCCCAGTTTGTGATCGGCGCATTGGCTCCCGCCAACGTGCAATCGATCGTGGTGGACGAAGAAAAACACGCCATGGATGTGGTGGTGGACGAAGAAAACTTGGCCATCGCCATTGGCCGTGGCGGCCAAAACGTGCGCTTGGCTTCTGACCTCACCGGCTGGAAGATCAACATCATGGACGCCGCTGAGTCGGCTCAAAAGCAAGCCGAAGAAACCACGGGTATTCGTCAGCTGTTCATGGAAAAGCTTGATGTGGACCAAGAAATTGCCGACATCCTGATCAGCGAAGGTTTCACCAGTTTGGAAGAAGTGGCGTATGTGCCGATTCAAGAAATGCTGGAGATTGAAAGCTTCGACGAGGAAACCATCAACGAGCTGCGTTCACGCGCCAAAGACGCTTTGTTGACCCTCGAAATCGCACGCGAAGAGAGCGTTGAAGACGTGTCTCAAGACCTGCGTGATTTGCCAGGCCTCACACCTGAGCTGATTTCTAAGCTGGTTGAAGCGGGTATCCATACCCGCGACGATTTGGCTGACTTGGCCACCGACGAACTGACTGACATCACCGCTCAGACAGCTGAAGAGGCGACCGCCCTGATCATGAAAGCCCGCGAACATTGGTTTGCTGGCCAGGCCTGAAGCTATGGAGGCTTGAACACAATATGTCCAGTACCACTGTTGCCGAGTTCGCAAACGAACTCAAAAAATCTGCCGACGTCTTGCTCGATCAATTGCGATCAGCAGGCGTTGCCAAGAGTGCCGACAGCGATACGCTGACCGACACCGACAAGCAAAAATTGCTCAGTTATCTGCAGGCCAGCCATGGCACTGTGGCCGGTGACCGTAAAAAAATCACCTTGGTCAAAAAGTCAACCAGCGAAATCAAGCAGGCCGATGCCTCTGGCAAAGCCCGCACGATTCAGGTGGAAGTGCGCAAAAAGCGCACCCTCATCAAGCGCGATGACGAGCCGACCCAAGATGTTTCTGCAGCTGAAGCAGCAGAGGTCGCCATCGACCATGCCGATTTGGCACGACGCGAAGAAGAAGCCCGCCGTCAGGCTGAGTTGATTCGTCGCCAAGAAGAAGAATTGGCCGAAAAGCGCCGTCTGCGTGAAGAGCAAGAAGCCAAGCAGCGATCTGAGCTTGAAGCGCAGGAAGCGCAGTCACGCGCCGAAGTGCAGTCTTTGACCGAAGCAGCCGCATTGGCGGCCGGTCAAGCAGCTGGTGGCAAAGCTTCTTTGAGCCGTGATGAGCGCGAGCAGTTGGCCCGCGCTGAAGCCGCCAGCATCAACGCTGCATCTCAAGTGAAAGCGTCTGCCGCAGGCGCCGCTGCATCCGCCGAAAATTCTGCTGCTGCCAAGGCCGCTGAATTGGCCGAAGCCGCCGCAGCCAAAGCCAAATCAGACAAAGAAGCTCGCGAAGCTGCCGTCCAAAAAGCCGCCGCTGACTCGAAGGCCAAAGCCGAAGAAGAGACGGCCCGTGCGGTTGATTTGGATTTGCGTCGTCGCAAAGCTTTGGCTGAAGCTGAAGCCATTCGCTCGATGATGAGTGCGCCTAAAAAGGTGTTGGTTGCGAAAAAAGACGAACCCAAGGCCGAGCCCAAAGCCGCGGTCAAAGGCACTTTGCACAAACCAGCAGGCACACCAGCGCCAGGCGCACGTGCTGCAG
>JACCDS010850479.1_pt1 | contig 20098 bp, 20 predicted proteins | sample 7446441 | NCBI WGS metagenome assembly JACCDS01 (sample SAMN15323445, study PRJNA562643) | freshwater metagenome | isolation source: river surface water | place: USA:Blue River Watershed | collected 2017-08-17
GCACGTAACTTTTCCATTTTTTCTGTTGCTTCCTCAATCTTATTTTCTTTGAGGTCACCTGCCTTAAACCCTTTGTAGGCGCGCTTATACACAAACTCTTCTCGGTTGGGCATGTCTGCAATAAAAGCATCGATACAGGTATTGATATATTCTGGCGTCCAACCTTCTTTTTTCATGGTAGAAAAAAGTTGTTGCAAATTATTGATCTCAAAATATACATCGCCTCTATATCTTTTTAGCGGATGATTTTTTGGAAACTGATCAATTAATGTTTTAAAGAGCGCAATTTTTTCAAGATCAGAAATAGGATCTAAACTGGTTTTTTCAAACAAGGATAAATTTTCTTGAATGATATCATTGCAAAAAGCGTGAAATGTATAGAGATTTACTTTGTAGGCGTCAGGCCCAATAAAATCGAGTAGTCTTTTACGCATGGCTACCACACCAGCATCTGTATAGGTAAGGCATAAAATATTTTCGGGACGGGTATCGCTCTCTAATAATATTTTTCCAATACGTGCGCCTAAAATTTGTGTTTTTCCAGTTCCAGGGCCAGCAATCACCATAACGGGCCCTTCCATATTATCAACTGCTTTTTTTTGTGCTGGGTTAAGTCCCTGCATCATGGTATTAAAAGCGGCTTGTTGTTCTGTTTTAGTGATCATGCTTAAAGGTAAAATTTCTATGGTTACTTGAGGGCGGTGCACCCTTATTTTTAATTAAAATTTAGTCAAACATTTATACTCCATTTTTGTTGTAAGCTAAACGACCCTTATGTCTAAAGTATATACGATCAAAACGGTTCAAAAAATTCCAATTTCACTAGCCGAAGCTTGGGACTTTTTTAGCAAGCCTTCTAATTTAGCTGCCATTACTCCAGATAACCTTGGTTTTAATATTATTAGCAAATACCATGGCGAACGTATGTATCCGGGTCAAATTATTGAATACACGGTAAAACCTGTTTTAGGCATTCCACTTTACTGGATGACCGAAATTACCCATGTAGAGGACCACAAATATTTTGTGGACGAACAGCGTTTTGGCCCCTATAGCATGTGGCATCATCAGCATCATTTTAAGGAAATTGAAGGTGGCGTTGAAATGACAGATATTGTACATTACAAACTTCCACTTGGGATACTAGGCGATATTGCACACGCTCTATTTGTAAAAGCACAGCTTACCCATATTTTTGATTACCGCTTTGTAGCAGTAGATAAAAAATACGGAAAGTTTTAATTGAGTTCTACTAGGCCGCTTACATTGTTGTTGAGATCTACAGATGCCACATACAGTTTTTCATTCTTTTTTTGTGCCATATTACTGATGTCAACAACAGCCGTTTTTGTAGCAACCAACAATTTTACGAGTTGTGCATTTTTAGTATTTGGTTTAACGCCCACGCCGCAAGAAAAAATACCAAATGATTTTATTTTTTCTTTGCCATTATAATTTACTACAAAATTATTTGTACTCTTTTTTTGAATCGTTGGTGCATCGGGTGCAACATTATCTAACCATGGCATTGGAGGCACAAGTGCTGGATATTTATAATGATTGTTTTGCAAACTATCATTCCAACCGTTTGGATTTTTTACAAAAGTACTGCTGTTGTAAAACACACTACCCTGTGTGGTTGCAAAGGAGCGCAATAAATTAATTTGGTCTGGAATTTGGTTGTAATTTTTCCAAGCATCATTGGTACCTGCTCTGTAAATGCCATGCCCAATGTATAAGTGCTTGCCATAGGCATAATCATTCCACCATTTTAAAAGCACATCATAGTCCGCTAACTTGTGACCACGCTCCCAATAGAGTTGCGGTACTACATAATCGATCCAACCTTTTTGTAGCCATAATAAAATGTCGGCGTATAAATCATCGTAATTGGTTTGACCTCCTTTTGTTTCACTACCTCTTGGATCCTGTGTTTTATTTCTCCAAACACCAAACGGACTTATGCCAAATTTAACGCGCGCATTAGTTGCTAGAATTGTTTTTTTAAGTTGCACAATAATGCTATCACAATTACTTCTTCTCCATTCGTCTTTAGACAATCCTTTCCCATATTTTGCAAAACTTGCTTGGTCTGGAAATTCTTTTCCTGCAATACGGTACGGGTAAAAATAATCATCCATATGCACCGCATCAATGGCATATCTGGTTACCAAATCTTTTACAATCGCTGACGTATGTGAACGAACCGCAGGAAGCCCTGGATCAAAATATTTTTTATCTCCATAAATTAAAAACCATTCGGGATGCTCTTTGGTAATATGATTTTCTGCCACAGAGGATCTGTTGATATTAAAAACAGCACGGTATGGATTTAGCCATGCATGAAATTCCATGCCACGTTTGTGCGTTTCTTCAATCATAAAAGCAAGTGGGTCATAAAACGGTTCTGGCGCTAAACCTTGCTTACCCGTTAAATATTCTGACCATGGTTCAAAACTTGAAGGATACATTGCATCAGCTGCAGGGCGCACCTGAACAACCACAGCGTTCATGCCATTTTTTTGATGCATGTCCAAGATTTTAATAAACTCTTGTTGTTGTGTTTGTGCAGGAAGGCCTCTTTTACTAGGCCAATCAATATTTTCTACAGTGGCAATCCATACGCCTCTAAATTCAAAGTTGCGAACGGGTTGTGCGAATACATGAAAAGTGCACGCTAGTAGCACTAAAAGGGATGCTATTTTTTTCATGGCTTAAAGATAAACTTAGATCTGTGTGTGCGCGCTTTTGTGGATGAAAAATAGGAGGACGCAATAGTAATGCACAATTGCAACAAGACGCATTGAAGGTTTAATCTTCCCAAACGCTGAGGCCTTCACTGCAATTGGCGCAAATATCTATCGACTTTCGGGAGGTCATTAAATTTTTTCGAAAAGCATGGTATGCGGGGCTTTTCCAGACTTCTCTAAAAGGCATGTCTTTTAAATTGCCCAATTGATGTGTGGCGTCTTTGTCAAAACAGCAAGGCACCACAATACCATCCCAGGTAATTACATTGGCATGCCATAATTTCCAGCAGTGGTTACCTAATCCATTTTTTACCTGCATTTCACCAGTACTATCTTTTTTGTACCGGCTATATTTTTGCTTTGTTGGAATAAGCCCGTGCGGGTCGTTTGCGTAATCATAGACCTGTGCCGTTTTAAACCGCACGGCATCCACACCAATTTCTGCACCTAATTCTTTGATGGCTTCTATTTGATGCTCGTTGGGTTTAACCACCAAAAATTGAAAAAAGATAAAAGGCGTTTTACTTTTTAGTTCTTTTTTCCATTTTACAATTTGTCGAGCTCCTTCAATGACTTTATCCAATTTTCCTCCAACCCTGTACTGCTCATATACTTCTTGTGTAGTACCATCAATGGAAATAATGAGCCTATCCAGTCCGGATTCCACGGTTTTTTTAGCATTTGCTTCCGTTAAATAATGGGCGTTAGTAGAGGTTGCTGTATACAATCCTTTTTTGCGCGCGTAAGCCACCATGTCTAAAAAGGCGGGGTTCAAATAAGGCTCTCCCTGAAAATAAAAGATCAGGTATATTAAGTCTTTATAGATCGAATCGATGGTTTCATTAAAAAAGTTAGACTCAAGCATGCCGGTAGGCCTTGTAAAAGCCCTTAAGCCACTTGGGCACTCCGGGCAGCGGAGGTTGCAAGATGTGGTGGGTTCAAAGGAAATCGAAATAGGTACTCCCCAAACAATGGGCTTGCCTGTTAAACGGCTTAATTGGTAGCTGAAATAGACTTTTGCGCCATTCCATAACCGTCTAGGGGTTAGTTTGGATAAAAAGTTAATGGAGTCGTTGAGGTTAAATTGCGGCACGGTGTAAAGTTAAGGCACCAATACATTTGAAATGCAGGTCTAAATAACTAACTTCAAAGGATTCTGCAATTATTTTTTGTTAAATGATTTCGGGGTATTTTTTATCTTTGTCAAACATTTTTCAAGCAATTTACTATGCATCCTAGCCCTTCAACATGTCAGCAATGTGCACAAAGATTTAACTCTGTGTTTTGCAAGGCAAGGGAAGAGTATGTAGAAGTGATCAATGACAAAAAGGTTTGTAATATCTATAAAAAAGGGCAACTTCTTTTTCATGAAGGGGCTCATCCATTTGGTGTTTTTTGCATCAACGACGGTAAGGTAAAATTATCACACCAAGGCGATGATGGAAAAGAACAAATTATACGATTGTTAAAAGCAGGCGATGTATTAGGCTACCGCGCTTTATTAAGTGGAGACCGTTACAGTGCTTCTGCAGTTGCACTAGAAGATACGCAAGTGTGTTTTATTCCCAAAGATGTATTTATCAATGTGTTGCAACACGACGCAGGCATGGCTTTTGAAATGATGAAAGTATTAAGTGACGAATTACACCGTTCAGAAATCAAACTTACGCATTTAGCACAAAAACCAATTCGCGAGAGACTTGCAGAAACATTACTTTTTATCAAAGAAACTTATGGTTTTGAAGCAGATGGTATAACACTTGCTGTAAAACTTTCAAGAGAAGAAATTGCCAACCTGGTTGGCACTGCTACAGAATCTACCATTCGTTTGCTTTCAGAATTCAAGAAAGATGGTATGATTGAATTGGACGGCAAAAAAATACAAATTCTAAAGCCAAAGCAGCTCTTAGCCACTGCCAACTTACAAGATTAACAAGGTTTTTTTTGAAACATGACCTTTGTCATTTTTCAATGTGGGCGCTCAAAATATCTTGCACCAAATTAAGCGGTATGCTTACGCAAAAAGGCGCCATTACAATAAATAATATAGAGACAATATGTGATGACATTGTGTTATCATATCATACACCTATAATGGCCGCTTGCAAATCTGTTTCTGCTTTTTTACAATCTAATTTTGTTATTAAAGATCTTTCTCCTGAAAATACAGAATTATTACAGCTATTGCACCAAAAATTAGAAGATGAATTGTCCCATTTATTTTTAAAAGAGTCAGGTATTATTTTTCCGAGTGTAAAAATTAAAGCTGCGCAAAATGTGGGTTCTTTATTAGCTTCTTCGGTACTAGATCTGGTGCTACAGACACATACACGCATATTGCAGCTATTACAAAAAGAACGTCAAATTCTTAATAATTACGTTACGTCATACAAATGGGAAGCACCTTGGATAAATATTGTAAATGAACTTTTTCATTTAGAGACCATGGTACAGCGTTACGTACACCTTGAACAGAGCAAATTATATCCTTTACTCATAAATCCTGATCTTCATTAAATATGGCTTTTTCTACAGATACCAAAACGGCATTACATTGCTTTCATTGCGGAGAAGAATGTGTCAATACAAAAATTATTGTAGCAGAAAAGAATTTTTGTTGTGATGGTTGTAAAATGGTGTATGAGATATTGAATCAGACAGGTATGTGTAGTTATTACGATTTGAACAGTTCGCCTGGTGCCGCACAAAAATTTGCAGTAAGATCAGATAAATTTTCGTTTTTAGATGATGCGTCAATTGCTCAAAGCATCATTAGTTATAAAGACGAGCATCAAATTCATGTAACGTTTTATTTGCCTCAAATGCACTGTAGTAGTTGTTTGTGGCTCATAGAAAATTTACATAAGTTAGAGTCAGCTATTGTAAACAGTCATGTTAACTTCGAAAGAAAGGAAGCTACCATTATTTTTAATCATCAGCACTGTAGCCTGCGAAAAGTAGCTGAACTTCTTACACGCATTGGATATGAGCCTTATATCAGCTATAGTGATATGGGTAAAAAAAAGCCACGTATAAATAGCAGTAAAATTTTCCGTTTGGGTGTTGCTGGTTTTTGTTTTGCTAATATTATGCTCCTGAGTTTTCCAGAATATCTAGGTATTGACACTAAAGAAAAAAGCTTAATGCTTCTATTTAGGTATATTAACGTAATACTTAGTTTGCCTGTATTTTTTTATAGTGCCGGTGAATTTTACAATAGTGCTTGGCAAGGTGTCAAACAAAAGTTTTTAAATATTGATGCACCTATCGTGCTAGCTATTTGGGTTACTTTTTTTAGAAGTTTATATGAGATATTTACTGGCGTGGGCGGTGGCTATTTAGATTCTATGTCAGGCATCGTATTTTTTATGTTGGCTGGCAGGGTGCTACAAGACCGCACTCAAAAAAAATTGAGCTTCGAAAGAGATTACACATCCTATTTTCCGGTGGCAGTAACTAAAGTGAATGGTTCAGATTCCATAACTGTAGCACTTCCAGATATACAATTGGGTGACACCTTAAAAATTTATGATCAAGAGTTAATTCCTGCGGATGCTATCTTAACGAGAGGCAACGCGCTCATTGATTATAGTTTTGTAACCGGTGAAAGTGTTCCTGTTACAAAAGAAATGGGTGAAATTGTTTACGCGGGCGGAAAGCAGTTAGGTGGAACGATTGAACTGCTCGTTATAAAAGAAGTAGCACAGGGCTATTTAACCAGTTTATGGAACAAAGATGCATTTAAGGACGACCTCACAAAAGACAGATCTTTTGTCCATGCCATTAGTTACTGGTTTACCTGGGCCGTTTTCGTAACAGCTTTTACGGCAGGCATTTATTGGTATTTTATAAATACTGCAATCATGTGGAATGCAGTAACGGCTGTTTTAATTGTTGCTTGTCCATGTGCCTTACTGCTAAGTAATACATTTACAAACGCTAGTATTTTGCGCATTTTTTCAAACAATAAATTTTATTTGAAAAATGCCTCTGTTATAGAAAAGCTAGCAGTCGCCGATACATTGGTATTTGACAAAACCGGAACACTCACCACAAGAGCCTACCAATCAGTCGTGTATGAAGGCAAGCCTCTTACAAATACAATTAAACAAAAAATAGGCACACTGGCTTCACAATCATCTCATCCATTGAGCTCCGCTATCGCAAATTGGGCGGGTGTCTTACCAGGAAATCCTTTTATTGCATTTGAGCAAATACCAGGTAGTGGGATTGAGGGAATGGTAGATGATGATTTAATTACTTTAGGCTCCTCTTTATTTGTAAGAGGAAAAAACGACACTTCGAGACACAATGGGGCAGCTGTGTATGTTGCTGTTGAAGGCGTATACCTTGGATTTTTTAAATTGAAAAATCAGTACCGTGCATCTATTCCAGCTATGTTAAAGCGGTTAACAAGCAGGTTCACATTACTAGTGATTAGTGGAGATAACGACAATGAACGTGGTTATTTACGTCAATTATTAGGAAAAAACGCTGATTTGTATTTTAACCAACAACCCGAAGATAAACTTACAATCGTAGCATCGTTGCACAAGGCCAATAAAAAAACGGTTATGTTAGGAGATGGTTTAAATGATGCAGGTGCTTTGAAACAGGCACATGTGGGTATTGCCATTACAGATGACACCAATAATTTCACCCCAGCTAGCGACGCAATATTAGACGCTTCAAAATTATCTCAACTAGAGCAGTTTATACAACTTGCAAAAGCCAATAAAGTAATTGTTGTTACTGCTTTTGTTATTTCAATCATTTATAATTTAATAGGGCTTTCTTTTGCAGTGCAAGGACTTTTGTCCCCCATGATTGCAGCTATTTTAATGCCCATTAGTAGTATTAGTATTTTACTTATCAGTTTTGGTTTTACCAATTTGACCGCTAAATGGTTGTCTTTGTAAAACATGACTTTTGTCATTGCCTAAAATATTGCAGTAAAATAGCTTTGTGGTCTAATACCATTACATGAGCGTAATCATCATTTTACTCATTGCCAGTATCAGCGTAGCAGCCCTTTTTTTAGCAGCATTTATTTGGAGTGTGAAATCAGGACAATACGATGATGAAATATCGCCTCCCATGCGTATGCTATTAGAAGATACAAAAGCCAAATAAAGCCATACATAATATTCTATTTTAAAACCTATATCCATGCAGTTAGAAAAATTTTATTATGACAATAAATCCGTAAAAATGTTTGCATATGCCACTATGTTATGGGGCATTGTAGGCATGCTTGTTGGACTATTAGCGGCGGTGCAAATTTATTTACCGTCTGCTAATTTTAATTTACCAATTACAACATTTGGGCGAATTAGACCACTTCATACCAATGCAGTAATTTTTGCATTTGTGGGAAATGGTATTTTTATGGGGGTCTATTATTCTTTGCAGCGTCTTTGTAAAGCGCGTATGTTTAATGATACGCTCAGTAAGATCCATTTTTGGGGTTGGCAACTAATTATTGTTGCAGCAGCTGTTACATTACTAGCAGGATATACCACAGGTAAAGAATATGCGGAACTGGAATGGCCTATAGATATTGCTATTACGCTTGTTTGGGTAGTGTTTGGTATCAATATGTTTGGTACCATATTAAAAAGAAGAGAAAGTCACTTGTATGTTGCTATTTGGTTTTATATCGCAACATGGGTAACAGTTGCAATGTTACACATTGTTAATTCTTTTGAAATTCCATTTAGTTTATTTAAGAGTTATAGTTGGTATGCTGGTGTGCAAGATGCACTTGTTCAGTGGTGGTATGGTCATAATGCTGTTGCATTCTTTTTAACAACGCCCTATTTAGGTATCATGTATTATTTTTTACCTAAGGCGGCAAATAGACCGGTGTATAGCTATCGTTTGTCTATCATTCACTTTTGGGCGTTAATATTTATTTATATCTGGGCGGGACCTCACCATTTATTATACACTGCATTACCTGATTGGGCACAAAGCCTGGGGGTGGTTTTTAGTATCATGCTTATTGCTCCATCTTGGGGTGGGATGCTTAATGGTTTATTTACATTAAGAGGAGCTTGGGATAAAGTAAGAGAAGATCCAATTTTAAAATTTATGGTTGTTGCCATTACATGTTATGGCATGGCAACACTTGAAGGGCCTTTGTTAAGTTTAAAATCTGTAAATGCTATATCACACTTTACCGATTGGACCATTGCACACGTACACGTTGGCGCACTAGGATGGAATGGCTTTTTAACATTTGGTATTTTATATTGGTTGATACCTAAAATTTTTAATACACCGCTGTATTCTAAGCGCCTTGCCACCAATCACTTTTGGATAGGAACCATTGGAATTATTTTATACGCAGTTCCAATGTATTGGGCGGGATTTGAACAAGCTATGATGTGGAAACAGTTTACAGAGGACGGCACACTTAAGTTTCAGTTTTTAGAAACAGTTACACATATCATCCCATTATATGTCGTAAGAAGTATTGGTGGTTTACTTTATTTAATAGGAGCGCTTGTAATGATTTATAATTTACTTAAGACCATTAAAGCTGGCTCTTTTGTAGCCGATGAAGCAGTAGAAGCCGCTCCACTACCTGTTAACATTGAAACTCATGGTAAACAATACTGGCACCGATGGATTGAAGCAAGACCTGTTCAAATGCTAGTGTTGAGTTTAGTTGCTGTTGCCATTGGAGGTATTTTAGAGCTCGTTCCTACCTTTTTGATCAAAAGCAATATTCCTACCATCGCTTCCGTAAAACCATATACGCCACTCGAATTACAGGGTCGTGATATTTACATTAGAGAAGGTTGTTACACTTGTCACTCTCAAATGGTAAGACCGTTTAGAGATGAAGTTGCTAGATATGGTGAGTATAGTAAAGCCGGAGAATTTGTATACGATCATCCATTTCAATGGGGTAGTAAAAGAACGGGTCCAGATTTAGCGCGTATTGGTGGAAAATATCCTGATAGTTGGCACTACAACCACATGTTAGAACCACAGAGTATGAGCCCTGGTTCAATTATGCCATCTTATCCTTGGTTATTAGACGATGTCATTGATACTGCTATTACACCCGCAAAAATTAGAGCAATGCAAACACTTGGTGTGCCATATCCAAGTGGTTATGATCAAATCGCCAATAAAGATTTGATGCAACAAGCAGATAAAATTGCAAAATCATTGCAAGCAGAAAAAATAGAAACAGATAGCGACAAGGAAATTATTGCGCTCATTGCGTATTTGCAAAGAGTAGGCACTGATATTAAAATGATGCCACAAAATGGGGCAGTAAATAAATAAAAAATAAAGACATGAAATTTATCAATTACTTAGAAAAAATAACGGGTGTTGATGTATATGCACTGAGCTCGTTTTCTATCTTCTTTACTTTTTTTGTTGTGATGTGCATTTGGGCATTTAAGGCGGATCAAAAAACAATGGATTCGATCAATCAAATTCCCCTCAACAATTAATTCTATATTTTAAAATAATTGGTATGCTATTAAATACAGTATCAACGATGTCTAATCCACTTGTACAGTTACTTGTGGTTATAATCATAACCTTACTGGTTGCTATTGGTGTGCTGGCATATACCGTTATGGGTGCTGCACAAATTTATTTGCAAAAGTATGAATCACATAAAAAAAATAGCGGCTCTAAAGTTTTAGGGCTTGTATTTGTTATGTTACTTAGTTCCGGATTATTATCTGCGCAAACCGCAGGAGCGGATCCAGCTGTAACGGAAGCGGTAGTTACACCCAATATAGGCGGGTTATCAGATACGGCGCTCTGGGCTTTATTGTCTGTTATTGGATTAGAGTTTTTAGTCTTGCTTTGGTTGCTATTTCATCTAAAAAGCTTACTTAGGTTTGAATTTGAAAATATTGAATCTGCTAATGAAGCGCCTGTAAAAAAACCATCTCGTGTTTTAGTTTGGTGGAATAACATCAACAAATTCAGGCCAGTGCATGAAGAAGCGGATATTGATTTAGGCCACAACTATGATGGAATTAGAGAACTAGACAACCGTTTGCCACCATGGTGGCTATACGGATTTTATTTATGCATTGTGTTTGCAGGGATTTATTTATACCGAAACCACGTTTCACATACCGCACCTTCTAGCAAAGAAGAATTAACGATGTCTTTAGAAGCGGCAGCTATTGAAAAAGAAGAATACCTAAAAAAGGCAGCTAATAAAGTAGATGAAAACACGGTTAGTTATTTATCAGATGCTACAAATTTAGAAGCAGGTAAAAAAATATTTACAACCACTTGCGCCGCTTGTCATGCAGCTGATGGAGGTGGTATGGTAGGCCCCAATCTTACAGATGAATACTGGATACATGGGGGGTCTATTTCAGATATTTTCAAAACCATTAAATATGGATGGCCAGAAAAAGGTATGAAAAGCTGGCAAGAAGATTATTCGCCAGTTCAAATGGCACAACTGTCTAGTTATGTAAAATCGTTAGTAGGTACTAAGCCCGCTAAAGCCAAAGAGCCACAAGGCAATTTATATACAGACACTACCGCTAATGGCGCCAAAAAAGATACAGCACTTGCTGTATCAAAACCCTAAGTAATGAGTCAATATAAACATAGCAACGAGCCCTTAACAGAAAACTTTAGAGATAGAATCGCTACCGTAGATGAATCTGGGAAAAGGAAATGGATATATGCCTATAAACCAAAAGGGTTTTATTATAATGCTCGAACAATTTTAAGTTTTTTCTATTTTATTATTTTCTTTGGTTTGCCATTTGTTAAGATAGATGGGAGGCCACTTTTTTTATTTAATATTCCCAATGCTAAGTTTATTTTATTTGGTAAAATATTTTGGCCACAAGACTTTTTCATTTTTGGAATTACGATGATCACTTTTGTGTTCTTCATTATTTTATTTACGGCAGCATTTGGAAGGTTGTTTTGTGGTTGGGCTTGTCCGCAAACCAATTTCATGGAAATGATGTTTCGTAAAGTGGAGTACTTGGTGCTAGGTGATGCACCAGCTCAAAGGCAGTTAGAAGAAGCACCTTGGGGTGTTGGTAAAATATCAAAAGTAGCAATTAAGCATATTTTATTTTATGGTCTGAGTTTTATCATTGCTAATTTCTTTTTAGCCTATATTATAGGCGTTGATGATTTATATAAAATTATTACGGAGCCGGTATCCCTGCATGTAGTTGGGTTTTCTGCACTTCTAATTTTTAGTGCAGTTTTTTATGCGGTCTATGCTTTTTTTAGAGAGCAAGCCTGCACGGTGGTATGTCCTTACGGAAGATTGCAAAGTGTGCTACTAGATAGAAACTCAATGATTGTTGCTTACGATTATAAAAGAGGGGAACCGAGGGGACATGCAAAGCATCAAGAAAATTTGGGTGATTGTATCGATTGTCATCAATGCGTTAAAGTTTGCCCTACTGGTATTGATATTCGAAATGGGGTACAAATGGAATGTGTAGGTTGTACCGCTTGTATCGATGCATGTGATCATATCATGGATAAGCTTGACAAACCACGTGGTCTTATTAGGTATGCTTCTGAAAATACCATTGCAAATGGAGAAAAGCTTAGGTATACCAACCGGATGAAAATGTATACAGCATTGTGCTTTATATTACTAACGGTTTTAACCGTGTTACTTGTAACGCGCAAGGATATCGATGCTACGATTATACGAACAGCCGGCATGTTGTATCAAGAGAGAGGAGTGGATAGCATTAGCAATTTATATTCCATTAAAATGGTGAATAAAACAACCAAAGATGTACAACTCAAAATAGTTGTCACAGGCAACATCCCTGGACGTGTTGAAATGATTGGTGCACCATTATTACACATAAAAAAAGAAGCACAAGGAGCTGGGACATTTTTTATTGTACTACCTCGTCAAGTGATAACAAAACGAAAAACCGATCTTTCTATAACGTTATTTGAAGGTGACAAAGTAGTAGGTGGTGGCAAAACCACATTTTTAGGTCCCACAAAAAAACATCATACACAATAAAATCAAACACATGAGTTGGGGAAATAAATTAATTATCGTTTTTATAGTTTTTGCTGCCTTAATGGCAACACTCGTTTACAAAGCCACGCAAGCAAAATTTGAACTTGTAAGCAAAGATTACTATCAAGACGAATTACGCTATCAAGATAAAATTGATGGCGCCGCTAATGCAGCTTTGGAGGCACCTATATCTATTCAGGTAAACGATGAAATTATTAGTATCGAATTTCCGGACGCTCAAAAAAATGCCAATATCACTGGAGAAGCTTGGTTTTACTGCAGTGTAGATGCTACTAAAGATAAACGCTTCGTTTTAAGTGTAGATTCAACTGGCATTCAACGTATAGAGCGTAAGCGTTTACAAAAAGGCGATTACCAGGTAAAAATTTCATACGAAATAAATCAGAAAAAATATTATGTAGCGCAACAACTACATTTACAATAGTTATGTTTTCTGTGCTATTTACAACCGCTTTTGTACTTGGTTTGACAAGTAGCTTTCATTGTGTTGGTATGTGTGGGCCACTTTTATTAGCGGTACCAACGCGTACAACAAATAACCATAAATGGCTGGATATAGCCCTATACCATGTTGCTAGAATTGTTACGTATGCCACACTTGGCGTACTTGTTGGTTTTGCAGGATGGCGTTTACAAGTGGCAGGCATGCAACAATTTTTTTCATTAATCATTGGAATTGTTTTGCTCGGGTATGTTTTAGCAAGTCGTTTTTTTTCCAGCGCGGCTTGGCTTCTTTCATTCAATAAAATAATTTTTTCTTTTTTTGGTTTTGCATCTAGGCAAAACGGTTACTTAGGCGCCCTTTTACTAGGCGCCGCAAATGGGCTTTTACCTTGCGGCATGGTGTATATAGCCTTAACAGGGGCTATGGCTACAGCCTCTGCCTCTGCCGCTGCTAGTTTTATGCTTCTTTTTGGACTGGGCACTATGCCCCTTTTATTTGTATTTAATTATTATAGTATTCGTTTACAAGGCTCTGTAAAACAACGTATTAAGCTAGTGGCGCCCTTTGTAATTGCCCTTATGGGTATACTATTAATACTAAGGGGATTGAACTTGGGGATCCCGTATATAAGCCCGCATGTTGTAAATAGTGGTGGAGGTGTTGAGTGTCATTAATATGGAACACCCGTTTTAACAAATAATTTGTACCAGATTATTTTATTTATTGCGTAAAAAGTAGGAAATTTATAAGGACTTCATATTGAAGGTCGCAAACAACAAAAATTTTCAAATTTTTCTCATAAGCAGTTAGTTTTGGTTATGGCCCCAATTTCCATTGGGGCCTATTTTTTAGGCCTGCTCTTGCCTTTTTAAACTTAGTGCAACCGCAAGTGCACCAAGGCTTCCAACCATGTCAGCTAAAATATCTGCTCCTTCAAAAGAGCGGTTGGCCACTAAATCTCTTTGTACAAATTCCATCGCAACACCATACACAATCCCTGCTAAAGAAACCAGCCAGTACCAAGCGGTTTTTTGACTGCCCGAAAGGGGCGAGGTAAACGCCGGGAAATGAAAGAGTATGCATAACATGCCAAACATGCCAATGTGCACGATTTTATCGAACTGAGGGATATGTATAAAGAACCATCCACTTGGAACCGAGGATCCAGGTAAAGTGAGTAAGAATAGACTAATCCCTAAAAAAATAAAACCTGGTAAGAAATGTAGTTTTTTCATTTGGGTTACCCAACAAGGGCTGCGTAAGCTTCGCTGCTCATTAAAGCGGCTACATCTGCAGGGTTGCTAACGGTCATTTTAACCATCCAGCCATCACCATAAGCGTCTGTATTTACAAGCTCCGGTTGTTTTTCTAAAAGTGGATTCACTTCTGTAATGGTTCCTGCAACAGGTAAAAATAAATCACTCACCGTTTTAACTGCTTCTACTGTACCAAATACTTCTTCTGCAGCAAGTGCTTTACCAACAGTATTGATGTCGATATATACAATATCTCCAAGTTCATGCTGTGCAAAGTCTGTGATACCAATGGTTGCAACGTTTCCTTCTAATTGATTCTATTCCTGATCTTTGGTGTACTGTAGGTTTGCAGGAAAATTCATAGTTATTTATTTATAGGTTGCAAAGATTGCATATTTATTCAAATTGACCAATGATTTGATCAACTAGTTTTAAAGGCCTTCCTTTTCAAAATAGAGCAGGACATGGTCTTTTAAAAAGTTTTCTTGATCAGGGAGGTGCATCACCGGTAGTTCCTTGATTTGCTCAAAATGAGGCCATCCATCGGGGTCTTTTCCGGCAAAACGGTAATAATCGCTAGCACTTAATACGGTACAAACTGCCACGTGCATCAGGTCCTGTTTTTGCTCTTTCGATATCTTTTCTTGGATAAAACCGGTTTCTTGCATGCCAATAAGGAACAAAACCCCTTCTAAATCGGGCTTTTTGTCAAAACGGGCCAGTAATTTGGCCTCTAATTGCCACCATCTTTGTTGTAAATCGTCTGTTGCAAAGCTCATATTGCAAATGTAAAGCGCAAAGCAGTGCGTACATCAGCTTTCAAAAGTTATCTTTGCAGAAATAGTTGATTTTATGTTACAGTTGAGTGTTTTAAGAAATGACCCTGCCTTTGTAAAGGAAAGATTGGCGGTAAAGCATTGCAAGCAGTTGGACCTCGTGGATAGCATTATTGCACTAGATGACCAGCGTAAAAAACTGCAGTTGGATTTTGATACCACGCAGGCAAAAGTAAATGCGGCTTCTAAAGAAATAGGTAAGATGATGGCATCCGGAAATGCTGCTGGAGCAGAAGCTATCAAAGTAGAAGTGGCAGGATGGAAAGAAAGTTTAGATCCTATTAAAACACAAATGGCGGAAATTGAAACGTCATTGACCAATCAATTGTTACAACTCCCTAATTTACCAGGCGCACCCGTGCCAGTTGGTAAGACACCAGAAGATAATGTGGTGGTAAAAACAGGCGGGCCTACTGCTTCACTTCCTGAAGGCGCCGCGCCACACTGGGATCTCGCTAAAAAATATAATTTAATTGATTTTGATTTAGGTAATAAAATTACCGGTAGTGGTTTCCCAGTATACATTGGTAAAGGGGCTAAACTTCAACGCGCACTCATTCAGTATTTTTTAGATTTTAATACAGCTGCTGGTTACACAGAATACTTACCACCTTTTATGGTGAATGAAGCTTCGGCACTTGGTACAGGACAACTTCCAGATAAGGAAGGGCAAATGTATTATATGCCTGCAGATGATTTTTATATGATTCCTACTGCGGAAGTTCCGGTTACCAATGTGTACCGCGACGTTATTATTAAGCACGAAGAATTTCCGATTAAAATGACAGCGTATTCTCCATGTTTTAGAAGAGAAGCAGGTAGCTACGGAAAAGATGTGAGAGGACTGAACCGTTTACATCAATTTGAAAAAGTTGAAATCATACAAATAGTTGAACCTAGCACTAGCTATGCTGTGCTTGATGAAATGGTAGCACACGTAGAAAAATTAGTGACATCGTTGGAATTACCTTACCGCATATTAAGGCTTTGTGGTGGCGATATGGGTTTTGCAAGTGCTATCACTTATGACTTTGAAGTATATAGTGCAGCTCAAGAAAGATGGTTAGAAGTAAGTAGTGTTTCTAATTTTGAAGCCTACCAAACCAACCGTTTAAAATGCAGATTTAAAGATGAGAATGGTAAAATGCAATTAGCACATTCTTTAAATGGAAGTTCATTAGCGCTTCCAAGAATATTAGCTTGTTTATTAGAAAATCATCAAACTGCAAATGGCATTAATATACCAGCTGCACTTCAACCATACTTTGGTGCAACAACAATTTAAACGACACACTATGTTAAAAAAATGGGCTAAAAGAATTGGCTATACCGTATTAGCTGTATTTATTTTTATCAATATCATTGCCGCTTTTCAAGCGTATAAGTTTACCCATTTTTATGCAGATGCGCCAAAGCCAAAAAAGCCTTCTGAAATGTCTGCATCAGAAAAAGCAAGTGCTATTTTTTTTGGTGTACAGTATCCAAAAAGCAAAGTAGTAGATTCGTTTTTAGTAGCGCATGATACTGTTCATATTACAACCCAGGATAGTGTTCACTTAGAAAGCTGGTATGCAGCTGCTGATACTACCAATGGAAAAATTCCGCGCGGCACCGTACTTATGTTTCATGGACATGGAAGTAGCAAAAGTGGCATCATTGCAGAAGCTACAGCGTTTCATGAAATGGGCTATCATATTATTGTAACAGATTTTAGAGCGCACGGAAACAGTGAAGGATCTACAACCTCAATTGGCATGTATGAAGCGCGCGATGTAAAAGCAGTGTATGATTATGTGCTTGCCACAAAGGAAAAAAACATTGTCCTCTATGGCATTTCTATGGGTGCTGCAACCATTACAAAAGCAGTATCTGAATACGGCCTTAAACCTTCCAAAGTAATTTTAGAAATGCCTTTTGCAACCCTACAGGATGCAGTTGCAGGGCGCATGCGCACCATGCAGCTTCCCGCCGAGCCTTTAAGTACTTTGCTTACTTTTTGGGGTGGTGTAGAACTGGGTGCTTGGGCCTTTAATTACCAACCACAAAAGGACGCTGCTGCTATTAATTGTCCAGTCCTGTTGCAGTGGGGTGTTAATGATCCGCGCGTAACGGAATCAGAAACACATCAGATATTTAAAAATTTAGCAAGCCACCAAAAAGAACTCATTAAATATGTACAAAGTGGACATCAGAGCCTTTGTAAAAATGAAAAGAGTAAATGGTATATGACAGTGGGCCGCTTTTTAATGATGTAGTACTATAGTATTACCAGTTGCTTAAACGGATACCTACTGCAAAAGGATATTGCTCGAGTCTTGTGTAAGAATCATGTAAAGTATTTAAGCTGTATGAGCCGTAAAGTTTAACGGGTCCAATACCTAGTTCACCAATAAGTGCGGTTCTAAATGGTGATAAGTCAAAATCACCTTTGTATTTTTGTTTGCCACGCTCTTCACTTTTTTGCTTAACCCTGCTACCAACTAAATAACCTGCACTTACGCCCGCACTAAAACTAAACCCTTTTTTGTTGCCAGGTGTGGTATTGATGTGTAACATAAGTGGCACGCTTAAATATCCAGCAAATAATTTATTTTTTGAAAATGAAATCGAATCGTTGTAGACATAAGGGTAGTTCTCTTTTCTATAAGAAACTCGAGAGTCGTATCTAAAATTATACATCTCCATTCCCATACCATATTTTAAAAATACCGCCTGCTTAACAATGCTTACTTTTTGCATGAAAAACCAAAGGTTTACATTGGTTGTTTTGCCGTTGTTTAAATTAAAAGTTTGCTTATTAGGTGCCCCGTTAGCAGGACTAAAGGTTCTGAGGTAGTTATTATTTACAACAGCGGTAGCATAGTTGGTTTCATCCCTATTGCCAGCAAATCCAAGATCTAAAATCCACCAATTGGTACTAATTTTTTTAGGTGCTGGTTTGTTTCTTTCAATTTTAATAACGGGCTTACGGTCTAAGTCATTGGCTTTAATAGTGATATTTCCAATTTGAACAGTGGCGTCATTACCAACTGATACAGCGCCATTTACATTTTCGCCACCTTTTTTTACAATATAAAAATTGCCAACTTTTACAGTGTCTTGTTTTACAAGTATGCTATCTGTTTTTGTATAGCTACTGTCTGATTGTGCAGCTGCAAATAATGTTCCAATACTTAAAACTGCTGTGAGTACTTTATTTTTCATTTCTGTTGTTTTCTTTGTTTTTAAATAACGCGTTTGCTTTTCTAAAGAGGCCTCTAAATTTATCTTTATCGATTTCAAAAGCGCCAACCATAACAGATCTATTACTGCTAGCGGTTTCTGTATCGATGGTTTCAATGGTTTCGTTTGGTTCTTGTGTTTCTGCTGCTTCGTTAAGTGCAATTGGAGCTGCAGTTATTTCTGCAATTACAGTAGGCTTTACATCTAAAATAGAACCGTTGTAGCTTGGGATAGTATGTTCTGCTTCGCTGGCTGTAACGGTAGAAGCATTTTGAATTGCGTGATACGCTAGATCCTTAAGTCCGCTACGCTCCAATGGGGTTGTTGTAATATTTTGTTGATTTTCTTTAACATTTGTTGATGCGAGTGAGCCAGTATTTACAATAGCATCGTTAGGTGTTGAAATATTATTTATTGGATTATTTACGGGCGAAGTAACCGGTTTTACTGAATTATTTTTTGCAACATTATTTTTTGACAGCCCATTACCAGCCTCTCCATTAAACATGCCATTGCGCGCCATAATAAAAATAAAAACTGCCGCAGCGCCTACTGCCCACCATCTTAAAAGAATTACAGGCGCTTTTTCCTTTTCTTTTTTAAATAATTTTTGTTTGTTAGGGTATACAATGGTTGTTGGTTCTAAGGTAACCGGAAAAATATTTTTATAGAGTAAGGCTTTGCTTGGACAAGTGATTGATTCAATGTCTAGTTTGGTTGATTGTAGTGATTCCAGTTCTTCGCTAATAGCTGGATGTAAAGCCACAAATGCAAGCAGGGCCTCTGTTTCACGCAGGTTTAATTCTTCGTCGATATAACGAAGTAAAAAATCTTGGTAATTATGTAGGTTTATGTTTTGCATTTATTTTATAATACTTGCTGCGGACTAATTAAATAATTTCTAAGCTTTAAACGGGCCCTGTGCAAATACACACGCACTTGATCTGTGGTAAGCTTTGTGATTTCTCCAATTTCCTCGTAACTATATCCTTCGTAATCTTTTAATAAAACCAAACTTCGCTGCGTTTCGTTTAAAGTAGCGAGTGCGTCGTGTAATACTTTTTTTAATGCTTTGTTTTCTTGATAAGCAGTTTGCGTATCGTTTTCAAAACTCTCTTGTAACGAGATGCGTTTTGCTTTACGGGTATGGTCTATTAATAAGTGATAGGCCACCGTAAATAAATAGGATTTAGCTTTTGACGGCTCTACATTGTCTTTGTGGATCCATAACTTTTCGAAGGCAGATTGCACAATGTCCTCTGCGTCTTCGGTGTGGCGAAGATTTTTTACGATAAAGCGGTATACATTATCGGCATAAAGCAGCACAGATTCGTTGTAGTCTTTCTCCGTCATAGCAAAAACACAGTGGTTTTGGTCTTTTCTGTGGGTATAACGATCCCGGCTATAAAAAGTTACAGGCTAGCTCAAAAAATTAATAATCAATCACTTGCTCCTTAATGGCTGCCGGAATTTCGCGCCATTCGTACTGCTGATTTCTTAATTGAGGCTCAAAACCAGCCTCTTTAATAGCGTCTTGCATGGTTTTATAGGTA
>JACCDS010307654.1_pt1 | contig 20076 bp, 26 predicted proteins | sample 7446441 | NCBI WGS metagenome assembly JACCDS01 (sample SAMN15323445, study PRJNA562643) | freshwater metagenome | isolation source: river surface water | place: USA:Blue River Watershed | collected 2017-08-17
CGGCCATTTCCGGTCGGACGATGAAACAGCCTGAAAAGCCGGATTTGCCCAAGTGCTGTCACTGAAGAGGGCAATTAATGTATCAAGTACCTAATTTTCGATATTCGAAATTCCGGTTGAGGTGCCAATGAGCAAAGCTCAAAGCCAGGGGGAAACCGGTCAGCATCAGCACTCTGGTAGCAACACAAAGTGGAAAATGCTTGCGGTTGTCGTTACCTTTCTTAATGTGAAGACCAGCCCCCCCGGCGCCCGATGCTAATGACCGAGCCGTCGCAATATGGGGCTACCGCGACGATACAGCCTTCTGCCAAGGTTGGTAGCACCGCGGTAGCGTCACCCGCGTCTCGCGCATAGCCTGGATATCGGACCGATCTCTTCAGACCGTGCGGCCACCGTCCACGGGGAACTCAACACCGCTGATGAATTCGGCGGCGTCGCTGGCCAAGTAGAGAGCTGCGGCAGCGACGTCAGATGCACGGCAGAGCCGGCCCAAAGGAATGGAGGCAATAAAGCGTTGGCGGTTCTCCGGCGTGTCGGCAACACCCATGAACTTATCGAGCAAGCCGGTCTCACCCATGACCGGGCAGATCGCGTTGACGCGGATGCCGTCGGGGCCGAGCTCGACTGCCATCGACTTTGAAAGCAGGTTCACCGCGCCCTTACTGCCGTTGTACCAAGTAAGCCCTGGCCGCGGGCGGATACCTGCGGTCGAGCCGACGTTCAGGATCACTCCTTTTTTGCGCTGGCGCATGAGGGGGACTACCGCATGCGTCATGTGATAGATCGATTTCACATTGACCGCGAACATGCGGTCAAACGTCTGCTCATCTACTTCCAGCATGGGCCTGTTAGTGTGCGTGGTACCCGCATTATTTATCACAATGTCAGGATCGCCGAACTCTCGGCTGCATGTCTGTACTAGTGAATTCACGTCCGAGCCGCTGGAGACATCGGTGCGCACAAAGCGCGCTGTTTCGCCCAGCTCAGCGGCCAGCTTCTCCCCGCGGCTTGCGTCCAGGTCAGCGATCACTACACGCGCGCCTTGCGCCACGAACAGCCGGACGATGCCTTCGCCAAAGCCCGCGGCGCCACCGGTAACGATCGCAACCTTACCTTTAAGTTGACGTTGCATGTTCGAATTCCTGAAATGAATGATCTTTTGCTGGCTACCTGCTGGCAGCCTATAGAAATCTGAGCACGCGCTCTCAGTTTGTGTCCGCTGCCGCTGCCGCAGGCCAGCCGTGCGAATTTTCGGAACCTGGCCGGTTTTTCAGCCACCACGACCAGTCCCGCGGTAGCAGAGAGAAAGGGTCAGCATGTGCAAGCTCGCGCGCCGCCCAGATCGGCCAGTGCGGGTTGGCTAATGCCGGCCGACCGAGGAATACCAGATCAACGAGTTCTTCGCGTATCACCTGATCTGCCACTGCAGGCTGGCCTAGGTTCCAGCTCACCCCCACCGGAATTCCGACCTCCCGACGGACGCGGCTTGCCCCCTCTGCCATGAAGGCGGCGCGGGAGAATGGCGGATCGCGCATGTCGTCGGTGTTCATGCCGATGCTCAGGTCCGCCAGATCTAGCCCGTGTTCCTTCAATTGGGCAACTGCCCAGACTGCGTCGTCAAACTTCACGCCGTCTTCATGGAAATCATCTGTCCCCAGGCGCATCGTGAGCGGCAGCTGCTCGGGCCAAACGGCGCGCACCGCATCCAACGCCTCGCGGTGAAAGCGAAGGCGCTTCTCGAGCGTTCCGCCATACGCGTCCGTGCGTTGATTGGCCAGGGGAGAGAAAAAACTCGCGCCGAGATAACCATGTGCGAAGTGCATCTCCAGCCATTCAAAGCCGGCAGCGATGGCCCGTTTTGCGGCAGTTGCATAGGCCCGGTGCAACTCATGAATCTCGGCGACGGTGAGTTCCTGTACGGCGTATGGGAAGCGCCCACCGTAGGGAATGGACGAGGGGCCGCGCACTTGCCAGCCATCGGAGTGGTCCGGGGCAATCTGTCGTTTGCCTTCCCAAGGCTTTTGCTCGCTTCCCTTGCGGCCAGTATGGCCCAGCTGAATTGCCGGGACCGCTCCCATGTCCTTGATCATCCTGGCCACTCGGGCCAGACCTTCGATCTGATCATCTTCCCACAATCCGGCGCACGAGGTGCTGGTGCGACCGTCGGGTGTGATGGCGATCTGTTCGGCAAAGACCAAGCCGAATCCACCGGCTGCACGCGAGCCCATCAGCATCACGTGATAGTCGTTCATCTTGCCATCTGGCGTAGACCGATACATCGTCATCGGCGACATCACGATGCGATTACGCAGTGTGACACCCTTGAGCGTATAGGGGGAGAATAAATCAGGCATGGATGTACTTCTTTAATTTTTTCATTTCTTCATCGCTCATGGCTACCGGTGTCAGGGCTTGTACCTACACACTGCGCAAATTAAGCCACCCAATCGCACTTACACGGTCCGGTCGGTTCATAAGTGGGGGTGTACCGGTAGCGATCCTCCTGCTTAGGGCATTCGCCAGGACCATGTTTTCCCGTGCAACCGCTGCATCGAAAAATCCCCATGCACGATTCAAGGCTGATGCGCCACACTCCAGGTGCCGCGTTGCACCTGTACAAAGAGGAAGGGCTTGATGGCCTCACGGTCTGCGCCACGCACGACCGGCCCGAGTAAGCCCTGCGACTGCTTCATGCCCGCAAGGCCATCCCTGATCTTGCGCCGGTCTGCCGCGAGCGTTTCCGGGCGACCCATCACCTTCTGTTTCTCGATGATGTCCTTGAGGGTGAAGATATTCTCCCAAGCCGCCGCGTTGTGCAGATCCAGAGACGAATTGACGGCCTGCAGCGCCTGCGCGGCAGCGCGCGCTTCGGCCGTCACAGGCGCGAAGCTAGTCGGGATGAGCATGCCCTCGGCTTGTGCACCGCACCCGTTGAGCGTTTCCATGCTTGACGAGCTGGTCAAACCGATGATCACCTTCGGTTTGACTCCCTGGCGTTCCATCTCCTTGAGCACGCCGCAGGTCGTGAAGGGATGCGCCGAGATCGCCACGACGTCCGCGTTACCACGTTTCATCTGCCGCACCTGCGTCGAAAAACCTGTGTCTGCCAGCAGCCATTCACTATCGCCAAGAGGCTGCAACCCCGACTTGGTCGCCAGATCCTTGACCACGTTGTAGGTGGCGTTGCTGTGCGCGAAGTCCTTCTCGACTCCACCCCAAAAAGTTTTCAGCTCAGGACGGGTGGTCCGCAGCCATTCGAACAGGCTGCGGTACATCGCCGCTTCGTTCGGAACGTTTCGGAAGGACCACTCGGAAATGGAAGCGAGCCCGCCCTTGGCAGCGCCATCGGTGAAGATGGGGAACTGCAGACCCGAATCGCCTGCGTCTCCCACTCGCTTCTGCAGGATGCCAAACACCGGCTCGGCTACGTTGCTGCAGCTAGGGCCCACGGCGACCAGCGCGTCAGGCTGCGCGGCGATGCGCCGAATCACGTTGATACCCTCTTCCGCATTGCAGCGGTCGTCCATGTATTCGATCGAAAGCTTAGCTCTGCTGCCGTCACCCATGGTGATGCCGCCATTGCGGTTGATCTGATCGGCAGCCGCCTTCATGGCAGCTTCGGCGTTAAGTCCGAAGATGCGGACGACGCCGCTCTTCGCCCCGAAACCGTAGATCTTCACTGTGCGCTCCTGGGCTGCAACATGTACGCACATAAGTAAAGCTGCGATCGCAATCAAAGATGCGAAGGGATTAAAGCTAAGTCGAGCCATGAAATTGCCTTTAGACATAATCGTTGGAACGCCCATTCTGAGACTGGTGCAATAAAAGGGATATTCGAAAAACGTACAAGCAGTCTTGCCGTAGACGCAACATCACGCTCACTGTTGATGAGGCTGCGTTTGATCCTGTTTTCGACGTCCGCTTGATTGGCGTCTATGCCGCGTCAAGCGCGCCTTCTGGTTCACCGATAGTCACCTAGGATCGTCGATTCAGTTGTCGCAGTCGGTGAATCTCCTCGTATCGAGAACGATCAACGGTAACGCTTCCAGAGGTACTCACACTAATCACAAGACGGGCGACTAACTCAATAGCAAGCCGCAACCAATGCTACAAAAAACCACGATCCCGATTCAGTAGGTTTTGTAGGATATGTAGATGGGCAATTTGGCTGTTGCTGTCCTTGCTTGACATGTTTCCAACCAGCAAAAGTCCCTCAAGTCATTGCGTGAGATGTCTGCTTTGGGTCGATCTGAGACCCTCGCGACTGATTACCTTGATAGGGGATTGCGCTAAAACTGCTCATGCCACAGATCTGGGAGTGCATTGCGTGTGAACCACATCATGCTGACCTCCTGAGGTTGCCTTCCTTCAAGGATGTCCATCACCAAAGATGGATCCAGGAGTGTCAGCCGTAGCAGTTCATTGACGGTGCTCGGATCAAGCTCTTCCATCTTGGCAATCTCTGATCCGCTGAGAACCTCACCCTCATCCAATAGACGCTGCCAGTAGTGGGCTCGAGCGAGCCCTTGGAAAAGGGCAATTTGGCTGCTCTTGTCCATGCACTCGCCTTTCAAATGACCTTCTGCCGTATCGGGTGCCATCAAAACTGTTTTGATGCCTGGGCGGCGCTTGAGCTTGAATGGGACGCGCGTGGTGATCCGAAAGTTGTCGCTGCCACTGGCGTCTCCGGTCGTCATTTCAATCATGCGGCCATCTCCAGTTCCAGCAACTCTGTACCCGCTGTTCTGGGTTTCATGGTCTCCAGCAGCGGTATCCAGTTATCTGTTCGCCAACTGACCTCAACCGTATCGTCCTCATGGAGTGTGACTCGTTCCACCAGACTTCGGATGATGTGGCTTTTCACCTGATCAAAGTAGTTGTCCCAGATGTTTGCGGTGCGCTGCAAGATGATCACGACTGCCTGCGGTTCAGGAATGCCAGGGTTTATGGACTGAATGCGATGCCAGTATTGATTTAGCACCGTACCCGAGCGCAGGAAATCGAGCACCTGCTTGGTCACCTCTTGCTCGAGGGGTTCAGCCGGTTGGTTCGGAATGCGGCTCTGGCTGGCACCTTCGTGCATCTTCTTGTTGTGTACGTAGTATCGGTAAACCTTTCCCGATCTTTTTTGTGTGGCCATTGGCAAGTACAGGTCACCGCCGGGGCTGTAAATCAGACCACGCAACAGGAACTCGGTTCGCGCCTTCATAGCCCAGGTCGCACGGGTCTTGATCTCGCTGGTACGTGCCATCAGTTGTTGGACGCAGTCCCATTTGGCCTGGTCAACCAATGGCTGGTGGGCACCAGCGTAAAACTGCCCTTTGTGAGAAATCATGCCCAGGTACACCCGGTTTTTCAGGACCTTGTGAAGTGATTGTTTGCAAAAGTGCTGACCCGATTTCGTCAAGCGGTTCTGTTCCTTCAGCTGCTGGACCATGAGTGTGGTGGAGCCCGTACTGGCATATGTGTCAAAGATCCAGTTCACGGTCTCTGAATCCTTTGGATCGATCAAGAGCTGCCTGTCTTGCACCCGGTAGCCAAGTGGCACCACCCCGCCCATCCACAGGCCCTTGCGTTTGGATGCAGCAATCTTGTCTCGGATGCGCTCGCCGGTGACCTCGCGCTCAAACTGAGCAAATGACAGCAGCATGTTGAGCATCAGCCGACCGGTAGAAGTGGCCGAGTTGATCTGCTGGGTGACCGAGCTGAAGCTCACCTGGTGCTTGTCAAAAACTTCGACCATCTTGGCGAAGTCAGCTAAGGAGCGGGAAAGGCGGTCGATCTTGTAGACCACCACCATGTCCACCTTGCCTGCCTTGATGTCTGCCATTAAGCGCTTGAGGCCTGGGCGCTCCATGTTCCCGCCCGAGTAGCCCGGATCTTCGTAGGTGTCCTGTACTGGGACCCAACCCTCATTGCGTTGGCTGTTGACATGGGCCAAGCCAGATTCGCGTTGTGCATCGATGGAATTGAACGACTGGTCCAGTCGTTCGTCAGAGGAAACTCGGCAGTAGACCGCGCAGCGTTTGGGCGTCAGCATGCTCATGCATCCCCCTTGGCTTTGAGGCCGAAGAAGGCGGGGCCGGACCATTGTGTGCCGGTGATGGCCCTGGCGATGGCAGACAAGCTGCCGTAAATCTGCTGGTTGTATTCGTAGCGGCCGTCAGCCAGGACCTGAACCCGGTACTCTTTGCCATCAAATTCCCTCACCAGTGTCGCGCCTGGCATGGCCACTGCTTTGAGTGGGCTTTTGCTCTTGATTTTCGAGAGTTGCTGGCCATAGTCGGCCAGCCTTTCTCGAGTGGACTGGGGCAGGGTGCCAAAGACCAGCTCTTGGAATCGGTGTGATAGGCGCGAGGTCATGAATTTGCGGTTGGGGTGTACCGGGCGGCGCGCAAAGTGCACATCCCAGACTCTCCAAAGCTCGGGCATCTTTAGGTCATCCAGGGCTGCGACCTTGCGTTGAATTGCATTGAGTTGATCGAGGCTGCGTTGTTCACGCGGGGTGATGGATCGTTGCTTCATGGGTGAACTCCTTGTTCTCTAGACGGGTTCACATTCACGCTCTGCCAGGCATGTAAGTCCACGAACTCGTCGAGATTAGTGGCGTAAACCTGACTGCTGTGGGTTTGGCTCAGCATTTGGTGTTGACTGACAACGCCTTGAGCCATCAGTTCACTGATCTGCGACAGGGAGAGAAATCCGCTCTTTTCGGAGCGCTTGCCGAGGTGGCTTGTGGAGGGGTTCAGGTGGACTTTCATGGATAGGAATTGATTGAGAAAACCGTCCACAAATCGTAGGAATGAACCCCTCCAGAAGTAACGTGTTTTGGCGGGCCAATGAGGCCCTTGAGTTGGAGAACCGCATAAATCCTGGGTTTCTGAAGCACCGACCAGCATTCATGCGGTCTGTAGCGGTGGCTTTGACAAACTTGCCAAAAGCTGTATATTTATCCAGCAATCCGGCAAAACCTCAACCCAAACCCCCGGTCGACAGACAGGGGGTTGAGACGCCTCATTGCCAAAACAAACAACAACAAAGGAGACCCAAATGAGCAGACCTCAAACCTACGCCGACATCCTGCTGAACCTGCCTGTCGATGACACCCTCAAAACCTTCATGGAGCGCCATGCCTTGCCACTGCCCGAGGGCTGGTCGTGGAACGACTCTGTCCAAATATCCAGGGGATTGATTGGCTTGATCCAGTCGCACCCTGTAGCTGCCATGCGTGATCGCATCGTTGCTGGGCTGCATGCCAGCACACTACTGGCCCACCCGTTGGGCAAGCAGGCTATGTTCCAGGCGGCACATGACCGACCCTCCGAGTTGATGGGCCTCATCGCTTGCAAGAGCGACCTGCAGCGGGCGTTCTGGCTGTATGTTCACCACCCGGCGCTTTTTGAGGCGGCTGCCGAAATCGAATATCTGGACCACCATGGACAACAGGCCCAGCAGCATGACCTTGGAATCAGGCGAGCCATTCAGCGCGACGAAGCCTCGATAGCTGCATTCAGCGATGCCATCAAGGGCTTCTACCAGCGCGAGTTGGGCTGCGGCGAGGTCTGCGTGGTCAACGTGCTCGAGCGCGCCCGGGGCACGCAGCTCATTTCTATTCACGCCAAGGATTTGGCCACGGCCAAGCTTGAGTTCGAGGGCAGTCAGCTGCAGCGGCGCGTGGGCAGTCCCAATATCCACATGGTGCTCGAATATGCCCAGGCAACCGGTGTGGCCCGCACGATCATCAGGGGTGGGGCCAAGTACCACGCCATGCTCTGTGAGGCCTTTGCCAGGCATTTGCTGGGCGTGGATGCGGATGCCCAGCGGATCCAGACGCCTCGCCTGAACCTTTCCAACTTGCGCCTGGGCATGAACATCCCGCAAGCGATCGAGGATGGCTTTGTAGGCCTGCAGGTCAAAAGCGTGACCGTGGTCAGCGGCTGTGGACGGCTCAAGTTGGAATGCACCGCCAGTGCTTCAAGCGATCAACGCTGCGTGACCGATTTGCTGGCGAACTATTTCAATTCAGAAAATCCATTGACCCGTGGTTGGCTGATCCAGGCAGCGGTACTCAATTTCTACCTCGCTCCCATGCAGGGCAAGAGCCGCTGCCCAGTGGTCAGTGTTGAGGTCACGAGCAAAGGTCGTTTGAATCTGCACAAGTTCGATGAAAAACTCCGGACCCAGCTCGAGGGCTATCTGGTGCAGTTGGGCATCCTGCAAGGGCAACAGGTGCTCCAGCCAGAGCCAGAAACGGCAGGGCACAGAGTGCTGGCGGGTAACTTGTTTGAGTGAGGGCTGTGAATGGAGATCACGCAGAACCAGCAAGCCATCAACTTGGCCGCTTTGTTGTTCGTTCGGGGCGGCTTCTCGCTGGAATGTGGCCTGCATGACGGAGAAATTTCTGCCCTGCAGGTTCTCAAGCAGGTTAAGGCGGTTGTTGCGGGTCAGGTCAACGCCAGTGATGCCATGTGCGCTTTTTGTGGTTTGTACCGAGGGCCCATCTTCCGAAGCGATGAAGGCCTCATGGTGCAGTGCCCGGACTGTGGTCCGTTTCGGCTAGACCCTGCCAGTCAGCGCAGTTGGCAGTTGGACGATGAATGGCTGATTCGCAAGTTGCGTGGCGCGTTGGACATTGCCCCGCAGAGCACAGCTATTCCTATCGTAGATGGCGTATGGGACATCGGTCACTACAGAAAGCGTCCGGTGGTGGTGGCGCGCCGGATTGATCTGGTGGAGCGCCATGGGCTGCAGATATTTCATGGCCATGAGCCTCGCATCCAAAGCTGGGTGATCACGCCCAGGCCTTTGGGTAGGACACATCAGGATCCGCTGGCGGGTGTGGCCACGTGGTGGCGACTTGAGGATCGATTTGCCTTGCATGGCATGACGCTGCGTCTGCTCGATGATGAACGGGAAGGTACTGGCGATGCCCTGGGAGAAGTTGTTCCCGTACCCATTCATGGGCCGTTCAGCGACGATTTCCTGTGGGTGCATCTGGATGACTGGCCTCATGGCCCCATCCGTTTAACCGAGTCGCAGGCAAGCTTGTTCGCGGCATTCTGGAAGCACAGGCAGCAAGCGCAATCAGCCGAACTCCTCATGAGGGAGGCTGGTTTGGCGAGTGAGCGACCCATAGACGTGTTCAAGGTGAAGGCCGCCAATCGGGGCGATCCACGCTATGAAGGGCCACTGAAGGTCTACGAAACCTTGGTGATCCGCCACCGCCGTCTGGGCCTGTATCAGTTGGCCTCGTAGTGAGGATTGATTTGTTGAGTGAGGAACGCCCCTGCAGACAGGGGCGTTTTGCTTTGCAGCCGGGAATTTCGTCCTTGGCGCCCAGGATTTCCGATCGGGGAGGGGTGTATCGGAGCCAGCCCAGGATTAAAGAACTGGAGATATCGCCAAAGTTCTTTAATGAGTTCATTAACAGTTCTTTATTGATTTCCTGAAATAGCAGCGTTGTCCCCCAACTCTTCGAAAGGAGTGACCATGCTGCTAGCAACACCAGCGCCTTTGGCCCCGAGTCGTCTCGGTGCCGTGATCCCCGAGCCTGCCAATCCCCCTCGTCAAGTCCTCAGCGAGGTCGACCTGGCCGTGCGCTGGGGGATGAGCCCCAAGACCCTGCAGCGGTGGCGAATGGAAGGGCGCGGACCGCACTACTTGAAGCTCGGCAAGCGGGTGAACTACCCCCTTAATGCCGTTATCGCCTTTGAGAACTGCGTCCAACACGTCTCCACGTCGCAGCGTGCAACCGCCTGAGGAACAGCCCCATGAACCACCTTCAATTGCAACAGGCGGCGCTGCCCGACCTCTCAGAGAGCCAGATCAGCCGTCTGCCCAAAGACCAGCTGGCCCATTTCAGCAACGCGGTGCAGCAACTCAATGAGTGGACGCTGCAGATGCGCGGCCGCATCAATCGGGCCATGGAAATCCGCTACGCCGACCAGATTCGCCATGCCGAAAGCCTAGGCCAGGAGGAAGCGGCCAGGTTCCGCATTGATGACGGTGACCTGCAGATCGATGTCTCACAACCCAAAGAAATCGTCTGGGACCAGCAGCACCTCTCCCAGATTGCCGAGCGGATGGTGGTTGCTGGTGACCGGGTGCAGGACTTCATGCAAGTCCAGTTCTCGGTGGCCGAGCAGGACTACGCCCGCTGGCATCCGCTGCTGCGCGCAGCCTTCCAGCCCGCCCGCAAGGAACTGATCACCGAGCCCACCTTCCAGATTCGTTGGGTCGGCGATGTCCAGCTTTGAGCTGGAGGCACTCCGAACCAACCAGATCACAACCCCCAATCAACAGGAAAACCTTCATGAACCACGACAGCTACAACCAGGCCGCAACCTATGGCCAACCCTCAACCCACGGCGCCCCGGCTGCCTGGTGTGACTTCAATGACGCCGATGCCCAGCAAGGCGAGTTCAACCTGATCCCCAAGGGCACCCAAGCCCTGGTGCGCATGGCCATCAAACCCGGCGGCTATGACGATGCCAGCAAGGGCTGGACGGGTGGCTATGCCACGGCATCGGATGAAACCGGCGCAGTGTTCTTATCCTGCGAATTTGTGCTGCTCACAGGCCCGTTTGCCAAACGAAAGATCTGGAGCAATGTCGGCTTGCACTCCAACAAGGGGCCGACCTGGGCGCAGATGGGGCGCAGCTTCATCAAGGCGGTGCTCAACAGTTCGCGCAATATTCACCCGGATGACGCATCCCCGGAGGCACAGCGTGCCCGCCAGATCCGCAGCTTCGGTGATCTGGATGGTGCCGAATTCGCAGCTCGGATCGGCATTGAAAAGGACGGGCAGGGCGAGTACCGCAACATCATCCGGCTGGTGATCGAGCCCGATCACAAGGAATACGCAGACCTGATGCAGGCGAAGTTGCAACGCGATGGTGGCACGGGCGGGGGCTCCGGTGGGACCCCGGCGATGGCCTCTCCCGCATCAGCCGCTCCAGCCCCCCAGCCTGGGGCCAGCTACACCCCTCGTCCAGGCAATGCGCAGGGTCGGCCAGCTTGGGCGCAGTGATGGGGGATCTGCATGAAATGTTGGGTGTGTTCCCGCCAAGCCAAAGGCTTCGGTCATGTGGATCTTCGCTTCAAGGTGGGGCATCCCAAGCGGTACCCAATCGACTGGATCTTCTGCTCGCTGCGTTGTCAGGCCTGTTTCCACCGGCTATACGCAGCCGGTGTGCGGGCACTAGAGCGCGAGGGCGCCTTGCCAGAGCGAGCAGAGTTGGGAGCTGGCGTGATTGATCCATCCGAAGCAGAACTGGCCGCCATGCAGCAGTGCCTCAAGCCGCTGGGTGAGGCTGCCAGCGAGATCGGCATGGATCGGCCGCTGTCGAGCTACACCCAGCAAGAGGCGCTTCGCCTGATCAACGCCGTGGTCACGACCTATGTCGAGGCCATGGTGCAAGAGCACGAACGCAGCAAGTACCCGCCCGTTCGCATGCAACTGGACGCATCGCCCATGGGCTGAGTGTCCTGATCCACCGGGCCACCACCCGGTTCCATTTTCTTCAACCAATGCGGGTGGCCCACGCCACCTGCAGGGACGACTGTTTTCATGAACAACAAAAATTCCACGATTTCCGTGCCACTGCGTTCGTCATCTGCAGCTGGTGACTTCACGGATGAGTCACTCGTGACAGCCAAGCAGGCATCGACAGCGCTGAACCTGCCGCTGTATTACTTTCTCGACGCCCGCAAGCGGGCGGAACTCGGGATCCCGTACTACTCCATCAGTCGCATGGTGCGTTATCGCCTGCGGGATCTGCACAAGTGGCAGGTCAGGTACGCCGCCGAACAGGCTGCGCTAACGGCGCATTCGGCAAAAGCCCCGCAAGGAGGTGTGCATGCTTGATTTCAATGATGCACCCAGCGGCAAAGCGCGCCAGGCGCCAGTGGACGGAGCCGCTGCTGCCCGTGAAAAAGATGAAATCCGCAAGGCCCTGACAGATCATCTCCCCTTGCTGGCTCTGGACATCTGGCCCTCCGGCAAGCGCCGCCAGAACAAATACCTGGTGGGGGATGTGATGGGCGGCCCGGGCGACAGCCTGGAGCTCCTGCTTTCCGGCCCCAAGGCGGGCTTGTGGACTGATCGCGCTACAGACGAGGGCGGAGACATCCTGGACCTCATCGCCCGCTACTACAACCTCGATGTGCAGGCCCAGTTCCCACAGGTGCTCGAACGGGCCAGAAGCTGGCTCGGTCGTGTTTCAGCCATGCCAGCAAGCACCGTCACTGAAAGCAAGTCCAAGCCACCCGCCGTGGATGAGTTGGGCCCCGCAACGGCCAAGTGGGACTATCAGGACGCCTCCGGCAAACTGATTGCCGTCGTGTACCGCTACGACCCCGAGCCAGGACGCAAGGAGTTCAGACCCTGGGATGTGCGTCGGCGCAAGATGGCCCCGCCCGAGCCTCGTCCGCTGTACAACCAGCCGGGCCTGCTTAAGGCCGAGCAGGTCGTGATGGTTGAAGGAGAGAAGTGCGCTCAAGCCTTGATTGATCTGGGGGTGTGTGCCACCACGGCCATGCATGGCGCCAACGCTCCGGTAGGCAAGACGGACTGGTCCCCACTGTCGGGCAAGCACGTTCTCATCTGGCCCGATCGCGACAAGCCTGGCTGGCACTACGCTGACCAGGCATCACAAGCCATCATGCAGGCGGGAGCCCGGTCGTGCGTGATCCTGCAGCCTCCGGCAGAAAAGCCCGAAGGCTGGGATGCGGCCGATGCGGTACTCGACGGCTTTGATATTTCGGGGTTTCTGGCCGTGGGCGAGCGCGTGCCGGTGGTGCAGCAGACCGATGTCCTTGCTCCTTTGCAGCTGGTCGATGGCATCGACTACACGAACGAGGATGGGTTGGCCATGGCCTTTTCTCACCAGTTCGGCGAAGACTGGCGTTACTGCGCACCGTGGGGCAAGTGGCTCGTGTGGAACGGTGTCCGCTGGAACGTCGACAAGTCCCTGTACGTGATGTACCTGTCCCGTCTGATGTGCCGAATGGCATCGATCCATGCAGATGGCTCCAAGCTCAAGGGGCGGCTTGCCAGTGCTGGAACAGTCTCTGCCATCGAGCGGCTGGCCCGCTCCGATTTGCGTCACAGCGCTACGGTTGAAGAGTGGGACGCCCATGCATGGTTGCTCAACACCCCGGGCGGCATCGTCGATCTGCGCACAGGCGCCCGTGGGCCACATGACCGTGGGCGCCGCATGACCAAGGTGTCCACGGCTACGCCACAAGGTGATTGCCCGGTCTGGCGCAACTTTCTGGTGAACGTCACAGGAGGAGATGAGGAGCTTCAGGGTTACCTGCAGCGCGTGGTGGGCTACTGCCTGACCGGCGACATCAGTACCCATGCACTGTTTTTCCTGTACGGCACGGGCGCCAACGGTAAGTCGGTGTTCGTGAACGTGATTTCCACAGTGCTCGGCGACTACGCGGCCAACGCTCCCATGGACACCTTCATGGAGTCGCGTTCGGATCGGCATCCCACAGATCTGGCGGGTCTGCGTGGGGCCCGCTTTGTCTCGGCCACCGAGACGGAGCAGGGCAGGCGCTGGAACGAATCCAAGATCAAGGCGATCACGGGTGGGGACGACATCACGGCGCGCTTGATGCACCAGGACTTCTTCACCTACAGACCGCAATTCAAGCTCTTGATTGCCGGGAACCACAAGCCTGCGATCCGCAACATCGATGAGGCCATGCGCCGTCGCATGCACCTGATCCCTTTCACGATCACGGTCCCTCCAGAAAAGCGCGACCCCCTGCTCACCGAAAAGCTTCTAGCTGAACGGGATGGAATCCTGGCCTGGGCTGTGCAGGGCTGCCTGCTTTGGCAAAGCCAGGGCCTCAAACAGCCCCAATCCGTGATGGCCGCAACCGAGGAGTATTTCGAGGCCGAGGACGCCATGGGCCGGTGGATCGCCGAGCGCTGCAACCTGGGGCCCAGCCTCAAGGCACTCACGGCCACGCTTTTCAACGACTGGAAGCAGTGGTCCGAACTCAGTGGTGAATACACAGGCACGCAGCGCCGGTTCTCAGACGCCTTGCTGGCCAGACGTTTTGACAAGTGGCGCAACACCATGGGTGTGCGTGGCTACCAGGGCATCGACCTCAAACAGCCCACTTCCTTGCCTTCCCGGTCCTATCCCTACAACGATGATTGAAAGACAAATTAAATGAAAAAGATTTCAGAAACCGGCTTTCCGACGCTACTGACGGGTCATTACATTGGTTCTTTACGCGGGCGCGTAGACGCGCATAAAGAGGTGGGATGTTATCCACCGTCAAAAGCGTCGGTCTCATTGTCAAAACCGGACAAGTCCGCTTTTGACTTCCCAGCGGCGCACCGGAATATTTCGTTTGGAGGGCAGGTATGAAGATTCCTCCAGCGCGATACCCATCGCCCCTTGGGCGCATGCAGGCCACTCCCATGGATGTCGAGGCGACCAAGCGCCAGGGATGGCGCGATCAGCACATCCTGGTCATATCCCATGATGACGAGCGTCTGGACTTTCTGGAGCGCCAGCTCATTCGCAGCATTGGCGAGCGGCTCTACGGTCAGGGTCTTAGCCAGGGTCACCCCAAGGGAGGTGGCCATGGTTGAAGTCTGGACAGTCGAGACGGTGGCAGACCGATTTGTCGATGCGGCCAGAACCGCCAGGCGCCTGCCACGTGTGATGGTGCAGGGTTATGCCAGCACCTGGCCCATCGTGATCCTGCCAGGCGATGCCTATCCGGATCCGCACAAGGTGTACCGATTGCCGCCCCCGTCCCCTCAGGATGTGGAGCGCATGCTCGAAGTGATGCGTTGGGTGCAGATGCTCGAGCTCGATGAGCGGCACCTCGTGTGGATGCGGGCCAAGCGCTTTGACTGGGTGGAGATCAGCAAGCGCTTCGCCTGTGACCGCACCACGGCGTGGAGACGCTGGAAGCGGGACATGCAGGTGGTGGCTGATCTGCTCAACAAGAGGGGTGAGCCACTAAAACCGTGAGATGTTCCAACCAGATGGGAAATTAGCGTGTTTTGGCGTGCATGCGCGGCGCAATTCAAACTCGATAGTGAATGCGCGGTTTTTGGGGCCAAAACACGCTGCAACATTTCGGCGATTTGCAGCTACATTTTCGTCTACGGTGGACAAACGAGTGCAGAGACAGTGATGACAGTCAAACGCAGTCGATGACACCTCGAAACTTCCCCGAGACAGTCGAAGAACAGTCGATAAATAGTCAAAGACAGTCGATGACATCGACGTCTATTGACGATGTCTGACTCCTATCGATGAACTTCGATTTCTCCAGCGGCCTCGTACTCCACCAGCTTTTCAAGCGGCAGGTACACAGTCGGTTTTCCCTCCCGGAAAACCTCCAGACGGCCATGAACTTCTGAACCCACTTCATAGGTCCCTGCAACCAGCGGCGTAAAGCCTGCTCCGGATGCAGTGGCCTCAGTCGGGCTTTTGCGGGCTAGAACCCCGCGAACTACTTTGATTTGCACTGCAAGACATTCTCGTTTTGCGGTCAATTTTACCGGTCACCCCCCATGAATCATCCTGAGATCCGAATGGTCCCAGTGGACGCGCTCGTCCCGTATGCCCGCAACGCCCGCACCCACAGCGATGCCCAGGTGGCACAGATCGCGGCCTCCATTACTGAGTTCGGCTGGACCAACCCGATCCTCACGGACGGTGAAAAGGGCGTGATCGCCGGTCACGGTCGCTTGATGGCAGCCAGAAAGCTGAGCCTCAAGGAGGTGCCGGTCATCGAACTGGCCCACCTGACGCCCGAGCAGAAGAAGGCTTACATCCTGGCCGACAACCGCTTGGCGGAAAACGCTGGCTGGGACGACGAGCTCTTGAAACTCGAGTTGGCCGAGCTCAAGGCGGCCGACTTTGATCTGGACCTGATTGGGTTTTCCGACAAGGAGCTCGAAGAGCTGCTCAACGGTGACGAATCAGGCGGTGGTTTGACCGAAGATGATGCAATCCCAGAAGCACCAGTAGATCCTGTTTCCAGACCTGGGGACTTGTGGATTCTCGGCAACCACCGCCTCCTTTGTGGTGACTCGACGGTCCTGTCGGATGTCGAGCGCCTCATGGGCGGACAGCTTGCAGACATGACCTTCACCGATCCACCCTACAACGTGGACTACGGCAACAGCGCCAAGGACAAGATGCGGGGCAAAGAACGGCGCATCATGAACGACGACTTGGGCGATGGGTTCTTCCAGTTCCTCTACGACGCCTGCCTGAACCTGCTCCTGGTCACAAAGGGCGCCTGCTACGTGTGCATGAGCTCATCGGAGCTGCACACCTTGCAAAAGGCCTGGATCAAGGCAGGTGGAAAGTGGTCCACGTTCATCATCTGGTCCAAAAACACCTTCACGCTCGGACGCGCTGATTATCAGCGTCAGTACGAGCCGATCCTGTATGGCTGGAAGCAGGGCTCGGACCACTTCTGGTGTGGCGATCGAGACCAGTCGGACATTTGGAACTACAACAAGCCCCGGGTCAACGATCTGCACCCGACCATGAAACCGGTCGAGCTGGTCGAGCGGGCCATCAAGAATTCATCCAAGAGCCGGGACATCGTGCTGGACCTCTTTGGAGGTTCGGGCACCACCCTGATCGCCAGTGAAAAGACCGGGCGTCAGGCTCGCCTCATTGAGCTCGATCCCAAGTTCGTGGATGTGATCATCAAACGCTGGGAGGACTACACCGGCCAGCAGGCGGTGCGCGAGGACGATGGGGCGAAGTTTGCCGAGTTGGCCGTCAGTGCAGCTATGGCAAAGGGGCAGGAAGCCCCTGCGGTCACGAATGCCTGATCTCAGTTGCTTGAGAAATTCGGGTACAGGTCGCCACTCGTGATGTCAGCGTTGTAGGTGAGCTTTTCAAATTCACCTTTTTCATCGGCCAGGTACACGCCCCCGACCGACTGAATAGCCACACCGTACTTGCGGGTGAGGGCGGTCAGCTCGGCGATGAAGCGGTCGTAGTTGTTTTCGATTTGCTTTGTGGGGTTGATGGCTGCCATGTGGGTCTCCTTGTTGCGATGACTGTATGAACGCTCTACTTGGGGATGAAGTAAAGCGATTCATCCAATTTTTCTGATCAGTTGCTTATTTGTGACTGATCAGCCCAGACGCGCGAGGTAGCGAACGCTGTCTCCTCCGGATGGATCGATGAACAAGTAGGGGCGACCAGGTGCGCGCACCATCACGCACAACTTGCCATCCCAGTAATCGCCTCCTTTGCCCTTGAGCCAGTCGCGAGACTTGCCCAGGTTCAATTTGAAGCCATCGAATTCTTCAGGGTCCATCTCCCGGATCTCGGTTATGTAGACCGCCTCGACGCCGCAAGCGGCAATGTCGGAGATGTCTGTAGGCTTTCGGCCAAAGGGTAGCGGGATGCTGAGCTTTTGAACCTGCAATTCGCGGCCATCAAAGTTGATGGTCGTGAGCTTGGATTCGATGGTGATAGAGATGGGGTTCATGAGGTCCTCAAACGGTTGTGGTGGTGATGCGGTAGACGCGGTCTGTGCCGGTCTGCTTCTCTGAGGTGATTTCCAGCCCCAGCTTCTTCTTGAGTGCGCCTGCCATCGCGCCGCGCACCGTGTGTACCTGCCAGCCTGTGGCCTCGGTCATTTGCGGCAACGTTGCCCCTTCTGCGCGCCTGAGCAGATCGATCAGCACAGCTTGCTTGGTGCCTTCTCGTGTTGTGCGTGGTGGCTCGGCGGTGATGCCGATCTCTTGCAGCCCTATGGCTGTGGCCACATACACCTCGGGCTCTGCAGCGCTGGGCTCAATCAGCTGAGCGTTGCGCATGGCCGTGAGCACCTTGATGCGTGCACCACCCTTGAGGGTGTCGGGGAAGTTGGTCAGTTTCTTTTGTGGATGCTGTGCAGCGGCTTCGAGCAGCGCGCGTTGGGTGTCCGTGAGTTTCATTGTTTGCCTTTCGATGTTGTTGGTGTGTTTTTTCCTGCTGCAGTGGCGGCAGCGTGGCCTGCGGCGTAAGCAGCCTCCAGTGCGCTCTTGACGGCCCAGACCGAGACGTCGTGGAAGTCCAGGCGATCACGGTGCTGTGTCTCCAGCGTTTCGATAAAGAAATGCTTCAGAGCGATCTGCTCCAGCAGCTTGTTCAGGTCCTTGTTTTGTTTCATTGGTTGATTCCTTTCGTTGATCCAATGTGATGGATTGACGCTCTGAATCAAGATGAAGCCAAGTCAATTTTTTCAGCTGTCGCTTATTCCTTGAAAGCCGATTGAGATGCCGCGAAGTGCGCCCACTCCATGCAGATATCCGGGTTGCGCGCAGGTGCTCAACGTGCCCGGCTACTGCGCCAATCACCAGCCCCAAGTGCACCGTGAGTACGGGCGTGCGCGGCGTGGGTTCGACACTGAGCTCGGCTTCTATCAATCGGCCAGGTGGCGCAACACGCGTGCAGCGGTGCTACGGGATAACCCGCTTTGCTGCAGGTGCCAGGCCAAGGGCTTGTTGCAACCAGCCAAGGTGGTCGACCACATCGTTCCGGTGAAGCTTGGCGGTGAGCGCTTTGAGCGAGCGAACCTGCAAAGCCTGTGCGTGCCCTGTCACAACGCCAAGACCGCCTCAGAGACGGCATCCCTGCGCAACCAGGCCCCGTCCTGAGGGGGTAGGGGGTCTGAATCTCTACAGACTGGCGAGCGAGATGCGTGGGCTTGCGCAAATTTTTGTGCGTGCAAATTGAACAAGGGGGGGTATCCCCTTTACCAAAGACTCTGCGCAGCAAAGGCCGTGCATCAAATGAACATCAAACCAAGCGGGTGATTTATGGGCGGACGCAAGCCACTGCCGACTCAAGTCAAGCAGATCAAGGGGACCTTGCAGCCATGCCGGACCAACTACCACGAGCCCATCCCAGAGGGCTTGCTGGTCGAGCCTCCGGACTACATGCCTGAGGGTGCCAAGGCTGCCTGGCGCTACGCGCTTGAATGTGCACCGCCCACCCTGATTCGCAAGCTGGACATGTCCGTGCTGGAAATCTGGGCCTGCGCGGCAGACCTGTACCGACAGGCCCAGGCGGGTATCGGTAAAACGGGGCTCTTGGTGAAGGCGCCCCACAGCGGTGTGCCCATGCAGTCGCCGTACCTGGCCATTGCCAACAAGCAGGCACAGATCATGACCAAGGCTGCGATCGAGATGGGGTTCACGCCTGCATCGCGTTCGCGCATCTCCATTCCAAACGAGCGACCGGGCGAAGAGCTCGATCTCTGGGAGGACATTGTTGGGTAGAACCGATGAGTACATACGCTGCGAGCGCCAAACAGTATGCACAGCGCGTCGTATCGGGAGAGATCCTGACCTGCGAGTGGGTTCAGAAGGCCTGCAAGCGTCAACTTGATGACCTGATCCGCTTCAAACGCAAGAGCAGCATCTACCAGTTCAACCCGGAGCTGCTTGACCGGTACGGCAGGCCTTACAGGCCAGCCGACAACCTGTGCGCTTTCATTGAGCGTCTGCCTCACGTCAAAGGCCCACTGGCCAGCCGGATGATTGTTTTGGAGCCATGGCAGGTGTTCATCCTGTCCACGGTATTCGGATGGGTCAAATCGGACGGCAAGCGCCGTTTCAGGCGGTCGTACATCGAGGTGCCAAGGGGCAACGCCAAGTCCACCTTGTCATCGGCGGTGGGTTTGTACATGCTGGCGGCAGACCGCGAGGGCGGCGCCGAGGTGTACTCGCTCGCCACAACTCGCGATCAGGCCCGCATCGTCTTTGGCGATGCGCAGACCATGGCGCGCCTGAGCCCGGGATTTCGGAACCGGTTTGCGGTGAACGTCGGGGCGCACAACATGCATGTGCTGCAGACGGGCTCAAAGTTCGAAGCGCTCTCGGCTGAGGGCTCCACGCTGGACGGCCTGAACATCCACTTCGGTTGTATTGACGAGCTGCACGCCCACAAGACCCGAACGGTCTATGACGTGGTGGAAACCGGCACCGGCAAGAGGGACAACTCCCTGCTGTGGGTGATCACCACGGCTGGCAGCAACCGCTCAGGGATTTGTTACGAGGTCAGGAGCTTTGTCACC
>JACCDS011522210.1_pt1 | contig 20075 bp, 14 predicted proteins | sample 7446441 | NCBI WGS metagenome assembly JACCDS01 (sample SAMN15323445, study PRJNA562643) | freshwater metagenome | isolation source: river surface water | place: USA:Blue River Watershed | collected 2017-08-17
CGTTTGGTCTCATCAATTGTGCTGATTTTTGCAGTATCAAAATTATTTAAAACTAAAATTGTATACCATGTTTGCATTCATTAAAAAATTATTTGGCCCACCCACTAATTATAATGCATTGATAGAAAAAGGTGCAGTTATTGTTGACGTTCGTACTGCGGGTGAATATGCGAATGGACATATAAAGGGATCAAAAAATATACCTTTGGATGGAATTAATAGTCGGGTGGCTGAATTAAAAAAAGCAGGTAAGCCTGTTATAACGGTTTGTAGAAGTGGTGCTAGAAGTGGCATGGCTAAAGGCATATTAGCAAAGGCAGGTATTGAAGTATACAACGGTGGACCATGGAATAGCTTACTACAAAAAATAAATTAGTATGAAAGCGTTTATTAGAGAACAGTATCTAGTTATTATTGGTGTGCTTGTAGGTGCAATAGGCGGATATTTATACTGGAAAAATATTGGTTGCGCCTCTGGTACTTGTATGATTACCTCTAAGCCATTTAATAGTGTGATTTATTTTGGATTATTAGGTGGTCTTGTATTTAGTATGTTTAAAAAAACGACATCTCATGTTAAGTGAATCTTTCGAAAAAATAATTTCTTCTGATAAGCCCGTCCTTATTGACTTTTACGCTACTTGGTGTGGTCCATGTAAGATGATGCCACCTATTTTAAAAGAGGTAAAAGATAAAATGGGCGAATCTATTTCTATCTATAAAGTGGATGTTGATGTGCATCAAAATATTGCCGCGCACTTTTCTGTAAATAGTGTTCCCACGTTAGCAATATTTAAAGATGGTAAGTTATTGTGGCGAGAGCCAGGCGTAAAGCCTGCAGCGCAATTGGTGCAAATTATCTCCAAATTATAGTTTCCATACAGGCTGTATAATTAATCCTTTATAATTTATATGTTTTAGTAGTTTAGCGCTAGAAAATGTAAATCATAAATTATGACTGGGATTGATAGTGTTGTTTTAGAATCTGTAATTGTACATAAGGTTGGTAATCCAACACGTTCAGAGCAGTTGGTTTTATCGAACGAAGCATTGAGCATCGATGATTCATTGGTAACAGGTCTATTAACGAAATATTTTTTAACTCCTTTTAATGAAGCCGAACAATATCAGTTTACGCATCTCAGTGATTTGTCGTTAAATGAAGTGTATACATATGTACAAACCATTTTTAACGAGCCAGATACATTTGTAGAACAAAGCAAATTGTTGGCCAACTTTTTACATGCAAAGTCTACGCATGTAAAAGTGAAAGAAGGAGAGTTATACGTCGCAAAATTTACCAACCTTCCTTTTGGTACCGAATTTATTTCTGGTATTGGACTATTTAAAAGTGAAACAAAGGAGATTTTCCTGCAACTTAAAACAAAGCAGGAGGGCTGGGGTATTAGCGCCGAAGATGGTATTGCTATTAATAAATTAGATAAAGGATGCCTTATTTACAATAAAGACGGGGCAGATGGTTATGTGGTTTGTATGGTAGACAATACCAACAAACAACAAGAAACGCAGTATTGGGTAAATGATTTTTTGCAAATTACAAGACGCGCCAATAGTTACCATTACACAGACGCAGCACTGGGTATGTGTAAATTATTTATTAGCAACGAATATCAAGATAAGTTTGAAGTTACAAAAACGGATCAGGTAGACCTATTGCACCGCAGCATGGAATACTTTACTACGCATGAGTCATTTACCATGCAAGACTTTGGCAAAGAAGTGCTTCATCATCCCGAACTCATCGAAAGTTTTACGCAATATAAAAGTCAGTACGAAGTTGCTAAGCAAGTTGTTATTGAAGATGAGTTTTCTATTCATGTGGCTGCCGTAAAAAAGCAACAGCGTTTCTTTAAAGCGGTGGTTAAACTCGATAAAAACTTTCATATCTATATTCATGGCCGAAAGGATCTAGTAGAAAAAGGTTATGACGAAAAATCAGGCAAACAATTTTATAAGCTTTATTTTGATGAAGAATCTTAATAAATAGTAACTTTAAGCAACACTTAAATGGTTCGTTATGACAAATAGCCGCAGAAATTTTATTAAAACTTCAGCGTTAGCAGCAGCCGGTGTAATGGTTGCTCCATCGGGTATTTTTGCTAGTGCACAGGCTAAAAACCTTATTGGCGTTCAGTTATACTCTGTACGTGCAGACATGAAAGCAAATCCAATTGCCACATTAGAACAGCTCGCTAAAATAGGATATAAGCATGTAGAACATGCCAATTATGCCAACCGAAAATTTTATGGTTACTCAGCAACCGAGTTTAAAAAAATACTCGATGGCTTTGGATTACAAATGCCTAGTGGACATTCTATGCTTGAATTAAAGCACTGGGACGCTGCCAAAAAAGATTTTACCGACGAATGGAAATATACAGTGGAGGATGCTGTTACAGCTGGTATGCAGTATGTAATTAGCCCGTGGCTAGATGATGAACTACGCACTAGTTATGATTCTATGCGTGGATTTGCAGATGTGTTTAATAAGAGCGGCGCGCTATGTAATAAGTACGGTATGAAATTTGGATACCACAACCACAATTTTGAATTTTCTAAAAATTTGAACGGCCATTCTATTTATGAAATATTATTAGAACACACAGACCCTGCTGCTGTGTTTTTACAACTAGACATGGGTAATATTTATGGAACTGGTGCAGATCCAATTGCGATAGTAAAAAACAACCCTGGCCGTTTTTTATCGGTACACGTAAAAGATGAAATTAAATCTACAGAACCCGGCGAGTCACAATATGAAAGCTGTGTGCTTGGCAAAGGATTTGCTGGAACTAAAGCCATTACTGCGGTTTGTGCTAGTGTAGGCGGCACCAAACATTTTATTGTAGAGCAGGAATCATACCAAGGACAAACGCCACTAGCATCTGTTAAGCAGGACCTTGCCATTTTAAAATCTTGGGGATACTAGTTTATTCTACAATGCGCAGTTTAGCATAGTTGAGCATAATTTTTTTCTCACCATTTTTTTCAAAATTGATGGTCGCAATGGGGTTGTGCGCAGAGCCCTCTACAGCACCCACCGTTCCAAATCCAAATTTTTGGTGTTCTACTTTAGCGCCTACTTGTAAATTGCTAGTGTCGCTTGGTACAAAGTTTGCACTAGGCACATGCATAGCCACTTTTGACGGTGGTGGCGGTGGCATATAAGCTGGCCTGTCGGTAGGTTTGCGTTTAGGTGCTGCCCCAAAACTGTTTTGCATGCGGTCAAAACCAGATCCATAATCGGCGCCTGCATTGTTTCTTGCACCTCCGCCCGCATAACTTTTATCTACATACTGCTCAGGCATTTCGGCAATAAAACGGCTTGGTTCATTTTGAACGAGTTGTCCAAATCGGTAACGTGCATTCGCATGCGTTAACCAAAGTCTTTGTTTTGCTCTAGTTACGGCCACATAAAATAATCGGCGTTCTTCTTCCAGTTCTTCTCTGGTATTAATAGACATGCTACTTGGAAACAATGTTTCTTCTACACCACCTACAAATACGCATTCAAATTCGAGACCTTTAGAAGCGTGAATGGTCATGAGTTTTACAACGTCTGCATTTTCTTTATCATCATCCGCATCTGTGAGCAGTGTAATTTGTTGAAGGTAACTACCCAGTGTTTTATCGCCCAGTTCACCATCATCATTACTAGGTGATTCGATCCACTCTTTAATGGAGTTGAGTAATTCTTGGATATTTTCGTAGCGGGCTAATCCCTCAGTGGTTTTATCGTTAAAAAGTTCTTTTACTAAATTGGTGTGTTTACCAACCTGAACGGCCACATCGTACGCATTGTTTTGCTGCAGCATACTCTGAAAATACCGGATCATGGTCACAAAGTTTTGCAGCGCTTCAAGCGTACCTGCTTTAAAACCAAATTCACCCGCTCTGCTAATGACTTCAAAGAGTGTAATATTATGTTCGTTGGCCGCAATGGCACATTTTTCCATTGTCGTTTTACCAATGCCTCTTACTGGATAATTGATAATTCTTTTAAGCGCCTCTTCATCTTTCATATTTACCACCACGCGTAAATAGGCAATAAAATCTTTTACTTCTTTGCGCTGATAGAAACTTACGCCACCATAAATGCGGTAAGGAATACCCATTCTTCTAAGGCTTTCCTCAAACGACCGGCTCTGCGCATTGGTGCGGTATAGGATGGCAAAATCTTTGTTGTTAAAATGATTGCGTAATCTTTGTTCTTGAATCGTGTCTGCCACAAAACGACCTTCATCATTGTCTGTCATGGTGCGCACCAAACAAATTTTTTCGCCTTCTTTATTTTCGGTCCAAAGATTTTTTTGAATTTGCCCTTCGTTGTTTTTGATCACTTCGTTGGCAACATGAATAATGTTTTGACTGCTTCTATAATTTTGTTCCAGCTTTACCACTTTAACATCATCATAGTCTTTTTTAAATTGTAAAATATTTTCGATGGTGGCACCTCTAAAACTATAAATGCTTTGTGCGTCATCTCCTACCACACAAATATTTTCATTGACAGCGGCAAGTAGTTTTGTAATTTGATACTGCACCGGATTGGTATCTTGGTACTCATCAATAAGAATGTATTTAAACTTGTGTTGGTACTTGTGTAATACTTCCGGAAAGTTTTTTAAAAGCTCATGCATTTTGAGTAATAAATCATCAAAATCCATCGCCCCGTTTTTAAAACATCTACTGGCGTATGCGGCATAGACTTGAGCAATGGCGGGCCTGTTGGCGCGCATGTCTTCTTGCTGAATGTAATAATCTGTTGCATATTCGGCAGGCGATAAGAGTGCATTTTTTGCACTTGAAATTCTACTACCTACAATGTTTGCTTTGTAATGTTTGTCATCTAGGTTTAACTCATTAACCACTGTTTTAATAACAGATCTGCTATCATCGGTATCATAAATAGTGAAATGATTGGGGTAACCTAAGCGGTGCGCTTCGGCGCGCAGGATGCGCGCAAACACACTATGAAACGTACCGATGTATAAATTTCTTGCGTCGGTATTGCCCAGCGTGCGCTCAATTCTTTCTTTCATTTCTGCGGCCGCTTTGTTGGTAAAGGTGAGCGCTAAAATATTAAAGGCATCTACACCCACCGACATCAGGTGTGCAATGCGCGTTGTTAAAACTTTTGTTTTACCACTACCCGCACCTGCCACAATCATGATGGGTCCGTTCACGTGTAATACCGCTTCTTTTTGTGGCTCATTTAATCCCGCTAAATACTGTTGCATAAGCGCAAGATAATCCCTAGATCGCATCTTCCCTTCAATCGTTGATAAGTTATAGTACGTGTTTCATGCAGTAATAATTCAGTGTTTTTCTCTATGATTTCAATATTTATTGCAGTCATATTGCATATGTTAAATTTTATATAACCAAAACCTATGCTTATGCTTACCCAAAAAATTAAAGTGCTTATTGCTGATGATCACATCATTTTTAGACGCGGCTTAAAAATGCTTTTGGCTAGTATAGACGGAATAGAACTAGTGGGAGAGGCCGAAAACGGACTGGATTTACTGGCTGTAGCCGCTCGATATACCCCCGATGTTTTTTTAGTTGACATTTCGATGCCGGTTATGGATGGGGTGATGGCCACCAAAGAACTTTGTAAAAGGCATCCAGGTGCAAAAGTGATTGCGCTATCGGTTTTTGGACAAGAAACCCATATCATGGAAATGTTAGATGCCGGCGCTATGGGGTACCTTATGAAAAACGCCGACAAAGCAGACATTGAACAGGCCATAGAATCTGTTTTTAACAACCGGTCCTATTTTTGTACCGAAAGCAACAAACAGGTAAAAGACCTAATTGAAAAGTTTCAGTCTGGCAGTAAAGCGCATTTGGTGGTATTTTCTGAGCGTGAAAAAGACATCATAACTCTTATATGTAAAGGCTTTATCAGTAAAGAAATTGCTTCCACCCTTTATTTGAGCCAGCGAACGGTGGAGGGTCACCGTACCAGGGTGATGCAAAAAATGGGTGTTAAGAGTATGGCGGGCCTGGTTACGTATGCCTGCGAAAAAGGACTATATGGCGAATAATGTTTCAATAACCCTTAACTTTGAGATATGACATTTCCAATCATTTTTGGCATCATAGCCATCATCATCATCATTATTAGACGTAACCGTCAAAATAGGGACTAAACAAAAATACCGTCTCTATATCTATACAACATCCCCCCGGTGTGTATAAACATATTAACGGTATTCTTGGCACGAAGATGCAGTTCTCTAATTTCCCTGTTAATAAACTAGGTGAAATAACGGGTTAGCTAATAGGTAATTTCCTATATTTGTAAGGTATTCAAATATAAAAAATAGGTTACATGTCCTATTAAAATATTGAAAACCAAACAATTATGAAAAAATTACTATTCTTTGCTATTTTTTATACCTGTTCAACTTTATTAGCATACGGTCAGGGTGTAACCTACGTTGCGACAGATTCTTTGGGCGTACCTTTAGATACAACAGCTGTTATAACTGTAAAAAATAGTCATTTTTTAAGCAAAATTGTAGCAAATTCAAAGTCACCAGTCATATTGCGTGGCCCTGCGCAATCATTTGTTCAATTCAATCATCCTGTATTGGGAATTAGGGAGCAGGTTGGCATAAAAACCCCAAATAATTTTTTTATTGCGATTTCTGGAGCTGGACGTATTTACCAACAGATAGCAGCCACGGACTCTTTACTCTATTTTAAGCGCATAGACGACAATGAGAATATCAATTACAATTTAGGTGCCTTCTATTTTTCTAGTGGTGAAACCGTATTTAACCATGGCGGGTATGGCTTTTGGAAAACCAACGGTACGGTTAGGGGTTTTAATTTTAAAGATGGTGAATGGGACGTGTTTCCTACCAATATTGAAGTATATAATCCTATTTTTCCGGGTAGCAGCTGGTTTGATCATTCCAAAAATGCATTGTATATACCCTATCAACAGGTCATTAATTCTGGACTTAAAGGATTTCAGACTGCAGCCGGTAAAATTGTTGACGGGGTCATGTATTTGGATTGTAAAACTTGGGATTGGTTACAAATAGGAAAATTGCAACCTAATTATTTAAGTATCATCAAAAATGCAAAAACTAAAGTATACAACCAGTCTGGCTATTTTATTTCGGATGGAGAAGACGTCTATTGGTTTAACTTTTTAAACAATTCGGTATCAATCAATACCAATCGAACACTGGCACAAAGCATAAATAGGCTAGATAATTCAAGCATACAATATTATAAAGACGGCATTTTGTATAGCTATTTCCCAGAAACCGGGGCTTTAGATACCCTCGTTGTTGACGAATCTAAATTTGTTAAAGAGAAGGAGGCAATGTGGGGCCTACCACTTGGAATAGCTGACATGTGGCCTCTTTTACTCAGCTTATTCGTGTTTATAGTAGCCATTGTTTACTTTTTTAAGGCTGCATCAAAAAAAGATCTGAAAAGAACGACCGAAACATTTACTGTTGGCGCTAAAAAACTGGACGTTTCCTTCAATCAAACCGAACTATCACTCATTGACCTGTTTATTGAAAAATCTTTTGTGGGAGCCACTGCCACTATTGCTGAAATCAACTACGTTTTAGGTATTAAAGACAAAAACGTGGGGATGCAAAAAAAGGTTAGAAGTGATGTTATTAATGGTATTAATGATAAATTCAAATATGCCACCAGCCAAGATATTCAGTTAATTTTGAGCGTTAGAAGTGAAACCGATAAACGATATTTCGAATATTTTATCGCTAAAGATCAAATAAATGAGGTTCAAAAGTTGATAACAGGATAGGTTATTTCCTATTTGATGCCTTAATTTTTACGCTCTAGATACTCTGACGGAGTCATGCCCGTTTCTGTCTTAAAGGCATTATAAAAGTTTGAACGTGTTGAAAATCCCGACTTTTTGCCTATCCCATCCATAGAAAGCTCATCAGCTTGGCCTGAATCCAATAATTTGGTGGCATATTGTATACGCAGTTGCGTGCGCAGGGATGTAAACTTTACATTCATTAAAGTATTTAAACAATAAGATACGTGGTGAACCGGCACTTTTAATGAAACAGCTAACTCATTAATGGTAAACTCTGGATTTAAGTATGGTTCATCCTTAGTTAAGTATGCATTTATTTTATCAACCAACTCAAAAAACGGATCATCTTGAGACACGGAAACTTCAGTTTCAGTTATTTCTTTGTTTGGCTCGGTATATTTAATGGGTTCAGCTACATAAACGGGCATCCCATATAAAATTCGGGGAAATAACAACAGCATAAATGACATACAAAAATAGGCAATGCCACTAAAAAAGTGTGTAAACTGCGCATTAACCATGGTAGCTGTTACCGTTTGTTTGGATAAGCTAAGGCTTAATAAAAAGAAATTGATTATAAGAATAGCAGTAGTTACTTCTAATAATATAAGCCACCTATAGGTTAAGTTAAATTGTTGAATAGGAACTTTTCTTCTATTAGATTTCGGGTGATGCAACCATAATAAATAGGTTATGTAACCTAAATACATAAATACCAATATGGGCCTTCCTAAAAAATTTACGATTGGCGTAGTAATCCAATTGACCTTAAACTGGGTAATTAAATTGAGGTCATTTAATATTTGTGAAGCAATACCTACTTTATAGCTGAAAGGAGTGAGTAAATAAGGAAATATACCTATCAATTGCACTAAGAAGGGTATAAAATGAATAATATCAGCCCCTCTTAACCTACTATTGTCGGTTAAAGTACCCCTGTAATAAAATAGTAATAGTGGGCCAGTTAAAAACCAAAATGGAGAAAAGTTATTGTAAAATACAGCTAACCAAAATGGAGACTTGGCATATATGGTAAAGTAGTGGGTTAGCCCGTAGGTGGCTAAAATAGAAAAAAACGCCCCTAAATAGATAGTGTTTTTATTAATACGCCAATTATAGGTTACCAATAGGCCCGATAAGATAATGGTTAACAGGGAGATATACAGTAGCATGGGGGAGAATGATTAATTCGTATTGCAAAAATAGAATATAATCTATAACTGTCCTTTTTTTATTTTAATATAAAAATGGTCCTTTTTTTCTAAAATAGGACTAAAAAATAGATTTAATTCTAATTGGTTTTGATTTGTAGACTTACTTTCGCGCGGATTTATTATACAATTTTTATATAAATTATTAATGAGTCTATTTTCAAAAAGTATATTCTAGCCATTTTAAATAGAAAATTATGATCGGAAAGATGTTTTCACAGCTACGTTTAGTTGTATTAACGGTTTCAATGCTACTGATTCAATTCGTTGCGAAATCTCAAATTGAAGTAAGTGTGCCATTTGATGATGGATTTGTAGGACTTGTTGGACAAAACACTCAACAGGCGACAAATATTCAGCGTTTTTCAACTTTAACAGTTGCTAGGGCATTTTTTGTACAAAGTACTGCTTCTGGATCTTTTGAGTTTTCTCAGGGAAATGATATAGGCGGAACTCTAAGACTTCAGCTAAGCAATGGCAATAAAATTAATATTCCTGGTGCTCTTGTTTGGAGAATAAATTCTGGCAATACCAATAATGTTTTTGGATTTGTAGCAAATTCTGGCGTTTCCTTAAATTTAAATAGTTATGGAGGTCCCAATTATGCTATAAGCGGAGGAACAGCTGCTGGCAAATCAAACTTTGGGTTTAAATTAAATACATCTACTTATACTTTACAAGCGACAAGTGGTTCAGAAACAGGTAATGCAGCTTCTGGTCAAACCGCATTAAACGACTTAAATGCTTATTTAGCTTCTTTACCAAGGGTATTGGCTCCTGCGCCAGTAAACTTTGCTTTAAATACAGCGAACCAAAATCCGGGTGACTTTTCATTAACTGGATTTAATAGTTCAGATATTTTATTATGTGCTGTTGGTTTTGTAAACCCACCTGCTGGCACAACATTCAATTTTAGTGTAAATTCAGGATTAACATTATCTACAGGCTATACATCTTGGACGGGTTTAACAAGAGTAAGTTTTACAGGAACTCAAGCAAATATTAATGCAGCCCTAGCTTCTCTAACGGTATCTACAGGAACAACTGCAGGTAATATCAATTTATCTGTATCTGGTACAGTAAATACTGATGGCTATTATTTTAATCCAACCAACGGTCATTATTACAAACCAGTATCAACTGGAGCTTATTACCCAAATGCTAAAACAAATGCACATGCTACTTCTTTCAAGGGCCAAGAAGGGTATTTAATTACACTAACCTCTGCAAGTGAGGAAAATTTTGTTATCGCCAACGTTCCTCAAAATAATATTTGGTTTGCTGCTACAGATAGAGTTACCGATGGTACATGGGTAATTGATGATGGTCCTGAATTAGGAACTGTTATGAAAACTCAAAATGGTCCAACTGCAGGAAACATTGCTGGAGTATATAATAATTGGTGTACTGGTGAACCAAATGGCTCAAATCACACTGAAGATTATCCTGTAGCAAAATGGAACGGAGCATCTTGTTGGAATGATTTAAACCCGAACTATTTTAATCCTTATATCATTGAATATGGTACTTGGTCAAATCCAGACGATCAAGCTTTTACAGATTTTTATAGTGCAAGTACTTCTTATACTGCTATATGTACAAGTGCCAACACACCTGTTGCTCCAACAGTTGTTTCAGAAGGCTCTAGAAATGGTAGCGGAACAGTTCAATTAGTAGTTTCTGCACCTGCCGGAACAACTGTAGATTGGTACGCGGCTGGTTCAGGAGGAAATATATTATCTGGTGGAACAGGAGTTACAACTTTTACAACTCCTATTATTTCTACTTCAACAATTTTTTACGCTCAAACTAGAAATTCAACCTCTGGCTGTTTAAGTACGACTAGAACTGCATTAACTGCAAATGTTTCTACTATTTCTTCATTTACACCTACAACTGCTAAAAGCGGGGAAACAATAACAATTACTGGAAGTGATTTCTTAGGAACTACAAGTGTAAAAATAGGTGGTGTTGAAGCAAGATCATTTACAATTGTTTCAGCCACGCAAATAACAGCAATTGTGCCTGCAAATGCTACAATCAATACATCTGTTTCAGTAACTAGCCCAGATGCAACTAACACTGCACCTGGATTCACATTTAGTTGTGCTAGTAACGCGTTACATTTTGATGGCGTAGATGACTTTGTTCAAATTGGTGCGCAGCTTCCATTAACTAGTAATGGAAACTTTACAATCGAAGCATGGGTATACCCTACACTTGTTGACAATCAATATCATGGATTTTTTGGTATGTATAGCTCAACTAGAGCTCCATCAATGTGGGTAGGACCTAATGGTTCTTTACATACAGATAGTTATGGTGGAACAACTCGTTTTGATATGCTTGTTGATAATTTCTTTACACTAAACAAATGGACACATGTGGCTTGGGTAAAGAGTGGTAGCACATATACCGTATATAAAAATGGTGTTCAAGTTGCAACGCGAACTGCTCCTGCTAGTGTCGAATTACCTGTAGGCAATTTTTGGATTGGTAAAGTAGACAACTTTTTTGGTGGTGCCATAGACGAAGTACGTGTTTGGAACACAGCAAAAACAGCACAAGAAATTACTGCTAATTTAGGTCTTGAATATAATGGAAATGAAACAGGATTAGCTGCATATTATAATTTTAATCAAGGAACAGCTAGTGGTACAAATACAAGTATCGCTACATTAAATAACTTAACAACCGGTGTAAACTTGAACGGCACGTTGACAAATATGGCGCGAACAAGTACAACATCAAATTTTGTTACTGGTGTTGGTCCGGTTATTTTAACTCAACCAGCTGCTACATTATCTCTTTGTAATAGTGTAACATCTGGCAACACTTTAACTGTGTCTGCAGTTGGTCAACGTCTAACATATCAGTGGTATAGCAACACTACCAATAGTAACACTGGCGGTACTGCTATTAATGGTGCAACATCAGCAACATTTACAGCCCCTAGTTCTACTGCAGCTACTTACTATTATTATGTAATTGTTTCAAGTGCATGTAATGGTGTTACTGAAAAAAGCACTGTAAGTACTGTAACTGTCGCTCCTGCAGTAGGAGGTACAGCTACAGTTTCTAATAGAACAATTTGTAATGGTTCTACTTCTGAGATTATCACATTCAGACCTCCAACCACAGCAGGATATCAATGGATGACGCTTAACTCTGTTAGCGCAAATTCTGCTTCTGGTGTTGGACAAAACGGTATTACAGTTTCAATTTCACATTCTCGTGGCGGAATGGTTGCAAATACTGGAATGTATAGTCCATCAACATTCCCTGCGGAGTATAGTGTACCTTCTACAGGAACTCAAATCAGAAATGATAATTCTGGAATTTTCACAGCAACATTTAGCCAGCCTGTTAGAGACCCTTTAGTTGCATTTGCAAGTGTAGGCAATCCAAGTACACCAGTTCCAGTAATTGTATCAGCTCCATTTACTCCTATTTGGACAAATACCGCCACTGCTGGTTGGAATACAACCTACAATCTACCTAATAATACCTTTACTGGAAATGAAGGATTTAATATCATTCGTATTGATGGTTTAGTGTCATCTGTAAGCTTTAACTATACAGTTGCAGAGGTATATAGCACTATTGCATTTGGATTTGTGGATCAAAATACAACCTACAGTTGGACTAACGATAATCCATCTATTGGGCTTGCTGCAAGTGGTACAGGTAATCTTCCAGCATTTACTGCTGTAAATAATGGAACAACTCCTGTTACTGCAAATATTACGGTTACGCCTACATCAGCTTCTGGTTGTTCAGGTACGCCTCAAACATTTACAATTACCGTAAATCCAACACCAAGAATTACATATCCAAATACCTCTTATAACTTGGAGCGCAATAGCGCAATTTCTAGTATAACACCAGTTATTAGCGGAGGCGCGACTTCTCCTTATTCAATTAGTCCAGCTTTACCAGCTGGTTTATCTCTTAATGCAAATACAGGTGTAATTACAGGCACACCAACTGTATTCACTCCTGCTACTATCTATACAATCACTGGTACAGTAACTGGATGTGGTTCAGCTACTTCAACATTAACTATTGCTGTAGTTGATCCTACATGTAATACGTTTGCTGCAGGAGATTTCCAGACAAACAACAATGCTACTTATGCAAATAACATTTATACTTTAACACCAAATCAGGGTGGTCAAAATGGATCTGCATGGAATAAGAAGAGATTGTTTTTGGATCAAAATTTTGATATCAGTGCAAGAGTATATTTGGGTAATAGTGATGCGGGAGCAGATGGTATTGCGTTTGTGTTACAAAACCAATCGTTAAATGCTGGATCATCAGGTGGTGGTTTAGGTTATGCGGGCATAACGCCATCATTTGCTGTAGAGTTCGACACTTATAATAATGGATCACATGAGCCAGCACAGGATCACCTTGCAATTATTGCAAATGGTAACGCAGCTGGCGTACATAATACGTATTCAACACCTTTTGAAGTTCAGATGGAAGATGGACAGTGGCATACGGTGAGATTTGTTTGGGATGCAGCGTCTAAAAACTTCCAAGTTTTTTATGACGGCACAAGAAGACATAATATCACTGTTGACTTAAAAGCAAACATATTTAACGGAGCACCGTATGTGTATTGGGGCTTTACTGGTGCAACAGGTGGTGCTACCAATCTTCAACAAGTTCAGTTTGATACCTATTGCTATGTTCAACAAGTTGGTGTAACAGCGCTTGCTGGAACAAACAACGCAAATGCTGCACTTTCATTTTGTGAGGGAGCTACAGTTAGACTTCAAGCAAGTGCTTCTACGAGTTATCAGTGGTTTAAAAATGGAACAGCAATAACTGGTGAGACAGGTAGAGAATTAGTAGTATCTACTTCTGGTGCTTACACAGTACAAGCTGTATCAAATCAAAATACAACGTTATCGGAAGTGGTTAATGTTAATGTTACATTACTTCCTGTAATTACATATGCGTCTAACTATAGTTTTGAGCGCACTAGAGCTATTACAAATACAGCTCCAACTTCGACAGGCGGTACTGTGGCATCTTTTGCAATCACGCCTGCTTTACCAACAGGTTTAACATTTAATACAACCAATGGTAGTATCAGTGGTACACCATCTGTTGTGAGTGCTTCTGCTACGTATACGGTAACTGGAACAACTTCTACAGGTTGTGTTGGTACGACAACATTTACACTTGATGTGTTTAATGCGGTTCCACCAAGTGCATTATCATATGCACCAGGTTCACAAACAGTGCGTCAAGGAACTGCGATAACAAATATGGTACCAACTGCATCAGGTGGAGTTGTTGCATCCTATAGCATTAGTCCTGCATTACCAGCTGGATTAAGCTTTAATACAACAACTGGTATTATCAGTGGAACATTAACTATACAACAAACAGGAACTGTTGTTTATACAATTACTGCGACAAATAGTGGTGGTAGTACAACTGCAACAGTAACTTTAGTTTACAATACTGCACCAACAGATATTACATTAAGTAGTGCATCGGTTGCAGAGAACGCTGCATCAGGAACAGCTGTTGGTACATTAGGTGCAACGGATGCTGACGCTGGCGATACGCACACATATACATTAGTAAGTGGAACAGGTGATACAGACAATGCAAGCTTTACCATTACAGGTAGCACGCTTAGCACTGCAGCTGTATTTGATTTTGAAACGAAGTCAAGCTATAGTGTAAGAGTTCGTGTAACGGACGCTGGTGGTTTAAGTTTTGAAAAAGCATTTACAATTGGTGTAACAAATGTAAATGAAGCACCTACAAATATTAGTGCAAGTGCAAGTTCAGTTGCAGAAAACGCAGCATCAGGAACAAGCGTTGCTACTTTAAGTGCAACAGATATAGATGCTGGAGAAACATTTACATATACATTAGTAAGTGGCACAGGCGATACAGATAATGCAAGCTTTGCAATTACAGGTACTACTTTAAGCACTGCAGCTGTATTTGATTTTGAAACTAAATCAAGCTATAGTGTAAGAGTGCAAGTAACGGACGCTGGTGGTTTAACATTTGAAAAAGTATTTACAATCAGTGTAACGGATGTAAACGAAGCACCAACAGCACTTGCTTTATCAAATGCAAGTGTACTTGAAAACGCTGCATCAGGAACAGCTGTTGGAACGCTAGCAGGAACAGATGCTGACGCAGGTGATACACATACATATACATTAGTAAGTGGCACAGGCGATACAGACAATGCAAGCTTTGCAATTACAGGTACTACTTTAAGCACAGCAGCTGTATTTAACTTTGAAGCTAAAAATAGTTACGCTGTTAGATTACGTGTAACGGACGCTGGTGGTTTAAGTTTTGAAAGAGCGTTTACGATTAGTGTAACAGATGTAAACGAAGCACCAACATTAACTGCTATAACAGATAGAAGAGTATACAACGTATCTACTTCTCAAGTTGTAAACTTAGCAGGCATCACTGCTGGTCCAGAAACAGCGCAATCAACTACTACAACCGTAAGCACTGATAAACCTGCAACATTTAGCAGCATCAGTGTTGTTGGAACACAAATACAATTTACACTTGCTGCAGGTATTGTAACACCACAAGATGTGGTTGTAACAGTAAGAGTAAAAGATAATGGCGGTGTTGCAAATGGTGGTGTTGATAGTGTAGTAAGAACCTTTAAATTAGGTATCGATCCAATGCCAGTAGCATCAGCTACACCAAACTTAATTACCCTTGGTGCAACTTCACAATTAAGTGCGGCAGGTGCTAATGCGGTAAACTACACATGGGTAGCAGTAGGTGGATCTGGTATTGTTGGATCAGGCGCTACCATTAATGTAAGACCTAAGGGTACTACAACATATGCGGTGGTTGTAACCAATAGCTTTGGTTACCAAGCCACTGTACCGGTACTATTAACGGTTATTGTTGATTACAAATTAGTACCTAATAATTTAGTAACTCCAAACGGTGATGGTGTCAATGATAAGTGGGTAATACCAAACATTGACATGTATCCAGACAATGAAGTGATGGTGTATGATAAAGCCGGTAGAGCAGTATTTGCAAAGCGTGGCTATAACAACGAGTGGGATGGTACCGTTAATGGGAAGAAGTTAAAAGAAGATGCTTATTTCTATGTCATTAAATTTAATAAAGACGGCGCGTTACCAATTAGAGGTTATGTATCAATTGTTAGATAATCTTAAGAATTAAACACGTCAAATCAGTAAAATATGAAAACATTGAATAAAATATTTGCAACCATCAGTTTAACAATTGTTAGCACTGTTGCAGTAGCTCAAAACATTAACTCTATTAATCCTCCAGCATCACAATTTTTTAGCAATAAGTACATTAGTAATCCAGCCCAAGCAGGTGCTGGATTACTAACTGGCTTAAAATCTACGGTTAGTTATGTGGGTCAAATGGAAGCAATTCCTGGATCACCATCTACCAAACTTCTTACGCTAGATTATAAGTCTACGGGTAATGTTGGATTAGGCTTATTAATTAGTAAAGAATCGGCGGGCTTATTTAACAATACAAGGGTAATGGGTAGCTATGCGTATAAAGTTGATTTTAACGCAGAAGGCACCACTAATTTAAGACTAGGTTTATCGTTTGGCTTTACACGTCAAATGATTGATATGGGTCAGATCAATGCGTTACCGGGTGATGCATCTGTAGTATTTTTTAACAACCGCGAGGCGTTATTGGATGCTGATATGGGTTTCGTGTACACCGACCGTAATTTTACATTAGAAGGCTCAGCTCAAAACCTGCGTAGAGGTATGGAAAAGTCATACACTACAGAAGCGGACTTTAATTTGTTTTATACGGCTATGAGTTACAATATCAAGCTAAATAATGAAATCAATGTATCGCCTAAGTTTGCTTATAGAGGTGTAAAAAACTATGATAACATAGCAGATATTGGTGCCGAAATAAGTTTTAAAGAGCCATTAAAATTAATGGCGATGTACCATACCACTAAGTCTACTAGCATGGGTTTCAATTATAACAGAAACAACCGCTGGCAGTTTTATGGCTTTTACACAACCCCAACCAGAGCACTTGTAGGCTTAAATGCTGGAGGTTTTGAAATGGGTGTGCAATTAAGAACGGGAAAATAACAAAACATAACTTATTGATTATCATTTGTAACATAATTTTTGTTACAAATGAATGATTTGTTTTGTCAAAAAAACTAAACAAAATAATATTTTCATAAGGATATTTACGTTTATAGCTATCACCTATTAAGCGTTTTTCCTTTTATGAGTTTTTCCCCTTATTTGTACTTCTCATTTGTATTTGTTTCTATTTTTTCAATACTTGAGATTACAAAAAATTTTAAGCATTCTGTCTTACTTAAAATTCAATTTATTGGGTTACTAACGTTCGCTAGCATTGTAAATCTTTTTTTGTTTAAAGGGCGGTTATCAGAACTAGAATTATCAATTGTTAGATTACTCATTGATATCATGCCCATGTTTGTGCTAAATATAGCACTCATATTATATGCCTATAAAATACCAACCTGGGTTTTTATTGGAGAAGGTATTACTGCTGTACTTGGATCAGTGTTAGTATATATGTACGCTACAACCAACACTACTTATTTCTTACATACCGATGCTTTTCAGTTTTACGCGGTTGCGTCCACCAGTAATTTCTATTTAAAAATATTTCGAAAACTACTGCTTGCCACTTATTTTATATTTTTTTGTGGCTTTATTGTTAAAACCAGTTTTTTTGAACACAAAAAAAATCAATTTTATACGCCTCTTAGGTTTTGGACCACAGTTATGATAATGGGTTTCCTGCTGTATATTTTTGAAATTACACTCCCTATTCATGAGTATACAAAAGGGGTGTATTCGACGCATATCCTTCCTGTATTTTTAGTTTTAGGCGTACTTTATAGACCTCATAGTATCAATGCGCCTTGGTATCATTATGATTTAAGCGATGTCAATAAAGTTGAAATTTCAAAAGACAATTTCGAAGTTGCTTTTTATACGTCCCACTTTTATTTAAAAGAAAAAGCCACTATCGAAAATTTATCAGTTGATTTAGACTCAAATAAAATTATTGTAACTGCTTTTATTAAAAAGAATACAGGCCTTGGTTTTGCCGATTTAATAAATAAAAGTAGGGTTGATTATTTAGTAGAACTTTTAAGAGATGGTAAGCACGAAGAATATACCATTGAAGCGTTAGCAAAAATGTCTGGCTTTGGGTCTAGACAAACTATGTACAAAGCATTTGCTAAATTCAAAAAACAATCTCCCACAGATTTTATCGATTCTCTTAAAAATTAATTATTGTGGACAATACGCGAGAGTTACATGTAATTATAGCTTTGCGACATAGAAAATAATTTATTCTATCATTAAAAAAATATTTTAGCCTCACTTCTTTTGTTTTGCTACATAGCATCATCTAAAAGTTTCGTGTATGCTAAAACTTTTACTTTTTTCTTTTATTACCTTTTTCTACATTAATGCTTTTGCTCAAATTGTTATTCCTCCAGCAAGCCCATTGATACTAAACACGAGTGGCGGTACTGGACTCGTGTCTGGTTCCTATATTATTGATTGGAGTGTTGGTGAAGCAACGCTAATTGACACCTATTTTGCCAGAAATGGCTCTCCAAGTAATCAGGTGGGGACTTTTTGGAACGTCACAAGTGGTGTTTTGCAACCTTACGATAAATTTTATAAGCCAAATAAGCCTACCTGGCTTCCTAAAGAGGTTATTATATATCCTATACCGGCAGTTGGTATTGTTACCATAAAAATTCAATCTTTCGCCGTTGGTAAATTAATGTTTCAGCTCGTTACACAGGAAGGAAAAATTTTGGGTACCACAAGTATTGATAAAAATGGATATCAACTTATTGAAAAAACCGACTTAACACGGTTAAGTGCTGGTGTTTACTATATAAAGTTGTTATTAGAAAACGCATCTGGTGAAAAAATAAAATCAGGCGCATTTAAAATCATAAAAGAAAGAAAATGATAAAAAAGTATATTTTAATGCTAGGTATGTTGGTTTTTGTAGCTACAGCGTTTGCACAAATACCACAGCAATTAAATTACCAAGGTATAGCCCGAAATGCAAGTGGCGAACCCATTTCTACACATATTATTACCGTACGCTTATCCATTATTGATAGCGCTGCAAATGGAATAGTAACTTATCAAGAAACAAAAACAGTTTCAACAAACTATGTTGGTTTATTTACCATCGTGATTGGTGCTCCTGGCGGTATTAACGTTATTGGAACAATTGCTTCTGTAAATTGGAACACCGGCAAAAAGTATATCAAATTAGAAATTGATCCAAATGGCGCAAGCAATTTTACACTTGTAGGCATGAATCAATTACAAAGTGTTCCATTTGCATTATCTGCAGAACCTGTTGGACTTGCTGCTGGTGATTTAACTGGAAACTATCCTGCACCTTCTATTGCAAATGGTACAATCACACTCGCAAAAATGAATCCTTTGGTTGTTACAACAATTAATGGAAAGCTAAGCATTAGTGATACTGCCTCAATGCTTCAGCCTTACGTTAAGGAGTCAACAATAACAAATTTGTTGTCAAATACCGTAAGTCAATCTGATCTTGATTTAAAAGAAAATGCAGTTAATAAATCGGCTACTACTACACTAGGTACAAGTGATGTTTTATTTCCTACTCAAAACGCAGTTAAAACCTATGTAGATGCTGCTGCAGCTAAAATAAGTTTAGCACTCAATAATGTAGACAATACCACCGATTTGAATAAACCAATAAGCACACTAACACAAGCTGCTTTAGATCTTAAAGAAAATTCGGCTAATAAATCTGCTATCACCACACTCGGTACAAGTGATGTTTTATTTCCTACTCAAAACGCAGTTAAAACCTATGTAGATGCAGCTATTGCAACAACAGCTGTAGCAGACGGCTCTATTACCGACTCAAAAATTGTAAGTGTAAGTGCTAGTAAATTAACGGGTGTAGTTCCTGTA
>JACCDS011837768.1_pt1 | contig 20072 bp, 17 predicted proteins | sample 7446441 | NCBI WGS metagenome assembly JACCDS01 (sample SAMN15323445, study PRJNA562643) | freshwater metagenome | isolation source: river surface water | place: USA:Blue River Watershed | collected 2017-08-17
GCGCGATCGTCAAGGGCCCCGTGCCCTTGCCGACCCGCATGAAGCGTTTTGACATTCTGCGTTCGCCGCACGTCAACAAGTCCAGCCGCGACCAGTTCGAGATTCGCACCCATCAACGCCTGATGGACATCGTGGATCCTACCGACAAGACGGTGGACGCCCTGATGAAACTCGACTTGCCCGCTGGCGTCGACGTCGAAATCAAATTGCAGTAAATCTGCCCCTGGTGCGGGGGTGGCGCCCACAAGGCGTCAGCCCTCCGGACCTTAAAAAGCCGCTCACACCGTGAGCGGCTTTTTTCATGGGTCAGCGCCAGCTTACTTCAACCAGCCGCGCTTGCGGAAATACCACATGGGCACCAGTGCAGACAAGACCATCAGCGCCAGCGACATGGGGTAGCCCCAAGTTTGAGCAAGTTCGGGCATGTGTTGAAAGTTCATGCCGTAAATGCTGGCGATCAACGTCGGGGGCAGCAAGGCCACACTGGCCACCGAGAAGATCTTGATGATCTTGTTCTGGTTGATGTTGATGAAGCCGACCGTGGCGTCCATCAGGAAGTTGATTTTGTCAAACAAAAACGCCGTGTGGCTGTCGAGTGACTCGATGTCGCGCAAGATTTGCCGGGCTTCTTCGAATTGCTCGGCATTGAGCATGCGAGAGCGCATCATGAAGCTGACCGCACGGCGCGTGTCCATGACGTTGCGGCGAATCCGCCCGTTCAAATCTTCTTGCCGGGCGATGGCCGCCAGCACTTCACCGGCCAATGCATCGGTCACATCGCCGGCCAAGACTTTCTTGCTGGCGATTTCGAGTTGGTCGTAGATGTTTTCCAAGGTGTCGGCCGAGTATTCAGCGTCCACGTCGAAGAGCTTGAGCAAGACCTCTTTGGCATCGGCGATCAGACCGGGCGCACGGCGTGCCCGCATGCGCAGCAGCCGAAACACGGGGACGTCTTCGTCGTGGATCGAAAACAGCACGCCTTTGCTTTTCAGGTCGGTGTTGTGCTGATTCAGGATGAAAGCGACACGCACGGTGCGTGGCTCGTCGGCATCGGCGATCAGAAAGTCGGAGCGGATGTGGAGCTCGCCATTGTCCTCTTCATAAAAACGCGCCGACTCTTCGATGTCTTCGTCCATCGCATCGTCGGTGATTTGCAAGTTGTAGTACTGCTTGATCCAGCGCTTTTCTTCCGGGCTGGGGTTTTCGAGATCGACCCAGATGGGCTGAAAACGGGACAGCTCTTCGAGAGACTCGATCTCTTCCTGAAATAAGCGGCCATTGGCCAGCGTGAAAATATTGAGCATGGCAAAAGGGTATTCAAACCAGGTGCAAAAGTGAGAGAAAAGGCCGCTTTCGAACCCGGCAGAGTGAACCCTGACCGAACCCGAAAGCTACCGACTGGGGTAGTTTTCCAAAGGGGGTGCTCCTGAATCAAAGATGATGTAATTATGGCACTGCAATATGAATTTGGTGTGAATTCGGGTGGGCTTACCCGTTGATTTTTTGAATGGCTGAGGGCATGATGGAACTGAATATGTCCACGCTTGAAGGAGCACACCATGAACCTCACGATCAGCGGTCACCACCTGGAAGTCACCCCGGCGTTGCGGGATTACGTCACCAACAAGCTGGATCGGGTCATGCGTCACTTTGATCAGGTGGTCGATGTCAAGGTGCTGCTGACGGTGGAGAAGCAAAAAGAAAAGGAAAAGCGCCAGCGGGCGGAGTGCAGCATCCATGTCAAAGGCAACGACCTGTTTGCCGAGTCTGCGCATGAGGACCTTTATGCAGCGGTCGATGAGTTGATGGACAAGCTCGATCGTCAGGTCGTGCGCCACAAAGACCGGACGCAAGACCACCAGTCGCAGGTGAAACGGCTGATGTGAAGGGCTGTTCAGCCGGCCCCAGATACCCTGGGGGGAATAAGGGTGTGGCGAAATTGATGCATTGGGTGCTTAGGTCTTAAACAAAAACCCCTTGGCGCGAGTTGCCCGGGTGCATAATCACTCGATCATCATGAATCGACTATCTTCCATTTTGCCTGTCAGCCACGTCCTGGTCGACGTGGAAGTCACCAGCAAAAAACGCGCCTTTGAGGAAGCGGGCTTGCTGTTTGAGTCTTTGCATGACCTCAGTCGTGCGGTGGTGGCTGACAGTTTGTTTGCCCGCGAGCGCCTGGGCTCAACCGGTCTGGGCCACGGGGTTGCGATCCCGCATGGCCGGATCAAGGGCCTTAAAAGCCCGATGGCGGCGGTGTTTTTGTTGCGCAGCCCCATTGGCTTTGACGCCCCCGACGAGGCCCCGGTGTCGTTGCTGATTTTTTTGCTGGTTCCTGAAGCCTCGACCCAAAAGCACCTCGAAATCTTGTCCGAAATCGCAGAATTGCTCAGCGACACAGGTGTGCGCGAGCGCATGATGACCAGCACCACCCGGGAGGATCTGCACGGGCAGATCGAGGCCTGGAGTTCGGCCCATCTGGCTTGAGAGGCGACGCGCATGAAGCCCAATGTGGTCAGTGCCGATGTCTTGTTTGAAGAATTTCGACCGCGTTTGCGGTGGCAATGGGTGGCCGGGCTGTCCGCCTCCGAGCGCCGTTTCGACGAAGTGGCGGTGCGCGCCGCCCGATCGGGCGCCGATCTGGTGGGCTACCTGAACTACATCCATCCTTATCGCCTGCAGATGTTGGGTGAGCGCGAGGTCCGCTATTTGACCAGTGGCACCGACGAAGATTGTGCGCGGCGCATTAATCGCATCGTGACGCTGGAACCGCCGGTGCTGGTGCTGGCTGATGGCCAGCAAGCGCCGGAGGCTTTGCTGAAGTTGTGCGAGCGGGCGCAAATCCCCTTGTTTGCCACTGATGAGTCTTCGGCTTTGGTCATTGACCTGCTGCGGGCGTATTTGTCCAAACACTTCGCAGACCGCACCACGATGCACGGGGTCTTCATGGACATTCTGGGCATGGGGGTGATGATCACCGGGGAGTCGGGTTTGGGCAAAAGCGAGTTGGGCCTGGAGCTGATTTCTCGTGGCCACGGTCTGGTGGCCGACGACTCGGTGGATCTGTATCGCATCAATCAAACCACCTTGGAGGGGCGTTGCCCCGACCTGTTGCAAAACCTGCTGGAAGTGCGTGGCATCGGTTTGCTCGACATCAAGGCGATTTTTGGTGAAACTGCCGTGCGGCGCAAAATGCGCCTGAAATTGATCGTTCATCTGGTGCGGCGCGAAACCCTGGAGCGCGACTACGAACGGTTGCCCCATGAGCCCTTGACGCAAGAGGTGTTGGGCATCCCCGTGCGCAAGGTGGTGATCCAGGTGGTCGCCGGGCGCAACATTGCCGTTTTGGTGGAGGCTGCCGTGCGCAACACCATTTTGCAGCTGCGCGGCATCAATACCTACGACGAATTTGTCGAGCGTCACCGGCGGGCGATGCTCAAATCCTGAAACCTGGCGTGGTCGCGGGGTGGCAGGCCCCCATTACAATGGTTGTCCAGTCTGCCCTTGGATTAACTGCTATGAAATTTCGCCTGGTGTTGCAGCGTCTTGCACTCCCCGCAATGGCTTGGGTGCTGGCCTCTTGCGGCAGTGTTCAGAACATCACCCAACGGGTCGGAGGCCTGATCCAACCCTACCAAGTTGAGGTGGTACAGGGCAATGTGGTCACGCGCGAGCAACTGGCGGTGTTGCAGCCCGGCATGAGCCGCAGTCAGGTGCGTGATATTTTGGGCTCACCGCTGATCACCAGTTTGTTCCATGCGCAGCGCTGGGACTATGCATTTACCATCCGCCGCCAGGGGACCGCCCCCTTGCAACGTCGGGTGTCGGTGTTTTTTGAAAACGATCGGTTGTTGCGTTTCGAGGCGGATGAATTGCCGACCGAAGCCGAGTTCACGGCCCGGATTGACAGTCAGATCAAGGGCAAGGTGAAGATCCCCAAACTCGAGGCCAGTCCCGAAGAGCTGAAGCCTTTTTTGTCCAAGGCGCGGCCCGCGACACCCGTCGAACCTGACCCGCCACCGGCGAACATGGCATACCCCCCTTTGGAACCCCGATGAAAGAAAGAACACGCACATGAGCGCACTGAACATGGCGATTGCCGGCGCAGGCGGGCGCATGGGACGCATGCTGATTGAGGCGGTGCTGAGCGACCCGGGTTGCCGCCTGACGGGCGCCCTCGATGTGACGTGTGCGCCCGGCCTGGGCCAGGATGCCGCCGCATTTTTGGGGCGTGACACCGGCGTGAGGATCACGGCTGATCTGGCCCGGGGTCTACAGGGTGCCCACTGTCTGATCGACTTTACCCGACCCGAAGGCACCTTGGCGCATGTTAGGGCCTGTCGCGAGCGAGGGGTGGCGATGGTGATCGGCACCACCGGATTCACCGAGGCGCAGAAAGCAGACATTGTGACGGCCGCCCAGGACATCGCGATCGTCATGGCTCCCAACATGAGTGTCGGCGTCAATGTCACCTTGAAGTTGCTTGAAATGGCGGCCCAAGCACTGGCCACGGGCTACGACATCGAGGTCATCGAGGCGCATCACCGGCACAAGGTCGATGCCCCCTCGGGCACGGCCCTGAAGATGGGCGAGGTGATTGCCCAAGCCCTGGGCCGCGACCTCAAAGACTGTGCGGTCTATGAGCGCTATGGTCATACCGGCGAGCGAGATCCGTCGACCATCGGGTTTTCGACCATCCGGGGTGGCGACATTGTGGGCGATCACACGGTGTTGTTCGCGGGGACCGGCGAGCGGATCGAGATCACACACAAATCTTCCAGTCGGGCCACTTACGCTCAGGGTAGCCTGAGGGCAGCTCATTTTCTGGCTCAGCGCTCTGCGGGCCTGTTCGACATGTTCGATGTTTTGGGGCTGCGCTGACAGCACCAGTTTCTACCATGCAAGACCAATACCAACCTTCGGCGATCGAGGCTGCCGTACAGACCCAATGGGGCCGTAACGACGCTTACCGGGTGACCGAAGACCCGAAGAAAAAAAAGTTTTATGCCTGCTCCATGTTGCCCTACCCCAGCGGCAAGTTGCACATGGGTCATGTCCGCAACTACACCATCAATGACATGTTGACGCGTCAGTTGCGCATGCGCGGCCTGAATGTGTTGATGCCGATGGGATGGGATGCTTTTGGTCTGCCGGCCGAAAACGCCGCCATCAAAAACAAAGTCCCGCCCGCAAAGTGGACGTACGACAACATCGCCTACATGAAGCAACAAATGCAGGCGATGGGGCTGGCGATTGACTGGTCGCGTGAAGTGGCGACCTGCTCACCCGAGTATTACCGCTGGAACCAGTGGCTGTTTTTGAAGATGCTCGAAAAGGGCATTGCTTACCGCAAAACCCAGGTCGTCAATTGGGACCCCGTGGATCAGACGGTGTTGGCCAACGAGCAAGTCATTGATGGACGGGGCTGGCGAACCGGGGCCCTGGTTGAAAAGCGCGAGATCCCCGGTTACTACCTGGACATCACCCGCTACGCTCAGGAGCTGCTGGATCACGTGCAGATCGACCATCCCAAGGCCACCTTGAGTGGTTGGCCCGACAAAGTGCGCCTGATGCAAGAAAACTGGATTGGCAAGAGCGAGGGCGTGCGTTTTGCCTTCCCGCACCAGATCCGGGATGCCCAGGGTCAGTTGATCCAAGACGGCCGGATGCATGTGTTCACGACCCGTGCAGACACCATCATGGGTGTGACTTTTGTCGCAGTGGCTCCCGAGCATCCATTGGCCGCGCACGCGGCCGCAACCCAGCCCAAACTGGCGGCTTTCATCGAGGCATGCAAAAAGGGTGGCACGACCGAGGCCGAGCTGGCACAGCGCGATAAAGAAGGCATGCCCACCGGCTTGCAAGTCACCCACCCGCTGACTGGCCAGCAGGTCGAGGTATGGGTCGGCAACTATGTGTTGATGAGTTACGGCGACGGGGCGGTCATGGGTGTGCCGGCGCACGATGAGCGCGATTTTGCTTTTGCCCTCAAATACCAGTTGCCCATCCGCCAGGTGGTCAGTGTCAACGACGGCCCCTACGATGACACCCGGTGGCGCGAGTCGTATGCCGACAAGCAAGGCGGGGTTTGCCTGAATTCGGGGGTGATCGACGGGTTGGGCTTCAAGGCAGCCGTTGACCGGGTGGCCCAGATGCTGGGTGAGCTTGGCTTGGGCGAGAAAAAAATCACTTGGCGCTTGCGCGATTGGGGCATCAGCCGCCAGCGTTACTGGGGCACGCCGATCCCCATCATCCATTGCGACGAACACGGCGCTGTGCCGGTGCCCGAGCAAGATTTGCCGGTGGTGCTGCCCGAAGATTGCGTGCCCGATGGTTCGGGCAACCCGCTCAACAAGCACGCCGGTTTTCATGCCGGGGTCAAGTGTCCGGTGTGCGGCAAGCCCGCCCGGCGCGAGACCGATACCATGGACACGTTTGTCGTTTCGTCGCGGTACTTCGTGCGCTATTGCGACCCCCGGGACACGCAGCGCATGGTGGCCGGGGGCGCCGAATACTGGATGCCGATGGATCAATACATTGGCGGTATCGAGCATGCCATCTTGCATTTGTTGTACGCCCGCTTCTGGACCAAGGTGATGCGCGATCTGGGCTTGGTCAAAGTAGATGAGCCCTTTACCAATTTGTTGACCCAGGGCATGGTGCTCAACCACATCTATTCGCGCCGCACCGCCAAGGGTGGCAAAGATTACTTCTGGCCGCACGACATCGAGCACATCACCGACGCCAGTGGTAAGGTGGTGGGCGCGAAGCTGAAAAACGCAGCCGACAGTTCTGACGGCATGTTGCCGGTTGGCACGCCCATCGACTACGAGGGTGTGGGCACGATGTCGAAGTCCAAAAACAATGGCATCGACCCGCAAGACCTGATTGAGAAGTACGGGGCCGACACGGCACGCTTGTACACGATGTTCACCGCACCGCCCGAGGCCACGCTGGAGTGGAACGACTCGGCCGTCGAGGGCAGCTACCGCTTCTTGCGCCGCGTTTGGGGCTTTGCCCACAAGCACCATGCAGTCCTGGCAGGCGCCACATCGTCCGATCTGTCTGCGGCTCCCTTGGGGGCTCGTGCCAAGGCCTTGCGTCGGGACGTGCATCTGGTGCTTAAACAAGTCAGTTACGACTACGAGCGCATGCAATACAACACGGTGGTGTCGGGTTGCATGAAGCTGCTCAACGCCCTGGATGACTTCAAGCCCGACGGCACCGAGGGGGACTGTGCCGTACTGTGCGAGGGGGTTTCGATCTTGTTGCGCAGTCTCTACCCGGTTTGCCCGCACATCACCGAGGCTTTGTGGGCCGAACTGGGCTATGCCAAGGCCATCGGCTCATTGCTTGACGCTCCTTGGCCGGCGGTTGATGACCTGGCCTTGGTCCAAGATGAGCTCGATTTGATGCTGCAGGTCAATGGCAAACTGCGCGGATCCATCCGCGTGTCTGCACAGGCCGACAAAGCCACGATTGAGGCGGTGGCCGTGGCCAGCGAGGCTTTTGCCAAGGCCGCTGCAGGGGCGACCCCCAAGAAGGTCATCGTGGTACCGGGTCGTTTGGTCAACCTGGTGGTTTGACATCGTGTCCTACGCCATGCCCCTGACGCGACGCCTTTTGGGCACAGGGCTGGTGGCGTTGACGCTGAGTGCGTGCGGTTTTCGACCCAGGCAGCCGCTGTCGTATGGTTTTCGGGTCATCCTCATACCGGCCCAACCTTCTGCCTTGCTGACCGAGTTGCGCCGCACGCTGGCCGCTGACAGCCAGATCGAGGTCTTGCAGGATCAGCGCCAGTGGGAGCGTGCCGATTTGTGGTTTGACCTGCTTCAGGAGTCACGCGACAAAGTCGTTTTGGGTCGCAACACCACCACCGGCGGCGTGCGCGAGTTTCAGTTGCGTTTGCGGGTGCGGTTCAGGGTGCGCGACCAAGCGGGGTTAGAACGGATCCCGGTGACTGAACTGGTGCAACAGCGTGACATCAGTTTTTCTGAGGCGGTGGTTTTGTCCAAAGAAGCCGAAGAGGAGTTGCTCTACCGCAACATGCAGGCTGATCTGGTGCAACAAATCGTTTGGCGTCTGGCCAGTCTGAAACCTTCCGGGGATTGAGTCGATGCAATTGTCCTTGACTCAATTGCCAACGCATTTGGCCAAAGATCTCAAGCCCATTTATGTATTGCATGGCGATGAGCCGCTGCTTCAACAAGAGGCCGCCGACGCCATTCGCGCGTCGGCCCGGCAGCGCGGGTTTGTCGAGCGCACGGTCTTTACCGTCATGGGCGCCCACTTTGATTGGGGTGCCGTGCTGGCCGGTGCCGGGTCACTGAGTTTGTTTGCCGATCGGCAATGCATCGAATTGCGCATACCTTCGGGCAAGCCCGGCAAAGAGGGCAGTCAGGCCTTGCAGGTGCTGGCCGAACAGACCGAAGGCAACGACGCGCTGTTGGTCTTGGTGTTGCTGCCCCGCTTGGACAAAGCCAGCCAGAGCAGCGCCTGGTTCACGGCCCTGGAGGGGCGTGGCACACAAATCCGCATCGACCCGATCGAGCGCTCGGGCTTGCCCGTGTGGATCGCACAGCGCCTGAGTTTGCAAAACCAGCGGGTCGAACCCGGCGAGTCAGGCCAACAAACCTTGCAGTTTTTTGCCGACCGCGTGGAAGGCAATTTGTTGGCGGCGCATCAAGAGATCCAGAAGTTGGGTTTGCTTTATCCACAAGGCGAGCTGACCCAGGCGCAAGTCGAGGCCAGTGTGCTCAACGTGGCTCGCTACGACGTGTTCAAACTGGGGGAGGCCGTTTTGTCCGGTCATCCTGCCCGGGTGCAGCGGATGCTCGATGGCCTACAAGCCGAGGGAGAATCGGAAGTGCTTGTTCACTTCGCTCTGGCTGAGGATATACGGGGCTTGCGACAAGTCAAAGAAGCCGTTGCCCAGGGGCAACCCCTGCCTATGGCCCTGCGCGAAAACCGTGTGTGGGGTCTGCGTGAGCGTTTGTTTGAGCGGGTCTTGCCGCGTCTTTCCCAGGTGGATCTGGACAATTTGTTGCTGGATGCCCATCAAGTCGATGGCTTGGTCAAGGGGTTGCGTCAGCCCGGGTGGCCGCAAGACCCCTGGCAAGCTTTGCACCGATTGGCCTTGAAACTGTGTCAGATCTGCCAGACCCCGACGATGCGACACCCATAAGCCCCGAGCGACCTACAATGGGGGCATGAACTCCGTCTCCACCCAAGAGTTGGTGCGGGCGCTGGGCGCTCAGGCACGGGCAGCCAGTTCGCACATGGCCAAGGCCAGTGCCGCACTCAAGGCCCAGGCGTTGCGCCAGTTGGCGCAATCTTTGCGCCAAAACGTCACCAGCCTGCAGGCCGCCAACCAACTAGACCTGGAGCGCGCACAAGCCGCAGGGTTGGCCGCACCGATGGTCGATCGCCTCAAGCTGACGCCGAAGATCATCGAAACCTGTGCCCTGGGCTGCGAGCAATTGGCCGCCATGCCCGACCCGATCGGCGAGGTATCGGGCTTGCGCCAGCAACCCAGCGGGATTCGGGTCGGTCAAATGCGAGTCCCTCTGGGCGTGTTCGGCATGATTTTTGAAAGCCGCCCCAACGTCACCATTGAAGCGGCCAGCTTGTCGATCAAAAGCGGCAATGCCTGCATTTTGCGGGGTGGATCAGAGGCCATTGAGTCCAACAAGGCCCTGGCGGCTTTGGTGCAACAAGCGCTGGCTGCGGTTGGCTTGCCTGCCGAGGCGGTGCAACTGGTGCCGACCACCGATCGCGAAGCGGTGGGCCAGCTGATCGCGATGCCCGAATGTGTCGATGTCATCATCCCGCGTGGCGGCAAGGGCCTGATCGAGCGCATCAGTCGCGAAGCCAAGGTCCCCGTCATCAAGCATCTGGATGGCAATTGCCATACCTATGTCGACGATCCGGTGGATCTGGCGCTGGCCTGGAAGGTGACTGACAACGCCAAAACGCAAAAATACAGCCCCTGCAACGCTACCGAGAGTTTGCTGGTGGCACGTGGTGTGGCGTCAGCCTTTTTGCCCCGCATGGCCGAGATGTTGGCCGCCAAAGGGGTGGAATTGCGCGGTTGCCCCGAGTCGATGAAGCTTTGGGTGGGGGTTCCAGGCCTGAAGGCCGTGCCGGCCACCGAGCAAGATTGGTCCGAGGAATACCTCGCTCCGATCCTGAGCGTGAAAGTGGTGGCCGATGTCAACGAGGCGATTGCCCACATCAACCGTTATTCCAGTCATCACACCGATGCCATTTTGACCACCGACCATGTTCACGCCCAGCAATTTCTGCGTGAGGTTGACTCGGCCAGTGTGATGGTCAATGCCAGCACGCGTTTTGCCGATGGTTTTGAATATGGTTTGGGGGCCGAAATCGGCATCTCGACCGATAAATTCCATGCCCGCGGTCCAGTGGGCATCGAGGGCTTGACCTCGATGAAGTGGGTGGTTTTGGGTCAGGGCGACATTCGCCAATAAAGGGTTTTCATGGTTCCACATCTGTCTACGGCCCTGACCGGGCCGATCAATGAATTAGAACAACGCATTCTGGACTCGATGCCTGCCATCGAACGTTGGTTCCGCTTGGAGTGGATGGAGCACACGCCGCCTTTTTACACCTCGGTCGATATTCGCAACGCCGGCTTCAAACTGGCTCCGGTGGACACCAACTTGTTTCCAGGCGGCTGGAACAACCTGACGCAAGAGATGTTGCCTTTGGCGGTGCAAGCCGCCATGGCGGCCATTGAAAAAATTTGCCCCGAGGCTCGTAACCTGCTGGTGATTCCAGAGAATCACACACGCAACTCGTTTTACCTGACCAACGTGGTCCAGTTGCAACGCATCTTCCAGATGGCAGGCCTGAACGTGCGGATCGGCTCGATCAATCCGGAGATCACCGAAAACACCCCGATCACCTTACCCAACGGCGACTCGGTCTTGCTCGAGCCCGTGATACGGGGCAAACGCCGGCTGGGGCTGAAAGACTTCGATCCTTGCACCATTTTGCTCAACAACGACCTGAGCGCCGGCATTCCCGGCATCCTCGAAGACTTGCACGAGCAATTCTTGTTGCCGCCCTTGCATGCCGGTTGGAGCGTGCGGCGCAAGAGCCAGCACTTTGCCAGCTATGAAGAAGTGGCCAAGCGCTTCGGCAAATTGCTGGGCATTGACCCCTGGTTGATCAATCCGATGTTCAACCAGTGTGGTGAGATCAACTTCAATGAGGGCGATGGCCTGGAGTGCTTGCGCTCGAACACCGATGCGCTGTTGACCAAGATCCGGCGCAAGTACAAGGAATACGGCATTCAGGAAAAACCGTTTGTGGTCATCAAGGCTGACAACGGCACTTACGGCATGGGCATCATGACCGTGCGTGACGTCAAAGACCTGGAGGCTTTGAATCGCAAAACGCGCAACAAAATGAGCGTGATCAAGGACGGCCAGGAGGTGTCGGAAGTGATCATTCAGGAAGGCGTGTTGACCCATGAGCAAATCAATGATGCCGTGGCCGAGCCGGTGGTCTACATGATGGATCGTTATGTCGTGGGCGGCTTTTATCGCGTTCATGCAGAGCGAGGCATCGACGAGAACCTGAATGCGCCCGGAGCCAGTTTTGTGCCCTTGGCGTTTGAGCAATCGGCGCACACACCGCAACCTGGCGCCAAGGCCGGGGCCAGCGCCCCCAACCGCTTTTACATGTACGGTGTCATCGGTCGTCTGGCCATGCTGGCCGCCAGCTACGAGCTGGAGGCCACCGATCCTGACGCTGAAATCTACGACTGATGTCTCAGCGATCCGCCGCTCAGTCATCGATGGCCGCCCTGACCCTGGGGGCCATCGGTGTGGTTTATGGCGACATCGGCACCAGCGTGCTGTACGCCCTGAAAGAGGTGTTTGGTTCCGGCCATGTGCCGTTCACCCCCGACAATGTGTATGGCATTTTGTCGATTTTCTTTTGGACCCTGACGATGATCGTCTCGGTCAAATACGTGACCCTGGTGCTGCGGGCCGACAACAATGGCGAGGGTGGTCTGGTGGCCATGTTGGCATTGGCCGCTGAATCCGTGAAAGACAAGCCCGGGTTGCACCGCAGTTTGTTGCTGCTGGGCATTTTTGGCACTTGCCTGTTTTATGGCGACGGCGTGATCACGCCCGCCATTTCGGTGTTGTCGGCCGTAGAAGGCCTGGAAGTGGTGTCGCCTGCATTCAAGAAAGCCGTGATTCCGCTCACGCTGGTCATATTGTTTGTGTTGTTCTGGGTGCAAAAGCGGGGCACGGGCGGCATTGGGCGGTTTTTTGGTCCGATCACGCTGGTTTGGTTTGTGGCCATCGCTTTGCTGGGTGTCTGGCACATCGCCAGCCGCCCCGAAATTTTGTGGGCCATCAGCCCGCACTACGCCTTGGGATTCATGTTCAGTCACCCCGGTACCACGTTCATCATTTTGGGTGCGGTGGTGTTGTGCGTCACGGGCGGTGAAGCCCTGTACGCCGACATGGGGCATTTTGGCAAGCGTCCGATCCGCCTGGCCTGGTTCACCATCGTGATGCCGGCGCTGACCCTGAACTATTTCGGTCAGGGTGCCCTGTTGCTGGAGTCGCCTCAGGCGGTCAGCAATCCGTTTTACCTGATGGCTCCCGATTGGGCTTTGTGGCCGATGGTGTTGTTGGCCACGGCGGCCACGGTGATCGCTTCTCAGGCCTTGATCACCGGTGCATTCAGTGTGACCAAGCAGGTGATCCAGTTGGGTTTTTTGCCGCGCTTGCAAATTCAGCACACCAGCGTGCGTGACACGGGCCAGATCTACATTCCGTTTGTCAACTGGGGCCTGTTTGGCGCCATTGTGCTGGCTGTGCTGATGTTCAAGTCGTCGAGCAATCTGGCGGCGGCTTATGGCATTGCGGTGTGCACCGACATGCTGATCACCACCATCCTGACCTTTTATGTGATCCGTTACAGCTGGAAATATCCCTTGTGGTTGTGCATCGCGTCGACGGGTCTGTTCTTTGTCATTGATTTTGCGTTTTGGTCGTCCAACCTGCTCAAGCTGGCCGATGGGGGCTGGTTTCCGCTGTTTATCGGCGCGGTGATGCTGACATTCATGTTGACCTGGTACGACGGACGTGAGTTGTACAAGACCAAAATGCGTGAAGATGCGTTGCCTTTGCAAGATTTTCTCGATTCTGTCTTCATGGCGCCGCCCACCCGGGTGGCTGGCACGGCGGTGTTTTTGACCAACGACATCGGCACGGTGCCCAACGCCATGTTGCATAACCTGAAGCACAACAAGGTGTTGCACGAGCGCAATTTGTTCGTGACCGTGCTCAGCCATGGTGTGCCCTGGATCGGCTTGGACAAGCGGCTCGAGGTCACGCCTTTGGGACACGATTGCTGGCAGGTGGTGCTCCATTACGGCTTTAAAAACGACCCCGATGTCCCAGGTGCGCTGACTTTGTTACAAGGTCAAGGCTGTGCCATGGACCCGATGCTGACCAGTTACTTTTTGTCGCGCGACAGCATCGTGCCCACTGTGGGAGGCGGCATGGCCACTTGGCGCGAAAAGCTGTTTGCTCAGATGCACCTGAATGCCAGTGCAGCGGCTGACTTCCTGAACCTGCCCTCTAACTCGGTGGTCGAGTTGGGCAGCAAGATCGAGATCTGAACCCATGGACCTGCTGTTTGTTGTCGACCCGCTTGACACCTTCAAGATCTATAAAGAAACCACCTTTGCCATGATGCGCGAGGCGCAACGCCGCGGGCACGCCATCTGGGCCTGTGAGGTCGCGGATCTGTCATGGCAAAGCGGGCACAAGGTGCGGGCGGTGTCGCAGCACATTCGACTGACGGGTGAGCCAGACACCTGGTACCAGATCGTGGCCCAGCAAACCCGGGAGTTGCGTGAGTTCGATCGCGTCTTGATGCGCAAGGACCCGCCATTTGACAGCGAGTTCTTTTATGCCACGCATCTGCTGAGTCAAGCCGAACGCGAAGGGGCCAGGGTGTTTAACCGCCCTGCCGCCTTGCGCGAACACCCTGAGAAGCTGGCCATCATGGAGTGCCCCCAGTTTTTATCGCCGACCCTGGTGACGCGCGATGCCCAACAGATACGGGATTTTCATGCCGAGCACCGCGACATCATTTTGAAGCCGCTCGATGGCATGGGGGGTATGGGTATTTTCCGTGTAAAGGCCGACGGGCTGAATTTGGGAGGCATCATCGAAACCCTGAATGGCGACGGTGCGCAAACGGTGATGGTTCAAAAATTCATTCCGGCCATCGAGCACGGCGACAAACGCGTGCTGCTGATTCAGGGCGTGCCGGTGCCTTTTTGTCTGGCACGGATCCCGCAAGGCGGCGAAGTGCGCGGCAACCTGGCAGCGGGTGGCAAGGGGGTGGCTCAGCCCCTGTCGGCGCGGGATCGCGAGATTGCCGAAACTTTAGGCCCCGTGTTGGCCAAGCGAGGCCTGTTGTTGGTGGGCCTGGACATCATTGGCGATCGGCTGACCGAAATCAACGTCACCAGCCCGACCTGTTTTCAGGAAATCAGCGACCAGACCGGCTGCGATGTGCCGGCGTTGTTCATCGATGCGCTCGAGCGCGTATCCACCGAGATAGACCCCCGGGGTTAAAAAGATTGCCGCTGGCCCTCGACAAAAACGGCCAGCTCCCCGGGCTTCAAATCGATCCACGACTCGTCGGCGGTGAGCGGGGTCGTGACCACCACCGCCACCCGGTCGCTGGGGTCGGCGCATTCGGCAAAGTTGATGCTCAAGTCCTGGTCACGCAATGTGGCCGTGGCAAAGGGGTGTTTGCGCTCGACATAGCACAGGTGCGTGCTGGCGTGCGCCCAGAGGGCTTGCCCATTGGAGAGCAACAAGTTGAAGGTACCGTGTCGTGCCACTTGGGACACCAACTCGTTCAGTGTCAGGCTCAGCTCTTCGATGCTGGGCAGGCTGGCGTGCGATTTGGCCAACTCTTGCATGATGAAGCAAAAGGCGCGTTCGCTGTCGGTGTCCCCGACCGGTCTGAACTGGGCGTGCAAGCGCGGGTGGAAGTTTTCCAGGTTACCGTTGTGGGCGAAGACCCAGTACCGGCCCCAGAGCTCGCGCACAAAGGGGTGGCAATTCTCCAGCGCCACCTGACCCTGGGTGGCTTTGCGGATGTGGGCGATCAGGTTGCGGCTTTTGATCGGGTAGCGGCTGAGCAGTTCAGCCACGGGCGACGTGCTGGCGGGCAGGTGGTCGACCCACAAGCGCAGGCCCCGCGCATCGGGTTGACCTTCAAAAAAAGCGATGCCCCAGCCATCGCTGTGGTGGTCGGTGATGCCCGCACGCCGGGTGAAGCCACTGAAACTGAAGGTGGCGTCGGTGGGGTGGTTGCAATTCAGACCCAGCAGTTGGCACATGCCGGGAATTATGCGGCGTTTGCGCTGCTTAGCGCACAATTTTGACAGACACAGGCTCGCCCTTGTGCTTGCACAGGGATGCGTTGCAGCAACTCGGGCGAAAAGGTGGCGCTGACACACCAGCACGGTGAGTTGCCGGCGGGTGCAGTGGTGCAGGCCATGGCGCAGGCGTTGGGCTGCCCGCAAAGCGGGCAGCGGCCGGGATCGATGGGGTTTGCCGACAGGCTCAAGCGCCCGCCTTGACTTTCAGCCGCCAGCCGTGCAGCAGGGGCTCGGTGTAGCCACTGGGCTGCTCCAGACCTTTGAAGACCAGGTCTTGCGCCGCTTGAAAGGCCGCCGACTCGTCAAAGCGGCCATGCATCTTGCGGTAGGCGGGATCACCGGCGTTTTGGCCGTCAACCACTTTGGCCATGCGCTTGAAGGTGGCTTTGACTTGAGCCGGGGTGACAATGCCGTGCAGCAACCAGTTGGCGATGTGCTGGCTCGAGATGCGCAACGTCGCGCGGTCTTCCATCAGGCCGATGTTGTTGATGTCGGGCACCTTCGAGCAACCCACGCCTTGATCGACCCAACGCACCACATAGCCCAGGATGCCCTGGATGTTGTTTTCGATTTCTTGCTGGCGAATTTCGGGTGACCAGTTGGCTTTGGGGGCCACGGGCACTTTGAGCAGATCGGTCAGCAGTTGGTCGTACACATCGTCGAGCTTGGTTTTTTCCAGTTCCTTTTGCACGGCTGCCACGTCCACCTGGTGATAGTGCAGGGCGTGCAGGGTGGCCGCAGTGGGGCTGGGCACCCAGGCGGTGTTGGCACCGGCCTGCGGGTGCACGATCTTCTGCTGCAGCATGGCGCCCATCAGGTCGGGCATGGCCCACATCCCTTTGCCGATCTGGGCGCGGCCCCGCAAGCCGCAAGACAGCCCGATCAGCACATTGAGTTTTTCGTAAGCGGCGATCCAGGCGGTGGCTTTCATGTCGCCCTTGCGCAGCATCGGGCCGGCGTGCATGGCGGTGTGGATTTCGTCGCCGGTGCGATCCAAAAAGCCGGTGTTGATGAAAGCCACACGGGTTTTGGCGGCCGCAATGCAGGCTTTGAGGTTGACGCTGGTGCGGCGCTCTTCATCCATGATGCCCAGCTTGACGGTGCTGTCGGGCAAGCCAAACAGCTGCTCGAGGCGACCAAACAGGTCGGAGGTGAACGCCACCTCTTCGGGGCCGTGCATCTTGGGCTTGACGATGTAGATCGAGCCGGTGCGCGAATTACGGATGCCGTTGGCACCATGGCCCTTGAGGTCATGGATGGCGATCAAGGTGGTGATCACCGCGTCCATGATGCACTCGGGGATCTCGTGCGTGCGACGGTCTGCACCGGTGTACAAAATCGCCGGGTTGGTCATCAGGCTGCCCACGTTGCGCACGAACAGCAGTGAGCGGCCATGCAGGCTGACTTGGCCTTGGCCGTCGGGCCGCTGGTAGACCCGGTCGGGGTTCAGGGTGCGGGTGAAGGTGCGGCCGCCCTTGGCCACTTCTTCGACCAGGGTGCCCTTGAGGATGCCCAACCAGTTGCGATAGGCCAGCACTTTGTCATCGGCGTCGACGGCGGCGATCGAGTCTTCCAGATCCAAAATGGTGGACAGGGCGGCTTCGACCACCAGGTCAGAGACCCCGGCTGGATCGGTCTGACCGATCGGGTGTTTGGGGTTGATTTGCAGGTCGAGATGGATGCCGTTATGTAAAAACAGCACGCTTGAGGGCTTGGCGGCATCGCCTTGATACCCGACGAACTGCTTGGGCTTGGCCAGACCCACGGTGCTGCCGTTGGCCAGGCGCACCTGAACTTGACCATTGACGACGCTGTAGCCCACCGAGTCGATGTGCGAACCTTTCTTCAGCGGCACGGTGCGGTCCAGCACATAGCGGGCGTACTCGATGACTTTGGCGCCGCGCTTTTCGTTGTAGCCCGGTCCTTTTTCGCAACCCCCGGCCTCCGAAATGGCATCGGTGCCGTACAGCGCGTCATACAGCGAACCCCAACGGGCGTTGGCGGCGTTGAGGGCGTAACGGGCATTCAGGATCGGCACTACCAACTGCGGGCCGGCTTGCACCGCCAGTTCGGCATCGACGTTGGCGGTGGTGCATTTCACTTTGCCGGGGTCTTTGACCAAGTACCCGATTTTTTCCAGATGGGCGCGGTAGGCCTTCATGTTTTTGATCGGGCCAGGGTGCGCCTTGTGCCAGGCGTCCATTTGCAACTGAAGCTGGTCACGCTGCTCGAGCAACGCGATGTTGCGCGGTGCGAATTCGGCCACGATCGCATCAAAGCCTTTCCAGAAGGCGGCGCTGCTGACGCCGGTACCCGGCAGGGCTTCGTCTTCAATGAATCGATAGAGGTTGCTGGCCACTTCGAGGTGGTGGACGATGGTGCGTGAGGTCATGGGATGCTTCCGAGAGTTTAAAAACAATGCCCTGCGAAGGTCGCTGACCCGCAGGGTAACTTTCGGATCTTATCGGACGATGCCTGTCCGATTGCATGACTCGGACATCAAACATCCATGACTTTTATGTGTGAAATGATCAGAGACCGATCATGGGTTGTCACTCTGGACGAAGCAATTCACCTCGCCACAAACCGCGCAAGGTCATGCGGGTCAGCCACAAGATCACTGCGCTGGTGATGGCCAGCAAGGCCAAACCGGGTTGCCACAGCCAGTTGCCATCGGGCTGATGGGACATCATGAGGGTCATCGATGTGAATGCCGCCAAGGGAAAGCTCAAGCCCCAGTGGGGTAGGCCAAACTGAAGCCGAATGATGGATTTGGAATGAGTGAGCGCCCACATTAAAGAGATCAGGCCCATGCCCCAGATGGCCCACAGCACTTCGGCCGGCGGGTGCCAGAGGTTGAGCGACAACGCCAGGGCCGAGGGTGGCACCACCAAAATGAACCAGGTGGGCAGCATGCGGGGCGGCAGGGGACCGGCCTGAAATTGCCGCAGCACCAACACCGAAAGCGCCACCGGCCACAGCAGCAAACCCACGCCCAACTGGATGGCCGACCAAATCCCATGACCCAGCGGCACGCCTGCCCAGGGCACCAGCAGGTTGCCCACCAGCGGCAGGTAAATGATGGGGGTGAGCGCGGCTAACGGTGTGCCTCCGGCATCGGCCGGGCGCATCCAGCGCGACAGCACCCAGAGGGTGGTGGCCAGCTCGCCCAAGGCCCCTAGCCACCAAAACAGATCCATGGCCCAGTGATCGATGTGGGTCAAGCTGATCCACAAAGCCGCCAGCAGCACCATGCCGATGGGCAGGGCCGACCAGAAGGTGTGTTTCACCGGGTGACGCACATCGGCCCACCAGGCTTTGGGGTGATGGTGCAGGCGCCACAACTGGCACAGGATGACCAGCAACAAGATCAGGCTGGCGACGATCGCACAGGCCAGCGAAACCCCGTGCGCCAACTCTCCCAGACCATCGGTGGCGCGAGCCCAGGACAAGCCCAAACCCGTCCAGCCCATGACAATGACAAACCAGGCGGGGGACAGATGCTCCAGGGCGTGGAGGCGGTTGGAGTGTTGCATCCGACGAGTTTAGGTCATGAGGGGTGGACAGACCATGCACCTAGAATGCCTGAATGTCGCCTTTTGTTCTTTTGCAGCATCTCTTGCCCTTGCATGCCATGACGCGTCTGGCAGGCCTGATCGCCCAGGCCCGGGCGGGGGCCATGACCACCGCCCTCATTCGCTCATTTGTGCGGCGCTATGGCGTGGACATGGACGAAGCGGCCGAACCCGATCCGGCGGCCTATGCCACTTTCAATGATTTTTTCACGCGTGCGTTGCGACCCGATGTGCGCCCCCTGGCGGCGGCAGGTTTGGTCTGCCCAGTCGACGGGGCGGTCAGCCAGTTGGGCCCGATCGAAGGCGATCAGATTTTTCAGGCCAAGGGGCATCGGTATTCCACCTTGGCCCTGGTGGGTGGCGATACCGGGTTGGCGGCTGCGTTTCACAACGGTTCGTTTGCCACCATCTACCTCAGCCCGCGCGACTACCACCGCATCCACATGCCTCACGCAGGTGAGTTGCGGCGCATGATCCATGTGCCGGGGGATCTGTATTCGGTCAATCCGCAAACAGCCGCTGGCGTGCCGGGTTTGTTTGCCCGCAATGAACGCGTGGTGTGCGAGTTTGTCACGCCCCAAGGCTTGCCTTTTGTGTTGGTGCTGGTGGGCGCCACCATCGTGGGCAGCATGGCGACCACTTGGCATGGGGTGGTCAACCCGCCGCGCCCTGGCCAGGTGCGGGAGTGGCGCTATGCGCCTGGCCAGCATGTGTTGGCTCAAGGCGAAGAAATGGGGCGTTTTTTGTTGGGCTCTACCGTGGTGCTGTTGTGGCCCACACAGTCGGTGCAATTGGCCGATTGGCAGCCGGCGCAACCGGTGCGTTTAGGTCAGGCCATGGGCGAGTGGACGACCGCCTGAGTCACTGAAACGCCACTTCGTCAAAGCTGCGCAGCTTGCGGCTGTGTAATTGATCCAGACCCCGGTCGCGCAACAAGGCCAACGCTCGCATGCCGATGCGCAGGTGCTGATCGACCCGTTCGCGGTAGAAGTGGTTGGCCATGCCGGGCAGCTTGATCTCGCCGTGCAGCGGTTTGTCGCTCA
>JACCDS012515813.1_pt1 | contig 20051 bp, 19 predicted proteins | sample 7446441 | NCBI WGS metagenome assembly JACCDS01 (sample SAMN15323445, study PRJNA562643) | freshwater metagenome | isolation source: river surface water | place: USA:Blue River Watershed | collected 2017-08-17
GCATAGTACAGGCTGCGGTCTTTGAAGTAATTCTGTTTTGCTTTTTGCAATTCCACAATAAAATACGTACCATCCGGGGTTTTGCAGTGCAGGTCAAAAATCGCCTTGCGGTCGAGCGCACTGACGCCCTGCCATTCGTTACGGCTGTATTCCAGTTCTGCAATTTGGTGTTTGGCGGGCAGCAGGGTATTCAAGAAGCTGATGAGTAGATCCTTGTTCGGTTCTTCACCAAAGACTTTTTTGAAACCAAAGTCAGTAAATAAATTGATGTATTTTTCCATATCGCGCTCCGCTGCAAAACCGGCCCATGCCAACCCGGCTGGCGCCATTCTAGCATGTCAAGAACCGGGGCAGGGCGTGCGCTTTGCTGATCGCCTGCCGCCACTATGCGCCAAAGCGCCCAACCGGAAAGGCCGGTGGTGCCTTGAGCATGGCGCGCCAGCGGTGGGCGATATACGCAATAGCCAATAGCACATTGGCCAAAATACAGCCTGCAAGCGCGAGCAGGTAAGGCAAGGGGATGCTTGGCTGTATCATTGTCGTCGTTCGAATGCTGTAGGCAGGCATGATCCATATCGTGGTCAGTATGATCGTTCCCCATAATAAAAATATACCCGCAAGCGCATTAAAGGGGTAGCATCGTTTGCTGTAATCAGAAACCGAATAATCCGCGAGCGGATTGGCGACCAGCGGTAGCAGCATACTGAACAGCGCAAGCTGGCACAACAACCACCCGCCTGATGCGCCTGCCCATGCACAGAGCAAGGCATAGCTGATGGTAAAACCCGCCCATTCAATTAACCCGGCCATGAGCAGCCGCTTGGCCAGCAACCGGTTGAGTTCACGCGGTGATGAAAACAAGGGGCTTAGCCGGAATAGCTTTTGTTCGGCACTGGTTTGGCGCATGTTGGGGCGACTGACAAGCTTCACGAAGCTGACAAAAGCAAAGAGGGCATTGGCGGAGGCCCATAGAAGAACCATGTCACCGCTGGAGTATAACAAGGTGAATACGCCAATGAAACATAGCCAAAACAGGGCCAGCACCGGCGCAGCGCGAACCGTGGTTGGCAGCAAGCTTCGGGGTAGCGCACGCAGGATGGTTTCCCAATCACCCCAATAGCCGGTTGGCCCGAGCGCATGCATCAGCAGCCGGTCACGCCGCCGCATGGCACAATCGCCCGCCAGCGCGCGCAGGTAAGCGTTGCTCACATTTTGGGTGGCTTGTCCATCGCCAGCATTGGTTTGCCACAGGCTGGTGCTGGTTTGCCAGGCACGCGGCTGCATTAAGCTGTGCCGGATTTGATGGTAGCCATAGCAAAGCAAGCCAATCAGGCTCGGCAGCAAAACACCGGTTTGGGTCAGGTGGCCGAGTATCTCGGGTGGCACCGGGCCGAAGCCGGACAGCAGCCAGAATACGCCGCAGCCCGGTATCAGCCAGGCCGGATGAGTGATCCGGCCCAGAATCAGCAGCGTGCTGCCGCATAGCAGCGCCCAACCGCAGAATGTGCCACCGGTCATGGACAGGAAAAGCGACGAAACCATGGTGAGCGCGAGCCAGCTCCAGCGGATCAGGCGGATTGAATTGGTACGCCAGCGCGGCACCAGTTTGGCGCAGCTCGGGCGGTTGTATAAAATGACTCCGCTGGCCAAACATTGCCAGCCATACCAGGCCGTGATGATAGCTGGCGCACCGACCCCGGCAATGATCGATTTTGCCAAGGATGGCGTAATCAAAAACCAGAACCCCAGCCCGGCAGCGGTGCCGATTAGCAACGACAAAAAAATTCGCCACAACCGGCTTCGGATGGCAGGGCTGGCGGCACGGTGCTGCACGGCGTAGCGCCAAATTAGCCCAAAATCTTGTAATGCCGCTTTCATTGCGTGACCTCAATAAACAAGTCTTCCAGCGTCAAGGCCTCGATCCGTATCTGCTGTGCTTGCCCAGCCAGTTCATTGCGCAACTGTTCCAGTTGCGCCGCATCAGCCAGTGCCACAATACTGATTTCACCCGGTGCCGAGTCGCTACGACGCACTTGACCCGGAATGGTGAGGTGTTGCAGCAAATTAGCCGGGCCAACGATGCGGCGCGCCCGCTCCAACAAATCATCAAGTGGCCCTTGCAGCCGGATTTTGCCATCGTGCAAAAACGCAATATCGAGTGCCACCCGTTCCAGATCGGACAAAATGTGGGTGGAAAACACCACGGTGGTGTCACGCGTGACCACATCTTCGATCAGTTCATGCAAAAAGTCGCGCCGCCCGACCGGATCAATCGCGGCCACCGGTTCGTCCAGAATCAGCAATTCCGGTTCATGCGCCAGTGCCCGAATCACCGACAGCCGTTGTTGTTCACCGCCGGACAGGCTGGAAATCGGACGATGTTTGCCAGTATCAAGGTCCCAACGGGTCATCAGGCTTGATACCCGTGCCTCGTTCCAGCGCGGATACAGGGCTTTGAAATAGTCGAGTAATTGCACTGGCGAGAGCCAGCCAAACAGGTCGGATTGTTGCGGCACATAGCCAATTTTGGCGCGCACCGTGTCCGGCAGATCAAGCACGCCAGCGCCATACAGGCTCACGCTGCCGCTGTCATGCTCCTGCAAGCCGAGCAGGCATTCAAGCAGGGTCGATTTGCCCGAGCCATTGCGCCCCAGCAAGCCAATCACCTGCCCGGCGTTGATCTGCCAATCAAGCTGATCGAGAATCTTGCACCCGGCAAATGCCTTGTTCAAGCCCGCTATTTGTACGATGCTGCTACTCATGGAGTCTCCCTCAAAATTTCATCAAACAGCGCCAGTGCGGTTTCCCGATCCAATTCCAGTTGGCGCGCCTCCTGTGCCGCCCGCACCAGCGTCGGGCGCAGCAATTGGCTGCGGTTGCTGACATGGCGCTGTTCCTGCGCCTGCTCCACTACCTGCATGCCCAATCCGCGTTTTCTTTGCACCAACCCTTCGGTTTCGAGCATGTTGTAGGCTTTCGAGACCGTCATCGGATTGACCGCCAGATGCTGCGCCACATCTCGTACCGACGGCAACACATCCCCAGCCAGCAGTTGCCCGCCAGCGACCTTGCGCCGTACCTGATCCATGAACTGGCGATAAATCGGCTCAACCGAGCCGGTGGCGATGGTGAATAAACTGGGGCTGTGATGCGTCATCTTGTATGCATGTATTAGTCATATAATACATCTTCGACGCAATCAGGGGTGGTTGTCAAGTGGATTTTGCGGGTCTGGATTTTGGCCGGGGTGGTGCAATGATGATGCGCCGGGCAATCAGAGCGCGTGTTGCTGGTCGGTCAAACTGATCATTAACAGCAAGCAGGCACTCCGGCAAATGCGGCTTGCCTGCTTGCTGAGGGTGTTATCTCACCCCAACTTCTGCCAAATAATCAGCCCGGGTTTTCAGCGCCACATCGGGCACATCAGAAAACACGCCATCCACCCCGGTCCGATAGTGTTGCAAATACTCGGTCATCGGGTTACCGCTCACGTCAAACGGCAAATTGTAAAAGCCTTTTTCGCTGCGGAACGTGTATTCATGCACGAACAGCCCGGCCCGGTGCGCATCGGCGATCAGCGTGGTCGGGGTTTGGCTATTGGAATCAGAATAACCGCCAAAACGGCCATCGCGATCCAGATCGAGGCAGTTATTGGCCGCGTCCAGCGTACACCGAACCGGAATCACCATCGGTTTCCATGGGCCGATGCCGTCGGCATAGGTTTTCACTTCAGCCAGCCCGGTTGGGGTTAAAAAGTAATCAAACAGGCGCGGATCACCGGCCAGCTTGAAGTCGGTCGGCTGGCTGTACACCAGATTGGCCGGTGCCGTACCAAACACAATGCCGCCGTTTTTGAAATCGACATCATACGCATCAATCAACTGCACCTGCTTGACTAGCGAGCCGATCGAGCGCATATAGCGCAGGCTGCCCGGCTCAAAGCTTTGCACATAGATCGGCGCATCCTTGCTGTTGAGGTTATTCTCCCGAATCATTCTGACCAGCGCATCCTCCATCCGCACCGGCACTTGATTGGTGCGGAACAGTGCCAGATGATAGCTCGGGTTCTTGGTTTCCGGATACACCGCCACCGTGCGCCCGGTTTCGCGCGCCTTGAGTCGGATCAGATCGAGAATTTCCTGAAACGTCACCACCTGAAATTGATCATCCCAGCGCCGCGCCGCCTCGTGGTTCGGCGAGCGGGCGCGCAGGGTTTTGATTTCGGCCAAGGTAAAATCGGCCACAAACCAATCCGCTGCCACCGGTTCACCATCGCCATTTTCACCGGCCCGCCTGCGGCTGGCAAATTCAGGGCGGGTTGAAACATTGGTGGTGGCACCGAGGGTCACATCATGCCGCGCGATCAACACACCGTCACGCGTTAGCACCAGATCCGGTTCAATCGCATCGGCCCCCATGGCAATGGCCAGGGTGTACGCCTCAATGGTTTGCTCCGGAAAATAGCCGCTGGCACCCCGGTGTGCAATCACCATTGGTGGCTTGCCATCCAGTGTGCGGAGGCGTTGCGTCGTTTCCGGTACGTCGCCCGGAACCTCACCGCCACAGGCGGCAAGCAGGGCACTGGCCGCTAGCGCCAGCAAGGTGAGACGGGTTTTTGTGGTTGTTGTGGCTTTTTTAATCATTTTGTTGGGTTTCTCGAATGTGAATGGTAGTGGAGAAAAAACAGGGCACGGTAATACATGGATACCGGCCCTGAATTTCCCTAAATCGATGTTTCTGGTTGAAAGTTGCACGGTTAATATGCAACCGTGGCGTTTATTGTAATGTGTGAATATGACAATTCCATGGCGCGGGCCGATTGGTGCAGATTTGCTGGCGGTTGGCAAGCAAAGCGTGGCTGGCCAAGCGGCCAAAGTGTTGCGTTCCCGGAACGGGATCGATTCGATTAGAGACAGCAATGGACGCATGACAGGGGGCAATGATATGGTTAACCCGGATCGTGCCTGATCGGTTCGGTTTGGATTCGTGAGAAGTAACACAAGGATGGCGATGGATTCAATTCTAAAACACATGCTCGATGTGACCGGACATCGCGACCATCAATTGCTGGAGCGCTCGATTTTGACCGCGATCCGGCAAATGACCGCCGCCCATACCGCCCGCGTGCTGGGAATGGAAGTCAGTTTTGGTCATACCGTGCTGCGCGCCCATGCCTGGTATTTGCCCGGTGGCGACGTCATGGTGCAAGATGACAGCCTGCCCTCGCTGCAACCCGAAGAACCGCTGAGCGATTACCCGGTACTGGCCCGCTGCATCGAAACCATGACCAGCCATATGGCCGAATCCATGGCCGATGGCGCATGCCGCCTGTGGTTTCCGATTTGGCTGGACGGCAAAGTAACCTCCTGCTTTGAAATCATCCACAACAGCAAATTTTCCCGCAAAAAACTCGATTTGCTCGAAGGCATGCTCGGCGTTTATCGCAATTTTGTCGGTTTGCTCGAATACAGCGAAACCGATTCCCTAACTGGTTTGCTCAACCGCAAGACCTTTGAACGGCATTTCTCGCGCAGCAACCGGGCCGGCAAGGCCAGCAGCGAGAATGGCAAGGCACCCAACCGGCGGCAAGAGCCAGCCCATGCCAAACAATGGCTGGCGGTGGTCGATATTGATCACTTCAAGCGCATCAACGACACCTTTGGCCATTTATATGGCGATGAAGTATTGATTTTGCTGGCCCAACTGATGCGCGCCTCGTTTCGGGCGCATGACCGGATTTTTCGCTTTGGCGGGGAAGAGTTTGTGGTGTTGATCTACTCTGCTACGATGGAAAGTGTGTTGGCGGCGGTGGAACGGTTTCGCCATAATGTCGAACGGCACCGCTTCCCGCAGGTTGGGCAGGTAACGATTAGCCTTGGGTTTACCGAATATTCGCCCCTGGAGTCGCCAGTCGAAATCCTCGGCCATGCCGACCGGGCGCTGTACTATGCCAAAACCCATGGCCGCAATCAAGTACGGCACTATGGCGCGCTAATCGAACAGGGCTTGCTCGGCAATGAGGGCGCGACCGAAGCGGCACCGATTGAGTATTTTTAGCAGCCGATCAGCGATATTTAGCCTCAATCCGCGCCGCCGTACCATCTTGCTCCATTTGCTTTAACACCTGATTCAAATGGTCGATTTTGGCTTGATCAAAGGCCAAATGGCAGGCCAGATACATCTCGGTGCGTTTAAACTGAAACCGTGGCACGATCTGCCCCGACAAGCCCTGATTTTTCAAAATCGCCTGCCCCAACAACTCGCCAGTGGCCCAAAAATCAAAGCGATGCAACAACAGTTTGCGCGGGTTGTCCGAATCGAGCGTCGCGACATCGGTTTTAAACCCATTGGCCTGCAAAAACTCGCCCACCGCATCATTGCGATAGACCCCCAGCACATACGGTGCCAAAGCTTCAAGCGAATTGGGCTTGCGCGGATCATCGGCCCGGGCGAACAACACCCAGTTATTTTTAACCAGCGGCCCAACCCATTTAAACATCGGTTCGCGCTCTGGCGTGCGGGTGGTGGAAAAGACGCAGGTATTGGGCAAACGCTGCGCCATTTGGTAGGCGCGGCTCCAGGGGAAGACATTGACCGTATATGGCTGCCCGGCCCTTTGCATCAGAGTAAACACCTTGTCGCTGGCGATGCCGCTGATTTTGCCGGTGCTGCGGTCAACCATGTTGAACGGTGGATAATCTTCCGTGGTCAGCGCAATGCTGCCTGCCGTAGCGATGCGACACAGGGCCAGCAACAACATGAATAAGAAGGGGCGCATGCCAACTCCGGGGCTAAGGAATGCTTTGATTTAAAACTGCTTGGGGCCTAAAGTCAATGACAATGTCAAAGCTGTTGTTGGGGGGGGCAGGCGGTGCGTAGGCAAGGGGTTTTGGTGGTGGCGCAATTTGTCTCTCAAAAGGAGACAATCGTCTCCTTTTATGATACATTCTGCCCATGCTCGCCGATTTCCTCTTAGGCCCCTTTCGCACCCGTGTGCTGTCGGCCCTCCTGTTACACCCTGACATCACATGGCATGTCAGGGAACTTGCACGCCGCCTTGATGCACTGCCCGGCAGTACCAACCGGGAATTGATCAAGCTGGCAGAAGCAGGTATTCTGTCACGGCAGCACATCGGCAATCAGGTTCATTATCGGGCTAACCTTGATTGCCCGGTGTTCACCGAACTCGCGGGCCTGTTGCGCAAGACTTCGGGCATGGCCAGTGTCCTGACACAAGCCCTTGCGCCGTTGGCTGAGCGCATTCAATGTGCGCTGGTGTTTGGCTCGGTGGCACGCGGGGAAGAAACGGCTGATTCGGATGTGGATGTGCTGGTCTTGGGCGAGACTGGTTTTGCTGAACTGGTGGAAGCCCTGCATCCGGCACAGGCGGTGGTGCAGCGTGAAATCAACCCGGTAGCCTACAGGGTGGCGGACTTTCGGGCCAAACTTGCGGCCAACAACACCTGGGCGTGTGATGTGGTTGAGAAGCCCAAACTTTTTCTGATTGGGAATGCCGATGACTTTGCAAAACTTGTTGGCCATACAGAGCCTGATTGAGTTTATCGCCCAGCGTGCGGATATTCAACGGCTTCTTGCTGCGGCAGAACGCAATCTGCAAGATGCGGCCATCGTCGCCATCAGTGATGAGAACCGTTTTGATGCCGCCTATAAATGTATCATGCAGTGTGCAATGGTGGCGTTGTGGGCCAATGGCTACCGCACATCGACCAGTAAGCCCGGTCACCATCAAACGGCTATCCAGACACTAACCCTGACCGTTGCACTTGATCCCAAGGCCGTGGTGGTGCTCGACAAGCTGCGCAAGCAGCGCAATCTGAGCGATTATGACGGTGATCCAATCGCCCCCAGTTTGGTAGAGGAATGCCAGCGCCAAGCGCGGGCATTGCTCAAGCACGTCAAATCTTGGCTTGCCGCCAACCGCCCGGACTTTTGTTGAGATTGTGTGGGGTGGCGAAGGGGTGATACTGGATCAGGTAGGATGGCTACGCTGGACTGGTTGCCGATGCCATCAAGATGGTAAAGGTGCGCATGTTATGCGACAGGTTTTGAGCCTTGTTTTGGCGCTCTGGTTCCTGCCCGCTTGGGCTGGTACGCAAGTGCTCAACCCGGCGCAGGTTGCCAGCAGCGGCTTGACCCGGGCGCAGGCGCAACAGGTGTTGCTGTTGGTGTTAAAGCAGCAGCGTTTTAAGCTTGATTTGCCAGGCATGCTGATTGACAGCGATATTAGCGACGCAGACGGCCAACCGATGCGCCCCGGCTATGTTGATTTTGCCCTGACCTATGACAGCCCGGCTGCTGCCGCGACCGACGTGCTGGGTACTTGGTCGGTGGATATGTTGACGGGGGACGTGCTGGACAATACCCGTTGCCGCCGGTATCGGTTTGCTGCGCTGGTGCAACTGCAGAAAGCCATTGGGGCGCGGACGGGTGCCACGCTGCCGCCGCAGGCGGTGGCGTTGCGGCGGGTTGGGTGTTGATTCGGTTGCGGCGCGTTCAATTGGCCCATGTTTGGTTTTGGGGGATCAAATGGGGCGGTAAGTCAGTAGCCGATGACTTACCCCATTCATCACACTGCCTGACTATGAAAATTGTTGATTTGGGCACCAAAAATCGCAGTCGCGCTCGCTTCCATTCGCTCTAGCAGTCCGGCAACTTCCATCAGATCATTTCCCGCATCGGCGGCCTCGTCCTCGTTTTCGCTGGTTTGCGCCAATGCTTGCAATCGGTGTTTTTCTTTGTGCAGTGAATCAAGAATAATTCTTGTTTCCCAGTCCAGTAAATTTACATTAAGTTCGCGCAGGTTAGCCATTTGCGACCTCCTTCTTAAAAACTTTCTGGCAACGCATAGCTAATTTCGCCAGCAAACCCTTAAATTCATCAATCGGCATATTGTACGCGGGGCACAAGCTGTAATGACCCGGCCTGTCGTTGATGAGGCGCAGGCCGGTTGGCATGGCTGTTCCTTTTGCTATTTTCCACACCCAACCACTCATTGGCGTGGTATCTATGCGACTTTTTGTGGAAAGAGAAATGCCTTTACCATTGGCGATAGCGACAGCGATTCCGTTTATCTCCATCGTATCAAGATCTTTCGGTTGCCTTATGTTTGTCAGGCGTGGGTCAGTTGCGTTACCAAGGCGATATAAATCTTCGGGGGCAAAAAATAGGTCTTCTATTTGCATTTTAATGTCGCACTCAATTGGCTAAGAGATAAATTCAAAAGCTGGAGATAGTAGTTGTTATTGCTAAACGTGTCAAGCAAAACAATATAAATTGTTTCCTATTTAACCGCCGTGGCAAGGCAACTGGGATCATCGTGAACGCTACTCAGCACTTGTTGGGTGATTGGCGGGGGCGTGCTGGCCAATACCCGTTGTCGCCGTCATCAGTTTGCCAAGTTGGTGCACTTGCAAAAAGGCATTGCGGCGCGGACGTGGAGGCAGGCTGCCGCCTTCGGCAGTGGCATTGGGGCGGATTGGGTGTTAGGGGTTATGGCAAATGCGGGCGGCTGTCTGGTTCGCTTCCATTTAAAGTAAAATGGCGAACGCTTACACTCGTGTAGGCGAGGGTTGAAACATGCAATGGTGAGCTAATCATATTGTTTGTGTAATGAAGGGGTGCCCGGGCACTTGCCCGGGCATTTCCTAATCGAAAGTTAATTAGTTTAAAGTGTTGATCTGAATGTTACTCATTCGGTGCATTGCGTGCCATCGCAGGTTCTTATGCGACAACGCCATGGGGGCTTTACGCCAGTGGCAGCGAACATATTCCAGTTGCCCGCAGCGCCGACGTGTGTAGGCGTTGACGAAAATCAGGTGGCCAAGATATAGGTATCGCGTTTTGCTGGCACAAATCATGGGTGGTTTGCGCCAACGCCATGGTGTGTACGTCAAATTACAGCAGGGCCAGTGTGTGTAGGCATTGCTTGGTCGATACTCAATGTACTTATTGCAGGGATGGGGGCGCATTAAATTTCCTTTTTGCGGTAGTGTTGCAGAATTCCCTTGCTGCCCTGCTCGTTGCAGAATACAATTTCGCAGTCCTCCCAGACTGGTTGCATTAAGCTGCCGATGGGGTCAGCAAAGGGAAGGGGTGTGGTTCTAAAAAGTTAGGTCATCATGTTCTCCTTTCCTCGGTTCTTAAGTTTTGTTGATAAATCGCTAGCAGATGCACCGCACCGTTTCAGTATGAATAGTATTGGCATGGTGCCCGGCAAATTATTTTTTCATGCAATGGTGTTGCCTCATATGGTTTATAAGATCTGTTCATGCGCCGCAGTTTAGCCGATTCTGAAGCCGAGCGCAATGGCAATGGCTGTTATCGCCAGAAAAATCACGTGCATGCGGTAACGGTGTGTACCGTTCTTGTGGTACAGTGGGTAATCGCTTCTTTGTTGTTTGAAAAATACAACCCAAAAATATTTCCTTGCATGCTACGAATTTGATCAAAAAAAATGCTTCAATGGCCCTTTTGGTCTGCTCGGGTAACGAAAGTGGCGGCAACTGTGTTGGTGCTTCTTGAGTCTGTGTACGTTGCTTTTGGTTGTGAGGGGCGGTAATGATAACGGGTGTGGCAAGCAGTTTGACAGTGGCGGCAGAAGTATTGATCGCACGCCAGCGGGACGATGGCACGCCTCAGCCCCTGCTGGATCACCTACAAGGCGTCGCTAAGCTGGCGCAAGGTTTTGCAGCCGCCTGGCAGGCGGGTGATTGGGGGCGGTTGGCTGGATTGTGGCATGACCTGGGCAAATACCGGCCCGGCTTTCAAACCTATATCCGCCAAGTGGCTGATGCGCATTGCGAAAACAGTGTGACGCCACGCGACAAAACCCATTCGGCGGCCGGTGCCTTGTTCGCCATGCAGCAATTTGCCACGGCCTACCCCAAAGAGCCGCCGCGCCTGTTGGGTCGTGTCTTTGCCATGCTGATTGCCAGTCACCACGCCGGTTTGTACGACTGGCAAGACTTGGCCGGGAGGCTGGCGCAAGATGACGCGGTGCGCGAACTGGCCGAAAGCCTGAAGGCCGCCCCACCCGAGTTGTTGCATTTTGATGCCAAGGCGTATCGACCAACCGACATGATAGGCGGGCGCGATGGCTTTCATCTGTGGTTGCGGCTGCTCTTTTCCAGCTTGGTCGATGCTGATTTTCTCGATACCGAACGCTTCATGCAGCCGCAGCAATTTGCGGCGCGCAGTGGTTTTCCACCGCTGTCCGAATTAAAGCAGCGCTTCGATGCCCACATGGCACAGATGGCTGCCTCTGCCCGGCCCACACCGGTTAACCGGGTGCGAGCCGAGGTACTGGCGCAATGCCGCGCCAAAGCAGGCCTGCCGCCCGGTGTGTTTCAGTTGACCGTGCCCACTGGCGGCGGTAAAACCCTCTCTTCCATGGCGTTTGCGCTGGACCACGCGGCGCAGCATGGCCAGCGCCGCATCATTTACGCGATTCCCTACACCAGCATCATTGAACAAACTGCCGACGTATTTGCCCGAGTATTGGGGGCCGACAGTTTTATTGAGCATCACAGCAATTTTGATGCTGACCCGGCGCGAGAAACCCACCACACCCGGCTGGCCTGTGAAAACTGGGACGCACCACTGGTCATTACCACCAATGTGCAATTGTTTGAATCGCTGTTTGCCAGCAAAACCGCACGTTGCCGGAAACTGCACAATTTGGTCAATTCGGTGATTGTACTGGACGAAGCGCAACTCTTGCCGCCCGACTTTCTTGATCCTATTGTCGATGTGCTGGCTCTGTTGACGCGCCACTATGGTGTTTCAGTCGTATTGTGTACCGCCACCCAGCCCGCCTTGGATGGCGAGGGGAGTGGCTACGGCTTTAAGGGCTTGCCCTCACAAAAAATCATTGCCGACCCAAATGCGCTGTATCAGGTACTCGAACGCGTTACGGTGCATCTTCCGCCCGACCTGAAAGCACAGCAAAGTTGGGATGACATAGCACAGCAGGTTGCGGCAGAACCGTGCGCGCTAGCCATTGTCAACACCAAAAAAAGTGCCTATGAACTTTGGTCGCGTTTGCCCAAAGGCGCGTTGCATTTATCATCGTTGATGTGTGGGCAACATCGTAGCGACTTGATTGGCTTTATCCGTACTCGGTTGGCGCAACGGCGTGAAGATGTGGATAAATTTGATAAAAATGAATCTATTCGTATTGTTTCAACACAGCTTATCGAAGCCGGTGTGGATGTAGATCTGCCCGTGGTCTTTCGCGCCCTGGCCGGTTTGGATTCCATTGCCCAGGCTGCCGGGCGTTGTAACCGTGAAGGTTTGCAAGAGCGGGGGCAGGTGCATGTATTCGTGCCACCGATTGCCCCACCCAAAGGCATTCTCAGCAAAAGCGTGGCCAGTTGCATTGCCGTATTGCATCAGGCACCCGTTCAGCCTTTGGTGCCATCCATGTTCAGCCGCTACTTCACTCACCTGTATGCCCAGTGCGAACGTGATGAACGCGGTATTTTGCCGCTGCTGCGTGACGTGGCAGAAGGCGAACGCTTCCCCGCACCCCAATTTCGCACCGCCAGTGAACGTTTTAAGCTGATCGATGAGCAAGGTGTGCCGTTGATCGTGCATTACCGGGGGTTAGATGGGCAAAACGATCAAATAGATCAACTACTGCGCCAGCTTGAGGCGCTGGGGCCAGAGCGCTGGCTGATGCGCAAACTACAACGCTATACCGTATCGATTTTTCACAACGACGCTACCCGGCTATGCCAACAAGGTGATATTCGCGAATGCCTGCCCGGCCTGTACGTACAGGCGCACGATCTGTTGTACCACGCCGAGTTTGGCGTCAACCTGACCCAAATCCCCGGCGGTGCAGCCGATTGGGTGGTGTAAATTACTGTAACCACAGGAACCCCTTATGAGTCCAACAAGCCAACTCTGGTGTCTCGAAGTCAAAGGCCAATTTGCCTGCTTTACCCGCCCGGAAATGAAGGTCGAGCGGGTCAGCTACGATGTCATCACCCCTTCTGCCGCACGCGCCGTGTTTGAGGCGATCTTGTGGAAACCGGCGATTCGCTGGCAGGTGCGCAAAATCGAAGTCTTGCGCCCGATCCAGTGGATTAATTTGCGCCGCAACGAAGTCGCCAGTGTGGTATCGACCCGCAACTTGCAAACCGCCATGAAGCAGGGCAGTGGCGATTTGGGCATTTACATTGAAGACGACCGCCAGCAACGCGCCGGAATGTTTTTGCGCGATGTCGCCTACCGACTGTACGCCGATTTTACCCTGCTGCCCGAATCAGGCGAAGGCAACAATCCGGCCAAGTTCCATGAGATGTTTTTGCGCCGCGCCGAAAAAGGTCAGTGCATTAATCAGCCCTATCTTGGTTGCCGTGAATTTGCTTGCCAGTTTCGCCTGATTGCCGATCCGGCCAGCGAAGTGCCGCCACTGGCCAAAGATTTGGAATTGGGCTGGATGTTGTATGACATGGATTTTACTGATCCCAAAGGGCCGCAGCCACGCTTTTTCCGTGCCAACATGGTACAAGGCGTGATCGATTTACCCGACTTTGACGCAAGCGGGGTGGTGGCATGATTTTGCAAAGCCTGTATCACCTGTACCAGCGGCGCATGGCCGACCCTGACCCGCAAAAGCGCCTGCCCGTGTTTGGATTTGAAGAAAAGCCGATGCCGTGGATTATTGATATTGACCGGGACGGCAAACTGGTGAATCTGCGCTCGACCCTAAGTGAAGGCAAAAAGCCGCAAGCCAAGTCGTTTTTGGTGCCGCAGGGCGTGAAAAAAACCTCGGGCGTGGCGGCTAATTTGCTGTGGGATACGCTCGAATACGTGTTGGGTGTCGATACCCGGGGCAAACCGGCGCGTGTGGTGGAGCAGCATGCTGCTTTTCGCGCCCGGCTGCGCGCCTTGCCCGCCGGTGCCCAGTCCGATGAGGGTTTGATCGCCATCGAACGCTTTTATGCACAGTGGCAACCGGAACAACTGGCCGCGCTGCCCGAAGCGGCTAAGTTGCTGGAAGCCAACCCCAACATGACGTTTCAATTGGTCGATGATCCGTTGCCGATTTGCCTGCGCCCGGCAGTGGCCGCTGCCTGCATTCCCGAGCAGGCGAGCGATGTGCCAAACAGCATGTGCCTGATAACCGGGCAGGATGCGCCGCTGGAGGTATTGCACACTTCCATCAAAGGCGTGTGGGGCGCACAAACCGCCGGGGCCAACATCGTTTCGTTTAATGCCGATGCATATTGCTCGTTTGGAAAAAATGGTCAGCAAGGGGCGAATTCGCCCGTTTCGCAACAAGCTGCATTTGGCTACACCACCGCCTTAAATGCCTTGCTTTCACGTAATTCAACCCAGCGCACCCAAGTGGGTGACGCTTCCACCGTGTTTTGGGCAGCACAAGAACACGAACTGGAAGAGGTCTTTCCCGACCTGTTTGGTGAGCCGAAAAAAGACGATCCATCCTCCGGCACCGCTGCGGTAAAAAAAGTATTTGATTGGGCCGCCAGTGGCAAACCAGCGTCGCTTGACGGCCAGACGCCATTTTTTGTGCTCGGGCTGGCACCGAATGCGGCGCGCATTGCGATTCGCTTTTGGCATGAATTGCCAGTGCGCGATCTGGCACGCCGCACGCTTGACCACTTTGCCTGCCTTGATCTGCCCCACGCCTCATTTGAGCCGGATTACCCGTCCGTCTTTAGGCTGCTGGCCAATTGTGCGGCACAGGGCAAGGCGGACAATATCCCACCCGGTTTGGCCGGGGATGTGATGCGCGCCATCATCGAAGGCACCCCGTACCCGGCCACCCTGTATCAGGCCGCACTGAATCGCTGTCGTATCGAACAAAACGTCAACTACTACCGTGCCGCGCTGCTAAAAGCTTGCCTGCTGCGGCAGTGGTATCCCACCGAACAAAGCCGTCAACTTCTGAAAAAGGACTTTTTCACCATGACAGAAAACCAAACTGCCGACCCTGCTGGGGTCAAACACCCCGACCCGGATCACCCGGATAATCAGCCGCCCGCTTACTGGATGGGGCAACTGTTCGCGGTACTCGAACGATTGCAACAATACGCGATTGACCCCAATTCCAGCATCCGTGATCGCTATTTTGGCGCGGCCATGAGTTCGCCCGCCATGGTGTTTAACACCCTTATGCGGCTGCATCACCACCATTTGTCCAAACTCGGCAAAAGTGCCGCCAACAAGGGAACGGCGGTGTTTTTGGACAAGCGCATCGGTGAAATCATGCAAAAAATTGATGGCTTCCCCAACCAACTGACCCCGCAGCAACAAGGCTTGTTTGCGATTGGCTACTACCACCAACGCCACGAATTCTTCACCAAAAAAACCGCCGCCGAATCGACCGGCCCCGCCACTGAAACCAAGGAAACCAAATGAGCGCAATTTCCCATCGTTACGATTTCGTTTTACTGTTCGACGTAAAGGACGGCAACCCAAATGGCGACCCGGACGCCGGGAACCTGCCACGGTTTGACAGCCAAACCGGCCAGGGCTTGGTCACTGACGTATCCTTAAAGCGCAAGGTGCGCAATTTTGTCAGCCTGATCAAAAATGACACACCACCGTATGACATCTACGTCAAGGAAAAATCGATTCTCAACCAAACCCACCAAAAAGCCTATATCGGTAGCGGCAACGAAGAAGCGTTGAAGGGGGACAAAAAGCGCAAGGGCAGTGGCGACGAAGTGGCCAAGGCGCGTGATTGGATGTGTCAAAACTTCTTTGATGTGCGTACCTTTGGCGCTGTCATGTCCACTGGCGTAAATGCCGGGCAGGTACGCGGCCCGGTACAACTGACCTTTGCCCGCTCGTTCGACCAAATCGCATGGCAAGAACATTCGATTACCCGCATGGCGGTAGCGACCGAAAAAGAAGCTGAAGATCAATCGGGCGACAACCGCACTATGGGCCGCAAAAACACCGTGCCCTACGGCCTGTACATGGCGCATGGCTTTGTATCCGCGTTTCTGGCCAAACAAACCGGCTTCTCGGATGACGACTTGCAACTGTTGTGGCAGGCACTGCAAAACATGTTCGAGCACGACCGTTCTGCCGCACGTGGCGAAATGGTCACGCGTGGCCTGTACGTGTTTGAGCACGAATCTGAACTCGGCAATGCGCATGCGCATAAGCTGTTTGAGCGAATTGGCGCGAAACTGAACGAGGGCGTTATCGTGCCGCGCAACTTCAGCGATTACCATGTCAGTGTCAATGCCGCCGACCTGCCGCAAGGCATCACCTTGCACCAGTTTGCGTAAGCCGTACCGGAGCGCATGATGAATCAAACCGAACCGCTTGAACCGATCATGCTCTCCGCGCTGCAACACTACACCTATTGCCCGCGCCAGTGCGCCCTGATCCACATCGAACAGAGCTTCACCGAAAACCTGTACACGCTGCGCGGGCAAGCCTTGCATCACACGGTTGATACCCCGGGCAGCGAAGCCATCAAGCGTGGCCTTGATGCCTTGCGTGTTGAACGGGCGCTGCCGGTCTGGAGCGAGCAATATGGTTTGATCGGCAAGTGCGATGTGGTTGAATTTCTGGCCGGGGGCGTGCCGTATCCGGTCGAATACAAAACCGGTTCCAAGCGCGACAAGCTGCACGACAATATCCAGCTTTGTGCGCAGGCCTTGTGTCTGGCCGAAATGTTTGGCCAGCCGGTGCCCAAGGGAGCCATTTTTCACGGCGCATCGAAACGGCGGCGCGAAGTGGTGTTTGATGCCGAACTGGTTGCCACCACCAGCGCTACCATTGCCGCAGTGCGCGCCATGCTGGCCGCTGGCACCGTGCCCGCCCCCAATTGGGATGAGCGTTGCCGCCATTGCTCGCTGATTGATACCTGCCAGCCGGAAATGCTGTCCGGCCAAACCCGCCTCGCTACCTTGCGCGCGCAACTTTTTTCGGTGGATGATTGATGCAAACCCTGCAAAACACCCTGTACGTGACCGTGCCGGATGCCTATTTAAAACTGGAAAACGACACCATCCGCATCGAAGTCGAGCGCGAAAAGCGCTTGCAGGTGCCGCTGCACCATTTGGCCGGGGTGGTCTGCTTCGGCCATACCATGGTGTCGCCCGGCTTGATGCATCGGCTGGCCGAAGACGGCAAAACACTGGTTTTGCTCGATGCCAATGGCCGCTTCAAGGCGCGGCTGGAAGGTGAGGTGAGCGGTAACATTTTGCTGCGTCAGGCTCAGTTTCGCCGTTTTGATGATCCGGCCTTTGCCGTGCCGCTGGCACAGGCCATGCTGGCCGGAAAAATCAAAAATGCGCGTAGCGTGCTGCTGCGCGGCGCACGCGAAGCCAAAGTGGCGCAGGACGAAGCGGCCATGACACGTGGCGCGCTTGATCTGGCCGCTAGTCTGCGTGCGCTTGAAGCGGCGGGTATGGCGCTGGAAAGCGGCGCGGACGCGGGCCTGCTCGATCGCATGCGCGGCATCGAGGGCGAAGCGGCACGCCAGTATTTTGGCTGTTTTAATCACCTGATCAAACCCGAAGCGCGCGACAGCTTTCGTTTCGATGGTCGTAGCCGTCGCCCCCCGCGTGATGCGGTTAATGCGCTGATTTCGTTTCTGTACAGCATGCTGATGAATGATTGCCGCTCGGCCCTCGAAACTGTGGGGCTTGATCCACAATATGGCGTGCTGCACGCCGTGCGCCCGGGGCGTGCCGCGCTGGCACTGGATTTGATGGAAGAGTTTCGCGCTGTGGTGGTGGATCGGCTGGCAATGACGCTGATTAACCGGGGCCAGATCAAGGCGGCTGATTTTGTCGAACGCGAAGGCGGCGCGGTGCTGCTGGAAGGCGATGCGCGCCGTACCGTGGTGGTGGCGTATCAGGAAAGAAAGCAGGAAACCATGCTGCATCCACTACTGGAAACCCAGGTGCCGATTGGTTTGCTGCCGATGCTGCAAGCCCGGCTGCTGGCGCGTTTTGTGCGCGGCGAAGTGGAAAGCTATCTACCGTTTTTACTCAAATAAACCATGCTGACTCTTGTTACTTACGACGTGAACACCGAAACCAAAGCCGGGCGCAGGCGCTTGCGGCGGGTGGCCAAGGTATGCGAAAGCATCGGCCAGCGCGTGCAGTATTCGGTTTTTGAATGTCAGGTTGATCTGGCCGGGTTTGAAGAACTGGAACGGCGGCTGCTGGCAGAAATTGATCTGGAACAAGACAACCTGCGGCTCTATCGCTTGCCCGAAGCGCGTGGTTTTGAAGTCAAGGAACACGGCACGTTCCGCGCCACGGATTTCAGCGCTCCGCTGGTGATTTGATGATAGTATCAATCGAATAATTTTCCGCGAACCCCAAGTGAGGGAGCGTTTCCCAGTGGAGGTTCGCGGAACGGTAAGTGCTTGAAAAGATTGAGAAAATTGTTGGTTAAGTAAAATGCTCTTTAAAAATATACCAAATTTTATTAGGTTCGCGGAAAACAGGGTAAAATCCCTGTTGCCTCAAGTGCTTGCATGCGAGGCGTTTCGCCCGGGCTTCGGCTCGGGCGTGGATTGAAACCACTTCGATACACAAAACAACCTGCGGCTGCGCTTGTTTCGCCCGGGCTTCGGCTCGGGCGTGGATTGAAACATCCGTCGCGGAAAACGGGACGGCTTGACGTGCGTTTCGCCCGGGCTTCGGCTCGGGCGTGGATTGAAACAATCTCGATAAACCCGGTTAATCCACCTGTGCCAGGTTTCGCCCGGGCTTCGGCTCGGGCGTGGATTGAAACTCCGCTGTGCGCGTGATTAATGGGGGGCTTTCCCCGTTTCGCCCGGGCTTCGGCTCGGGCGTGGATTGAAACATGATGGCACTGATGCCGCCGAGCAGCGCTTGCTGGTTTCGCCCGGGCTTCGGCTCGGGCGTGGATTGAAACGTTGATGACGGTGTTGTTGGCTGCGGCGCTTTGAGTTTCGCCCGGGCTTCGGCTCGGGCGTGGATTGAAACAGGCTGGCCCCGCTTTCGTTTTCGGTGTAGTACTGTTTCGCCCGGGCTTCGGCTCGGGCGTGGATTGAAACTTTGATGGTTATGGGTGCATGTGGTGCGGGGGTGGGTTTCGCCCGGGCTTCGGCTCGGGCGTGGATTGAAACCGCGTAACGACGTGGCCGGGCAATGTTTGCATATGTTTCGCCCGGGCTTCGGCTCGGGCGTGGATTGAAACACCATGCGCCACGATGACGCTGGGCTGGAATTGCGTTTCGCCCGGGCTTCGGCTCGGGCGTGGATTGAAACATGGAGCCATGCGGCGTGCATTACCACGGATTTGCGTTTCGCCCGGGCTTCGGCTCGGGCGTGGATTGAAACATTTAGCGGCCCAGTGCCACATCAACCGGGCCACCGTTTCGCCCGGGCTTCGGCTCGGGCGTGGATTGAAACTCGGGTCATTTGGCATGTCCAATCGTGTGCGGCGCGTTTCGCCCGGGCTTCGGCTCGGGCGTGGATTGAAACTCCTGCGCCTGTGAAAATCTACTCATTATGCGGAGTTTCGCCCGGGCTTCGGCTCGGGCGTGGATTGAAACCTTGCAACCATGCAGTGATTTCAGGATTGTCAAAGTTTCGCCCGGGCTTCGGCTCGGGCGTGGATTGAAACACAGTGGTCTCCTTGTGATTTTAACGGGCTGTGAAGTTTCGCCCGGGCTTCGGCTCGGGCGTGGATTGAAACGTATTTGCGTTCCCCACGCCCGCTGATCGCGCCGGTTTCGCCCGGGCGTCGGCTCGGGCGTGGATTGAAACGGTAACCCCTCCGTTACCGATTCGGTAGCGGTTAGTTTCGCCCGGGCTTCGGCTCGGGCGTGGATTGAAACCACTTCGAACGGTGTTGGAGCACGTTGCAGTTTTGTTTCGCCCGGGCTTCGGCTCGGGCGTGGATTGAAACAAACACCAAAAGCTTAACCGGTGCGTCGCGCCACGTTTCGCCCGGGCTTCGGCTCGGGCGTGGATTGAAACCCATCACTCCTGCGATTGCCTCGGCAGCGGCTGCCGTTTCGCCCGGGCTTCGGCTCGGGCGTGGATTGAAACGGC
>JACCDS010373702.1_pt1 | contig 20050 bp, 20 predicted proteins | sample 7446441 | NCBI WGS metagenome assembly JACCDS01 (sample SAMN15323445, study PRJNA562643) | freshwater metagenome | isolation source: river surface water | place: USA:Blue River Watershed | collected 2017-08-17
GGGGATTCCAGTGTCCACCACGCACACCATCACCGGAGCGATTGTGGGGGTGGGGTCGACCCAGCGTGCCAGCGCCGTGCGTTGGGGGGTGGCCGGTAACATCGTGTGGGCCTGGGTGCTGACCATCCCGGCCAGTGCCTTTGTCGCCGCTTTGGGTTATTGGCTCAGTTTCACGCTGTACGATTGATGCGCCGGACTCATTGCGAAATCCGGCGTGCCTCTTCAATCTGAACTTCAAAGTAGCGCTGGATGCTGTAGACGATGCTCGACATCAGCACCGTGGCACCGATCAACAGGGCACAAGCCACCGCTCCAATGGTGAACCAGTTGCTGCGACCCGCAGATGCATCTTCAGGGGCTTGGGGATTGAAGCGGGCGTTCCAGCGCTCGGCTGACATCAGCCCGTAGACGATCGCATTCAGGGCACAAGCGGCAAAAGTAAAGCCCAACGCCGGGATCAACCACCAACTCAGCACATCGTCGACGCCGTGTTCGGCCACTCGCTCGAAGCCGTACAGACCCAGGGCGGTTGGGATGGGCAACAGCCAGCCCAGCGTGTCAGAGAGTCCAAACAGGTAAAAGCGATGCAGTCCCAAGGGGCCGCCGACCAACGCCAACCAAACGGCCAATGTCTTGTTTTTCATAGGTCGTCATCATAAGCAAACAGTCAGGCTCCATCTGTTGCGGGGGCATTCGAGCCCACGCCCAATGCCCTTTGCATGAAGACGGTGTCCAGCCAACGCCCCTGCTTCCAGCCGCTGGCACTGAGTTGCCCGACGTGCGCAAAGCCCAGTGCCAGGTGCAGGCCGATGGAAGCATGGTTGGCCGAGTCGCCGATCACGGCGACCATTTGTCGCGCCCCCAGCCGTTCGGCTTGTCGCATCAGCTCTGCCAAGAGCGCCCGCCCCAAGCCACGACGCTGTCCCGTTACGTCGGGGTGCAGATAAATCGAATCTTCCAGCGTGTGCCGGTAGGCCAATCGGGGGCGAAAGGGTTGGGCGTAGGCAAACCCCAGGACCTGTTCGCCTTGTCGCAACACCAGGTGCGGCATGCTTTGTCCAACCACGCTTTGCCAGCGGCGACTCATTTCGGCCGCGTCGGGCGGGTCGATTTCAAAGCTGCCGCTGCCCCAACGCACATGGTGGCCGTAGATCCGGGTGATCTGGTCGATGTCTTGGGCTTGGGTGGGGCAGATGATCATGGGTCGCAAATGGTTTACAATGGTGGGTTTTCGGCGTGTCGCTGGCCGGGTGGCCAAGCGCGTGTCTCAAACGCTGAAAGAATCTTTCCACCCCAAGGATATACCCATGGTCGTCATTCGACTTGCTCGCGGCGGAGCCAAAGCCCGTCCGTTTTTCAACATCGTCGTCGCCGACAAACGTGACCGTCGCGACGGCCGCTTCATCGAGCGCATCGGTTTTTATAACCCCATCGCCGCCGAAGGCGAAGAGTCTATCCGCATCGCCCAGGATCGTCTGACCCACTGGCGCAGCGTCGGTGCCCAGGCTTCTCCCACGGTCGAGCGCCTGATTAAGCAAGCCGCCAAAAAGGCTGCCTGATCTCGTCGGGCCCGCTTGCGGGACCCGATATCTCGTGCCTATGCAACACGCCCTGGAACCTGCCGAATTGCCGACCGATGCGGTCGAGGTGGGCAGGGTGCTGGATGCCTGGGGCATCAAGGGTTGGATCAAAATCTTGCCCTATAGCGCTTCCCCGGAAGCGCTTTTTTCTTCCCGACGCTGGTTGTTGTTGCCCCCGGATCGGGGCCCACAACCTTTTGTGGGCTGCATGCAGGTGCGGGTGTCTCAATCCAAAGAGCATGGTGAGAGCGTGGTGGCCTTGTTGCAAGACATGAGCGATCGTCATGCGGCTGAAGGTCTCAAAGGGTGCCGCATTTTTGTGCCCCGATCCAGTTTTCCGACGCCGGCCCAAGACGAGTACTACTGGGTTGATTTGCTGGGTCTTGAGGTGCTCAACCGCGAAGGTGTGCCCCTGGGCCGGGTCCAAGACCTGTTGTCGACCGGGCCGCAAACCGTGTTGGTTTTGCACGACGGCGCCACCGATCCGCCTACCGAGCGCATGATTCCCTTTGTGGCGGCGTTCATTGATCAGGTCGATCTGCAGGCACGCCGGATCACGGTCGACTGGCAACCCGATTACTGAAGGCAGGGATGCGCCATGCGCTTTGATGTCATCACCCTGTTTCCCGAGTTGTTCGAGCCTTTTTTGCAAACGGGTGTGACCCGCCGCGCTTTCGAGAGTGGTCAAGTGCAAGTGAGACTCTGGAATCCTCGGGATCACGCCCAGGGGGGCTATCGCCGGGTCGATGACCGTCCCTTCGGCGGCGGTCCGGGCATGGTGATGATGGCCGAACCGCTGTTTCAGTGCCTGCAAGCCATCCGGGCCGACAGTGGATTGAGTCGTGACCAAGCGCCTTTGTTGTTGTTTTCCCCCATTGGTGAGCGTTTCAGCCATGCCATGGCAGATGGCTTCAGTCAGAGCACTGGCGCGGTGTTGTTGTGTGGGCGCTACGAGGGCATCGATCAGCGCTTCATCGATGCTTTTGTGGACCGGCAGGTCAGTCTGGGCGATTTTGTGTTGTCAGGCGGTGAAATCCCGGCGATGGCCTTGCTCGATGCCGTCGCCCGATTGCAACCCGGTGTGCTCCACGATGAAGGCAGCCACCAGCAAGACAGCTTCCACCCGACCTTGGGCGGTTTGCTCGATTGTCCGCATTTCACCCGGCCCGAGGTTTGGCAGGGGCAGGGCGTGCCTGAAGCTTTGCTCAGTGGTCACCACGCCCGCATAGAGCAATGGCGGCAGGAGCAAAGTCTGGCGTTGACCCAACGCTGGCGGCCCGATTTGCTCAAGAAGACCCCTTGAACTTCAATCCGGCGGTTGGACGCGCCCACCCAGCGGATTGGGGTTGACCAGGGGCCCCTCCAGGGGCGTTGGTGTTGCAATCTGCTATAATCTCGGGTTTTCCGTTCCTCTACCCGCCGCGGTTGGTTGCGATGGTCCTTTAGGCCTCTACAAGCAGCCTGTACCGCCCCTAGTGCAGCGGGCAAGAACCGAAAAGCATTCAGGAGTTCTCATGAACCTCATCCAGACCCTCGAACAAGAGGAAATGACCCGCCTGGGTAAAAACATCCCCGAATTCGCCCCCGGCGATACCGTGATCGTCAATGTCAACGTGGTTGAAGGCACCCGCAAGCGTGTGCAGGCCTACGAAGGTGTGGTGATCGCCAAGCGCAACCGCGGTCTGAACAGCGGTTTCACCGTGCGCAAAATTTCTTCCGGCGAAGGCGTTGAGCGGACATTTCAAACCTACAGCCCGCTGATCGCCAGCATCGAAGTCAAGCGCCGTGGCGATGTGCGCCGTGCCAAGCTGTACTACCTGCGTCAGCGCAGCGGCAAGTCGGCACGCATCAAAGAAAAGCTGGTTCACAAGTCGGCTCCCGCCGCCCAGTGATTTGGTGCTGATGCAACCCGGCCGCCCTGAAGTTCAGTGGCGGCTTTTTTATGGGTGCCCATGACCCGGAAGTTCACGCCCCTGTCGAAGTTGCCCCACTTTGATCCGCGCCAGGTGCCGGTGATTCGGCACGACAGCCATTTGCCGGCCGTGGACGCTTCGCGATTGACCGCCGCTGCCCTGCGTCAGCGTTTTGCCCGTCCGCCTGAATGGCAACCCGAGGTGGTGCGCGAACGGCGTTTTTCCAACCGCGAACCGGCGCTGGCGGCGGTGCTGGTCGGCATCGTGATGCGCGAGCAGCCCACGGTGCTGCTGACTCAGCGAACGGCGCACTTGTCCACCCACTCGGGGCAGGTGGCGTTTCCCGGGGGCAAGGTCGACGACACCGACCCCAGCATCGCCGACACCGCCTTGCGCGAGGCACAAGAAGAGGTGGGCCTGGATCCCGGACATGTGGAAGTACTGGGCACGCTCAACGAATACGTGACGGGCACAGCGTTCATCGTCACCCCGGTGGTGGCGCTGATCGACCCGTCCCATGCGATCGTGCCCAACCCCCAAGAGGTCGATCGGGTCTTTGAGGTGCCCCTGACCTTCCTCATGAACCCTGCACATCACCGACGACATGCCTTGGAGGCCGAGGGGATCCGGCGGGAGTGGTTCTCGATGCCTTACCTCGACCAGGGCCATGAGCACTTCATTTGGGGGGCCACCGCCGGGATGTTGCGCAATTTCTACCGATTTCTGAGCGCCTGAACTCAAAGGCTTGGCCGCACAGACGGTCATTTCGCCGTCACCCCTGAATGGTTATGATGTCGCCATGATTTTCATGGCCTTATTACTTGCCCTCATGCTCGAGCAGGTTCGCCCCTTGCCCAGACGCAACTGGGTGCATGACCTCATGCATCAATGGAGCTTGTGGGTGCGACAAGCCCTCGATGCCGGACGCATGCATCAGTCTGCGCTGATCTGGGCGCTGGCGCTGGGGGTGCCTGCTTTGCTCACGGTGCTGGTGCATGTCGTTCTGGCGGCGGCGTTGGGTTGGCCCTTTGCGATGCTGTGGTCGATCGCTGTGCTTTACCTGACCTTGGGTTTTCGGCAATTCAGCCACCATTTCACGCAGATTCGCGACGCCCTGGAGGCCGGTGAGGAGCAACAGGCACGCACCCATCTGGCGGAATGGCTGCAGGTGGATGCCAGCACTTTATCGCGCCATGAACTGGTTCGGCACGTGATCGAGTGCTCGACCATCGCCGCCCACCGCCATGTGTTTGGCGTCATGACCTGGTTCATCATCCTGGCGGCTTTCGGCTTGGGACCCGCGGGTGCGGTCATTTACCGACTGGGGGCCGAATTGCCGCGCTGGTGGACCCACACCGACAGTGCCTTGTCAACCCATCCCGATACTGAACTGGCGTTGAGCGAGTGGGCGCAAAGCGCCTGGCGACGCATCGACTGGCTGCCCGCCCGGGTCACTGCGGTCAGTTTTGCCATTGTCGGGAACTTCGAAGAGGCGATCGACTGCTGGCGCAACCATGCCCAATCTTTTCCGGACGACAACGACGGTGTCGTGCTGGCCGCCACCGCTGGTGCCATCAACGTTCGCCTGGGCGGCGAAACGTTGCGGCCCGCCTCCGAAATCCTGGACGCTGAACGGCCCGCCGCACAACCCAGCACCCCAGGCCTCGAACCCCACCTGGGTCACTTGCGCAGCATGGTCGGCCTGGTCTGGCGCAGCGTCGTCATGTGGCTGGTTCTGCTCTTCCTGCTCACCCTCGCCCGCTTGCTCGGCTGAAAATAATTGGGGTCAGACCCCAATTTCTCACCTGTGGCCGAAAAACAACCATCAATTGGGGTCAGACCCCAATTAATTTCAAGGACTTTCACCAGCGGGTGGGGGCGGTGAGTTCGGCCATGAGTTGCTCGTAGATGCGGTAGCGGTTGGCGCTGATGCGACCTTGCGCCAAGGCATCTTTGACACCGCATTGCGGTTCATGCAAATGGGTGCAATTGTGAAAACGACACTCACCCAGGTGAGCCTTGAAGTCGGGCATGAAACTCGCCAGATCGGGGGCTTGCACATGATGCAGCCCAAACGACTGGAAACCCGGGGAGTCGATCAAGGCCGTGCCCCGTTTTCTATCGACCCAGTGCAAGCGGGTGTGGGTGGTGGTGTGTTTGCCAGAGTTGAGGGCTTGAGAAATCTCGGCCGTCAGGGCCTGGGCGCCGGGCACGAAGTGGTTGATCAGGCTGCTTTTGCCCACACCCGACGGACCCAGTACCAAGGTCAGGCGGGCGTCGAGTTGCCCGGCCAACGCCTGCAGGCCGGCGGGGTCGTTTTGCAGGCACAGGGGCATGACCTTCAGACCCATGTCGCGATAGGGTTGTAACCGCACCCAGGCGCGTTCGAAAGCCGTTTTCAAATCCGATTTATTGAGCACGATCCAGGCCTCAATGCCGGCGACTTCGCAGGCGATCAACGAGCGACTGAGTTGGGTTTCAGAAAACTCGGGCTCGGCGGCCAGCATCAGCAGCACGCTGTCGAGGTTGGCGGCAAACGATTTGGTGCGCCATTCGTCTTGCCGGTACAACAGGTTGCGACGGGGCGCGATGGCTTCGATGCTGCCCTCGTCGCCACTGGCTACCCAGCGGACCCGGTCACCGACCAGGGCTTCGTTCTTTTTGCCGCGCGGGTGGCACAGCAGGGTTTGGCCCTGATCGTCTTCGACCATCAGGTGTCGCCCATGGCCAGCGATCACCAGACCATTGGCGCTCATCCTGCGGCCAATCGCGCCAGCCGTTGCCCAGCGGGTGGGTGCGAGGCATAAAAGGCGACATACAAAGGGTCGGGGGTCAGCGTCGAGGCGTTGTCGCGGTAAAGTTTGAGCAAGGCCGAGCGCAAGTCTTCGGCTTGGGCATGTTGCGCCGCATAAGCATCGGCTTCAAACTCCTGGCGCCTGGACAGGGCACTGCCCAAAGGGGTCAGGAAAAACAGCGGGAGCGGCAACACCAGCATGAACAACACCAAGGCCAGGGCGTTGTTGGCCGAGGCATCGCTGAGCATCGGTTGTACGCCCAACCCGGTGTAAAACCAGACTTGCCGGGTCAGCCAGCCCAGCACGGCCAGCCCGATCAGGGTGGAGCCAAAACTGCGCAGCATCATCTTGATCACATGTCGATGCTTGAAATGTCCCAGCTCGTGCGCCAGCACGGCTTCCATTTCACCCGGGTTGAGTTGCTGCAACAGGGTGTCGAAAAACACGACGCGTTTGCCGGCTCCAAATCCGGTGAAAAAGGCATTGGAGTGGGCCGAACGACGGCTGCCGTCCATGACGAAAAATCCTTTGGCCGTGAAACCGGCACGGGCCATCAGGCGCGTGACCCGCTCTTTGAGGGTTTCATCTTCAAGCGGCGTGAATTTGTTGAAGAGGGGCATGATGACGTTGGGGGCGATCCACATCACGAACAGCTGGTAAACCACGAGGGCCAGCCAGGTCCACAGCCACCAAACCGTGCCGCCCGCAGCCATGAGTTGCAAAATCACCCACAAAATCGGGACCCCTAACACGAGGCCCACGGCCACCCCTTTGACCAGGTCGCTCAGCCACAGACCCGGGGTGGTCCGGTTGAACCCGAAGCGTTGTTCGATGCCGAAGGTTTCAAAAAGCGTCAGCGGCAAATGGATCAGCCCACCGATGAAGACAAAAGAGAGCACCAGGGCGATTTGCTGCATCACGCCGGGATCCAGCCACATCAGCCACAGGTCGTTGAGGGCCTGGAGGCCACCCAGCAAGGTCCAGCCCAACAAAACGGCGGCATCGAAGGCGATCTCGACCCAGCCCAGGCGCAGTTTGGCGAGCGAATACCGGGCGGCTTTCTGGTGCTCGGCCAGACCGATGTGAGCGGCAAAATCTGCGGGCACCTGATCGGCGTGCCGGGCGATGTGACGGATCTGGCGGCTGGCCAACCACCAGCGGGTCAGGGTGTTGGCCAACAAGAGCACGGCCAGTGCCACGGTCATGGCCCAAGAGGGGTCGTTGAACATTTGCATGGTTTGAAGTTTAGGGCATCGCTGGCAACCCTGTGGGCATCGGCGACAATGGCGCCATGAGCGAAACCCTTGTGACCCCGGCGGCGCAGCCCGCCAGCCTGCCCAAGTCGGACCTGAATCTGGTCTGGATCGATTGCGAAATGTCGGGTTTGGACCCGGAAAAAGAGCGTTTGCTGGAAATTGCCGTCGTTGTCACCGGCCCCCAGCTTGAGCCCCGCATCGAAGGCCCGGTGTGGGTCATCCACCAAAGCGATGCGGTGCTCAATGCCATGGACGCCTGGAACAAGGGGACGCACGGCAAAAGCGGTCTGATTGACAAAGTCAAGGCTTCCACCCTGACCGAGGCGCAGGCTGAGCAAGAAATCATTGATTTCATCAAAACCTATGTTTCTAAAGGCGCCTCACCCTTGTGCGGCAACACCATCGGGCAAGACCGGCGTTTTTTGGTCAAGTACATGCCCAAGTTGGAGTCCTGGTTGCATTACCGCAATCTCGATGTCAGCACTTTGAAGGAACTGGCCCGGCGTTGGAAGCCCGATGTGTTCAACGCCTTCAAAAAGCGCCAGGCCCACACCGCACTGGCCGACGTCCATGAGTCCATCGACGAACTCATTCATTACCGCACCCATTTTTTGCAACCCTGAAGCGGATACCGGGACTGACCCCCGTGTCTGAAGCGTTGTCAAAACCCACCCATTCATGGGGGTCGTTCTGCCCATTTCAGTCTTTTGGGTTTGTGTGAGATAATTCACATACCCCATCAGGTTTCCCCTGATGGATTGTGCATCTGCCTCACACCTTGAAGCGCTTTTTTCTGGCGCGTTGCGTTGTGGCCCACTGTGGCCCGCCATGCCGAACTTTGTTTGCAGGTTGATGTGTTGAATCAACCTGTCAAAAAGTCGCCTCGCACCCGGGGCGCGATATCGCATGAACGCAGACAATCCTTTCGCATTGCTGGGGCTTGCCCCTGAACTCTTGAACGCTGTGGCCGATCTGGGCTACACCACGCCCACCGCGGTGCAGTTGCAAGCCATTCCGCTGGCTTTGCACGACCCCGAGGCGCAAAGCCAAAACGATCTGATGGTGTCGAGCCAGACCGGCAGCGGCAAGACGGCGGCCTTTTTGTTGCCCGTGTTGCATACCTTGCTGGGTCAGCAAAAAGCCAAACAAGACGAAGAGCACCGGCAGTGGGCCGAAAAAGTGGCGGCTGCTGAGGCCGCTGGCGAGCCCTTGCCCAAGAAACCGCGTCGCAAGGACCCGACCAACCCGCGCCATTTCAAAGCCGCCGTGCCCGGTGCCCTGGTGTTGTGCCCGACCCGCGAACTGGCGCAGCAGGTGGCGCACGACGCCATCGATTTGGTCAAGCATTGCAAGGGCTTGCGCATCGCCTGTGTGGTGGGCGGCTTGCCCTATGCCGTGCAGATTGCCCGCTTGCAAAACGCCGATTTGGTGGTGGCCACCCCGGGCCGCCTGCTGGATCTGCAGCGCTCCAATCACCTGAGACTGGACGAGGTTCAGTTTTTGGTGGTGGACGAAGCCGATCGCATGCTGGATCTGGGTTTTGCCGACGATCTGGCGGAGATTCACCGGCTGACCGAGCAGCGTCACCAGACGCTGATGTTCAGTGCCACTTTTGCGCCGCGCATTCAGCAACTGGCCGCACGCATCATGCGCCAACCGCAGAGGGTGCAAATCGATTCTCCGCAAGAAAAACACAGCAACATCAAGCAGGTGATGTTTTGGGCGGACAACCCGTTTCACAAACGCCAGTTGCTCGATCACTGGTTGCGCGACACCAGCATCGACCAGGCCATCGTGTTTGCCAGCACCCAGATCGAGTGCGACGCATTGGCCGAAGAGTTGCAGCAGGTTGGTTTTTCTGCCGTGGCCTTGCATGGGGCGCTCAGCCAAGGCTTGCGCAACCGCCGGCTGATGGCGCTGCGCGAGGGGCGGGTGCAAATTTTGGTGGCCACCGATGTGGCCGCCCGGGGCATCGATGTCCCCACCATCACCCATGTGTTCAATTTCGGCTTGCCGATGAAGAGCGAAGACTACGTGCACCGCATCGGGCGCACCGGTCGCGCGGGTCGCGAGGGCTTGGCGGTGACTTTTGCCGAGTGGCGCGATCGCCGCAAGATTCTGGACATCGAGTCCTATACCAAGCAAGCGATCCGATCAGAAGTCATCCCGGGCCTGGAGCCCAAGAACAAGCCTGACAAATCGGCCAAAAAACCTTTCGGTGACAGCCGCAAGCGTGGTTCGGGTGACTCGCGGGGCAAGGGTGCTGCGCGCGGTGACTTCAATGCCGGCCCACGGGGTGCCCAGGGGGATCGTCGCGAAGACCGTTTTGCAGGGCGCTCAGATGACCGTTTTGGCAACCGTTCGGACAGAGCCGCTGCACCTCGTCAGGGCGATCGTCGGGATGATCGTCAGGGCAAGCCCCCGGGTCGCTCAGCGCACACCCCGCCCGCCCATCAGGCCAAAAAGCACGGCAAGAGCTTTGAGCGCTCGGGTCCGCGCATCATGGCCTGATCAGACCACGATGGGGGTCAGCGCCCCATCCATCGTGAGGTTGACGCCGGTCACATAGCTCGCCCGGTTGCTGGCCAAAAACACCACGGCGTTGGCGATCTCCTGGGGTTCGGGCAAGCGCTTCATCGGTTGGCGCGCCTGCGCTTTGGCCAGCAGTTCTTCCATGCTCAATCCATTGACCTTGGACTCGGCCCGAAATCCTTCATACAGGCGATCGGTAGCGGTCAACCCCGGGTTGACGGCATTGACCCGCACGCCCTGTTCGGCATATCCCGCTGCCAGCCCCGCCGTGACCAGCATCAGGGCCGCATTGGCCGAACCGCCCGGCAGATGGATCGGGCTGGCGACTTTGCCGCCCTGGCCAATCACGTTCACCACTGCACCTTGCTTTCTTTGTGCCATGCGCTGGATGGCGGGCGTGATCATGTGGATGTAGGTGAAAAACTTGGCCTGCATGGCGTCATGAAACGCCTGAGGTGTGAGCTCGGCCAATGGCGTGCGCCTGGCTGCCCCCGCCGAATTGACCAGGACATGCACCGGACCCAAGGCGGCCTCGGCATCGTCCAGCGCTTGCACGGCCTGTTGGGCCTGGGTGAGGTCGGCGGACACCGTGTGCACGCGCCCTTGCGGATGGATTTTGAGCAAACGGGCGCGGGCATCGGCCAGGGTGTCGGCGTTGCGCGCCACCAGGGTCACCTGGGCCCCTTCATCCAAAAACGCTTGGGCACAAGCCAGGCCGATGCCTTTGCTGCCACCGGTGATCAGCACATGTTGTTGGTTGAGATGCAAGTCCATGTCAGGCCTCTGTAGGGGTTCATTTGCACACGCGGTTGGCGATGCGCCGCACCGGCGATTCGGGACTGATGTTTTGCCAGTCTTGAATCATGCCCTGGGTTTCCACCCGGGGCCCGCCCATCATGGCGGATGGAAAGTAACTCATCTCCACAATCCGGCCTGCATCGGCGTTGCAGTCGATTTCCATCAGGGACACCGCTGAACGGAAGGCTTTGCCGTTGTGGGTCGTTTGTGACAACTTGTAATCGAGCAGGGTCTTGACGCGAACGACGTTGGCCGAGCGGCGCACCGAGGCCGGGTCGATGTAAAACTGGCCGCGCTCGGTGGCCGTGATGGCTTGCCAGTTGGGGGAGGGCTGGGCTGACACAGGCAGGGCAAGCCAGACCCCAAAGGCCAGCAGACCAGCAAAACAACCTCGCCAAAGGCGTGGCGAAATCAGGCAAGGGATCAAACGTTGTGCCATGGGGTCACGGGTTGAATCAACCCAGTGACTTTAACTGATTGGGTGCCAGAGGCAAAGTCACGGGTTTGCTCATCAACTCGATCAGCACCATGACACGCTGTTCGCCACTTGAGATTTGAAACACCCCTTCGATTCCGGCAAAAGGGCCCTGGGTGATCATCACCCGGTCGCCGGGTGAGAATAGTTTTTTGGGTTGTGCTTTATAGAGGGTTTCTTGTTGGCGCAACACATCGATCAGGGTGTCATCGACCTTGGCCGGTTCCATCCCAAACCGCACCAGGCGGCTCACTCCGGTGGTGGATCGAATCGGGGCCCAGCTCTGCGATTTGAAGTCCAGCCCAAGCCGTATGAACAAATATCGGGGGAACAGCGGTTCTTCGACCAACACGGTGCTGGTTTGGCGGATTTTTTCAACCGGCAAGGTGGGCAAATAGCAGTCGTAGTTTTGCCGCTCCAGATGGTCCAAGGCGATCTGTTCTTGGCGGGGTTTAGTGTGAACCAGGTACCAATTCATGGGTTGCCCTCTTTCTTAAAAGCGACGCATCACGTCGACCCCCAACCGCACGTTATCGCGCTGGTTGCGCCATTGATCTGCGCCATCTTTCAGGTGCAAAACCGACAATTCGGGCGAAATCCGGTAGCCTTGCCAATGCCAAGTCTGGCGCATGCTCAGGCCGCGTAATTGGCCGCGCGGGGCGTTGAGGTTGGGCGCATAAGCGCCTGCGCTGTGACTGAGGTTGCCCCAATGCAGTTGGATCATGCGCTCGTTTTGCGCATCCATCCAACCCAGGGTGGTGACCTCGCTGCCACCCCCAAATGAACTGCCAATCCACCGGGCCCCATGGGTGTAGCCTTGGGAGTAAACCCCGTTGGTGTAGCCTGGAAAGCGGGGCTTTTCGCCGGGCAAGCTGTTGGCGTGGGCGTTGTTGTATTCAACAAAAAACCGATGGCGCCCCGTGGCGTCGGTGTGTTCATAGCCCCACAGGCTCAAAAATTTATAGGGCAAAGGCAGCGGCCCGACGGCGTCGGCCGCATCTTCCCCCATCCATTGGGTGTAGAAGGCGCAATTCATCCCCAGGGGACACTTGAAGCGAGCGTCCAAGCCCGCCAACTGGCCACTGGAGTCGACGGGATCGCCGATTTCCTGATTGACTTTCTGACCGAAAGTGGCTTCCATGAAATTCCACAGGCTCGAGGGTCGACCGGCGCCCGCCCATTGCATGCCGCGGCTCAACCCCACCTCCAGCCACGGCTGGGGCTGCAGGGTCAGACGCATCCCCGAATAAACATAGCCTTGAGGTTGTGAGCTGGCCACCCTGGGATCTTGGGCCTGAGCGACAAACCATTCGAAATGCCAGGGGCCCATCCAGTGCAACCAGGGGCTGGTGCTGGCGTCCACCGAGTTACGCTGCACGCCCACGCCATTCCAGGCCGGCGTGTTGTGGCTGAGAATCAGGCTGTTTTGCCAACCCGGGCCCCACCAAAATTTCTGACTGAAGGCTTGGACATTCCATTCCCCCAGTCCGATCACCGCTGCCGAACCCTCCAGTCGGACCTGTTGTTGCCCCTCGCTCCCCCAGGTCGAGGCGCCGCGGCTCAGCGAATTCGAACTTTGTTCGAGCTTGACGCCCAAACGATAGGCACGACTGATGCCGCCCTGGATCTGATCAGTTCTTTCCGGGGTGATGAATTGCAGGCTGCTGCCCGGGGTGTGGTTGTCATCAAAACCGACCGGTCCTTCGGCTTCCCCCCGGATGTGAGTGCGGGCCAGACCCTGCTGGTGCTGCTTCAGAGCAAGCAGCAAACTCTGACGCTTGAGCGCCGCCTGCGAGCCTGATGCAAGCGTGGCCGTGCCGGGCATGCGCTGGAGAGCGTCTTCAACCACCGCAGCCGGCAGGGGCCAATGCGACATGGGCAGGCGCAGTCCCGCATGATCCACCAACCACTGCAATTCATGGCGCTGCTGCCACGTGGGCGTGAAGGGCGTGCTGGCGGGTGGGGCGGCGTTGGCCCATGACACGGTCACCGCACAAACCAAGAAAAAAAATCGATTCAACCACATGATTATCAAATTGATTCTATTTTTGATTTATCGGTTTTAAATGAAAATCTGATTGAAAATGTCAAATATTAATTTTTACTGACATTTGCAATTAAACCATCAAATTAACTAGAATTGAAATCTATGATTTTTTTTGATGCACGAGGTTTGGTCGGCGCCCCGGCCCAGGTCATGACTCGATCACTGGTGGCCGTTGGTTTGATGCTTGCGGGCCACCTGTCTTTGGCTCAAATGGTGGGTGCCCCTTCCATGGGCGGGCTGGCACCCTTGGGTGCCAATCCTTCTGCCTCTGCAGGTGCCAGCGCCATGCCTGGCATTCCTGTGATTCGCGCCAACGAACCCCCGCCCGCAGGCGGGGGTGCTGCTGTACCGCCCGGGGCTGCAGGTTTGCCTGGTGCGCCGGCGGGTGGGGCTGCGCTTCCCGCATCCGGTCCGTCTCAGCCTGGAGTCAATCCCTTTGCGGCGGTGCTGGACGCCCCCCGCCCCAATGAGTTCCAGCGTTATGTGTTGGAAACGGCGGGCTACAAACTGCCTCTGTTCGGGCTTTCTTTCTTCGACAACCTGCAGTTTTCTCAACGGGCCACCGCAAGCCCCCTGGGTGGCTTGGGTTTTGCCGCTATTGATCAAGCCCCGGTGAGTGGCGACTATTTATTGGGCGCCGGGGATCAACTGATCATTCGGGGTTGGGGCGCGATCGATCTGGATGTGCGTGCCAGCATCGATCGCAATGGTGCGGTGAACATTCCTCGGGTTGGCGCAGTACCGCTGGCCGGGGTCAAGGCTGCCCAGGCCGAGGCGGTTTTGCGCCAAGCCATCGGTAAATACTACAAAGATTTCCAGATCAGCGTCACTCTGGCCGGACTCCGGGGCATCACGGTCTATGTGGTGGGTCAGGCCCGTCGCCCGGGCAGTTACACCTTGAGCGGGGTGTCGACCCTGGCCAGCGGCTTGTTGGCCACGGGTGGGCCCGGACCCAACGGGTCGATGCGTCGGGTCCAACTTAAGCGCGCCGGGCAAGTGGTGCAAGAATTTGATTTGTATGCCTTTTTGTCCAAAGGTGACAACTCGGGCGATGTCCGGTTGATCGACGGCGACGTGATTGTGATCCCGCCGGCCCTGGGTCATGTGGCGCTGGTGGGCAAGGTCAACAACCCGGCGGTTTATGAGGTCAGGCGCGCAGGTGAAACCCTGGCTGAAATCCTGGAGGTGGCGGGAGGTCTGCCGGTGGTCGCCGACCCCAGGCGGGTCAGCCTGGAGCGCTTGCAACCCGAGCAATCGCAACCCCGGCGTGTCCTGGACTTTGCATTGGACGCCGCAGGACTGAAGACCCCGCTTCAAACCGGTGACTTGCTCACCGTGCAATCGGTGTTGCCCGAACTGGCCAACTCGGTCACCCTGCGCGGTAACGTGGCACAGCCCACCCGTCTGGCCTGGCGACAGGGCATGCGCGTGCGCGACTTGATCCCCAGCAAAGAAGCGCTGATCAGTCGTGACTCGGTGCGCCGCCAAAACGAAGCGCTCTTTGACACCGCTCAGGTGGTGCGTGCGCAGCGCGAGCGCGAGGCGATCCCCGAAGACCTGCAGGCCGACGCCGATTTGGAGCGCCGCCTGCAACGCAGCCAGCGCCTGGCGGGTCGAGGGGCATGGGGCTTGCAAGACCCCAATGGGCAAGGCACTGCGCTGGGCGTGGCTTCAGGTCTCTTGAATACCCCGGGTGCTGCTGGGGCTCAGCCAGGTGCGACTACTGGTGCTCAGCCGGGTGCGTCTGGGGCTCAGCAGGGTGCGTCTGGGTCTCAGCCAGGTGTTCAGCAGGGGGCGTTGGGTACACAGCCGGTTCAGGGGTTGGCCCTGGTCGATCGTGTGGGGCAATTGTTTGATGAAATCAACTGGGAATACGCACTGATTGAACGCATCCGCCGCGAGGACTTGTCGGTGCAACTGATCCCCTTCAACCTGGGGCGGGTCATGGTCGATGCCAACCACCCCGACAACCAATTGCTGCAAGCGGGGGACATCGTGACCGTGTTCTCGGCGCAAGACATTCGTGTGCCGCTGGAGAAGCGCCGGATCATGGTGCGCATCGAGGGCGAGGTGGCCAGCCCCGGCATTTACCAGGCGCGCCCCGACGAAACCTTGCCCGAACTGATCCAAAAAGCCGGGGGCTTGACCCGCAACGCTTACTTGTATGGTTCGGCCTTTTTCAGGGAAGAGGTTCGCAAGTCGCAGATCGACAACCAGGCCCGATTGTTGCGCCGCCTCGAAGCCGAATCGGCCACTGCCCTGGCCACGCTGAGTCAAAGCACAGGCGCATCGTCTGACGCCAATCTGATGCAGGCCCGGGTGGCTGCTGCGCAGCAGGCCCAACGACAAGCGATCGAGCGGGTGCGTTCGTTGCGCCCCGAGGGTCGCATCGCTTTGGGCCTGGAGCCCGTTTTAAACACCCAAGACCTCAAGCTGCCCGGTTTGCGCTTGCAAAATGGTGATCGGCTTTATGTACCCGCTCAACCCGACTTTGTGTACGTGTTTGGCTCGGTCAATACCGAGTCTTCACTGATTTATAAGCCGGGCATGTTGGTCAGTGATTACCTCAAATTGGCCGGCATGGGTGGGTCTGCCGACCGCAACAACGTGGTGCTGGTGCGGGCCGACGGCTCGGCTGCGTCTTCCGACAGCGGCTGGTTTGGACGCACCATCCTGAGTGTGCCGGTCATGCCGGGTGACGCCATCGTGGTGCCCGACAAAATCGATTTGGAGGCCACCTGGAGCACGGTGGTCAGAAACGCCAGAGACCTGACCCAGATCTTCTATCAGCTGGGCTTGGGTGCGGCTGCCATCCGCACCTTGCGCAACTGATCGGGATGCAGCATGAGTGACCTCCAAAACACGGCAACGAGCATGGTCGAAGACGACGAAATCAGCCTGCTTGATTTGGCCATTTCGCTGGGCGAAGAAAAGAAAACCCTCTTCGCCCTGCCCACGCTTTTTGGCGCGGTGGCGGTGGTGGTGGCCCTTTTCATGACACCCATCTTCACCGCCAAAACGGTGATGATGCCGCCCCAGCAACAACAAAGCAGCGCCGCCAGCGCACTGGCCAGCCTGGGCGCACTGGCAGGAATAGCAGGGTCGGCGGCTGGCATCAAGAGTCCGGACGAAATGTACGTGGCCTTTTTGCAAAGCGTGACTTTGCAAAACGCACTGATTGAAAAATTCAAGTTGCAAGAGCGACTCAAGGCCCAAACTTTGTCGGATGCTCGCCTTGCCTTGAAAGGCATGGTGCGCATTTCCGCCGATAAAAAGTCTGGTCTCATCTCCATCGAAGTCGATGACAAAGACCCCGCCTTCGCGGCCGAGTTGGCCAACGCCCATGTGGAGCAGTTGAGGCTGATGCTGGCCAAGTTGGCGGTGACCGATGCCCAGCAGCGCAGGGTGTTCTTTGAGCAGCAGATGCTTAAAACCCAAGACGCTTTGGCCCAGGCCGAAGCGGAATTCAGGTCGGCCAAAGAAAGCTCGGGCATGCAGGTGACCGCAGTGATTGCCGAAGCAGGCGTGCGTGCCAGTGCGGAATTGCGGGCTCAAATTGCAGCGAGAGAGGTGCAACTTCAAGCCCTGTCGCGCTTTGCCACAGCGCAGAACCCAGAGCTGCAACGCATCAGCAGCGAGTTGTCTGCCATGCGCGCGCAACTGGCCAAGCAAGAGCAGGGCGGCGGCAGCGACTCCAAGGCCACACCGACTCAGCAAGCCGCCATCAAGGCCTACCGCGAGATCAAGGCCCGCGAGGCCATGATGGGTGTGCTGGTCACCCAATACGAATCGGCCCGTGTGGACGAGGCCAAAGAGGGACCGTTGGTGCAGCAGGTCGATGTGGCCACGGCGCCTGAGCGCAAATCCAAGCCCAAGCGCGCCATGATCGTGGTTGTGGCGATTTTGGCGGGCTTATTCCTGGGCATTTTGCTGGCCTTTGTTCGGCAAGCCATGAAGAAGGGCGCCAAAGATCCTGAGACTGCCGAGCGATTCAGTCAACTGAAAAGGGCATGGTCTTTGCGCTGATCTTTCATTTGGAATTTGACAAATAATTAGATATTATTGAATTTGTGATTTGTTTGGTGTTGCTCGATTGTGGTGATGCCAGCGTGTTTTAACAGTGCCAGAGTTATGTGCCGCGTATGTTTCAAGCGTCATGACATGGCGGTAGCGTGCCCTGTTTATTTAGATGGTATGTGGTCTGATATTGGGGTTTAGCGGCCGTTCAGTATTTTCCTCTGTAAAAATAAATAAATTAAAAAAGGCTATTTAATGAATCAGAAAAAATCCATTGCAATTATAGGCCTAGGTTACGTTGGATTGCCTCTAGCAGTTGAATTCGGTAAATGCCGTTCGGTCTTGGGCTTTGACATCAGCAAGCAGCGAGTGGCTGAGCTCAAATCGGGGAAAGATCATACGCTTGAATGTAGTCCTGCTCAGCTTAGTGAAGCTCATCAACTTAAATACACCTACCATGTAGATGATCTGAGCAACTGCCAAATCTTTATTGTTACTGTGCCCACCCCAGTCAATCAAGCCAATCGGCCTGACATGACACCTTTGATTAAGGCCAGTCAAACCGTGGGCCAAGTACTTAAAAAGGGCGATATCGTTATATATGAATCTACCGTCTATCCTGGTGCTACCGAAGAGGTCTGTGTACCTGTACTTGAAAAATTCAGCGGACTTCAATTTAATGTGGATTTCTTCTGCGGCTATAGTCCGGAGCGTATCAATCCCGGTGACAAACATAACACTCTCACCACTATAAAGAAGATTACCAGTGGCAGCACACCTACAGTAGCTGACGAGGTTGATGCTCTTTATAGCAGCATAATCAAGGCTGGTACCTGGAAAGCCAGTAGCATCAAGGTAGCTGAGGCAGCCAAAGTTATTGAAAACACCCAGCGCGACCTAAACATTGCTTTCGTAAACGAGTTATCCATAATCTTTGAGCGCATTGGAATTGACACGCTAGAGGTCCTCGAGGCAGCAGGAAGCAAATGGAACTTCTTGCCTTTTAGGCCCGGCATGGTGGGCGGGCACTGCATCGGGGTAGATCCTTATTACCTCACTCACAAGGCTGAAGAGGTAGGCTATCACCCACAAGTTATTTTAGCAGGTCGCCGCATCAACGATAATATGGCCTACCACGCAGCGCGGAACATAGTAAAACGCATGCTGCAAAATAGTATGGACGTGGTTCGATGCAAAGTAGGTGTGTTAGGCATCACTTTCAAAGAAAACTGCCCCGATATCCGCAATAGTAAAGTGGTTGACTTAGTCGAAGAACTTCGCCAATGGGGTGTGAGCGTGGTGATAGAGGACCCTTGGGCAGAGGCGAATGAGGTTCAGCATGAATATGGCATTTCTTTAAGTACGATTGATGTAAATAATAAAGTAGATGCACTCGTCGTAGCTGTCGGTCATAATCAATACCGTAGAATGACTCCATTAGAGCTGCGATCGTTATGCCGTTCAGATAAGCCAATACTGGCTGACATTAAATCACTCTACAACCGGATTGAAGTCGAGTCGGTTGGTTTCACCGTATATAGGCTTTAAGGAAATGAATTAATAAAATGAGGCATTATTCAATAATAAAAAATCGAAAAATACGTGTTGCATTAGTAGGATGTGGCCGTATCTCTAAGAACCACTTCGACTCAATCGAGACGTACAGCCAAGACTTTGAGTTGACTGCAGTATGCGATATTGATCCAAACATGCTTAATGTTCACGCTGAGAAATATAAGGTGCGTGGCTACACAGATATGACGACTATGCTGCAAAATGAGCAATTGGACCTAGTAGTTTTATGTACACCTAGCGGTCTACACCCTCAGCAAAGCATTTTGGCTGCACAGTATAAGGTTCATGTCTTGACTGAAAAGCCCATGGGTACGCGTTTTGCAGACGGTCTAGCCATGATTAAAGCTTGTGACTGTGCCGATGTGCGTCTGTTTGTGGTCAAACAAAATCGCCAAAATGCTACGTTGCAACTACTTAAGCAGGCAGTCAACCAAGGCAGATTTGGCCGCATATACAACGTAGCTATGAATGTGTTCTGGACACGTCCCCAAGCCTATTACGATCAAGGGAATGGTTGGCGTGGTACTTGGGAATTTGATGGCGGAGCCTTCATGAATCAAGCCAGCCACTACATTGACTTATTAAACTGGGTAATCGGACCTGTCGAAAGTGTGATGTCATACACTGCAACTCAAGCACGGAAAATTGAAGTTGAAGATAGTGGTGTGGCCGTTATCAAATGGCGCAGCGGTGCAATAGGCACTCTTAACGTCTCCATGCTCACATACCCTAATAACTTTGAGGGTAGCATCACTATCCTGGGAGAAAAGGGAACTGTTCGAATTGGTGGAGTCGCAGTGAATAAAATCGAGCAATGGAAATTTGTTGACGAGAAAGTTGAAGATGATGTAGTAAATGACACTAGCTATAACACCAGTAGTGTTTATGGGTTCGGACATATTCTATATTATAAAAATGTAATAGATGTTTTGAGAGGTGAAGCGGAGCCGGAAACTGATGGACGCTCAGGATTAAAGACATTGGAGTTGCTCGCAGCACTTTATAAATCAGCAAAAGATGGAGTCAGAGTTTCATTACCTTTGGAATATTAAGATGAGTGAA
>JACCDS011610949.1_pt1 | contig 20050 bp, 19 predicted proteins | sample 7446441 | NCBI WGS metagenome assembly JACCDS01 (sample SAMN15323445, study PRJNA562643) | freshwater metagenome | isolation source: river surface water | place: USA:Blue River Watershed | collected 2017-08-17
TGGGCGATAATGTGTATCCCAAAGGGTTAAGTAATGTAGATGAACCAAATCGCAAAAATGATTCTACTCGTTTGGCAGAGCAGCTCTCAATTTTTAAGGATTACGAGGGAAAACCATTTATTATCCCAGGAAATCACGATTGGCAACAAGGAGGAAAAAAAGGTTGGGAGTATATTCAGAATCAAGAAAAATTTGTATCAGATTTTTTGAAACGAGAAGATGTTTTTTTCCCAAAAGGAGGTTGCCCGACACCACACGAAGTAGCCCTAAATGAACAAATAACCGCCGTTATTTTAGACACACAATGGTGGCTTCATCCTTGGAAAAAACCAGAAGCAGAATCTGACTGCGAAGTAAAGTCGTTAGAAGAAATGCTGGTGAGTGTAAACGATATTTTAGATAGAAATCGCCACAAAAAAGTAATCGTGATGGGGCATCATCCTATGTATTCGCACGGTTCACATGGCGGATATTTTACTTTGCAAAATCATCTTTTACCTTTTCATGAATTAAATGTACCTATTCCATTGCCCGTTATTGGCTCAATTTATCCTTTGTATAGAAGTTTAATTGGAAATATTCAGGATATTCCACACCCAAAATACAAGCAAATGCGTGATGGTTTGGTCGGAATTTTCAAGCAATACAAAAACGTAATTTATGCCAATGGCCACGAACATAATTTACAGTTGATTCAAAGAGATTCTATCAATTATATTACTTCTGGCGCAGGTTCAAAAAATACACCCGTAAAAATGGGCAAAGATTCTAAATTTGCGAGTTCACAAATTGGTTTTGCTCGATTAGATTTCTTCGATCATAAAACTACACTTACTTTTTTGGGAGGCGATGGCGAGAATGGCAAAGAACTTTACAGTACCGAAATATTGCTTAATACTAATGCCGTTGACCCAAAAGAAGTACAAACAACCAAAATACAAACAGAAGGAATTGTACCTAAGCCGAATTATAAAGCAGGAAAGTTTAAAGCTTTTTTATTGGGTAAAAATTATAGAGATGTTTGGACAACCGCCATTAAACCCAAAACAATTGACTTCGAACATGAACAAGGGGGCTTAAAAGTAATTCAGCGAGGTGGCGGTTATCAAACACTTTCTTTGCGTTATCAAAATTCAAAAGGTGAACAATTCGTTACTCGTTCCGTAGAAAAATATCCAGAAAGAGCCGTTCCAGAAGCCATAAGAAGCCAGTTTACTGCCGATATTGTTTCTGACCAAATCTCTGCTTCACATCCGTACGCAGCGCTAGTAGCTTCGCATCTAGCGGAAGCGGCTGGTGTATTACACACGAATCCTTCTTTGGTAATTATTCCAGAAAGTAATGTTTTAGGAAATTACAAAAGACTTTTCACTAACCAATTAGCGCTTTTTGAAGAAAGACCAGAAGGTAGTTTTGGCGGTTCAAAAAAAATACAGAGTACACAAAAAGTTGTAGAAAAACTTGCAGAGGATAACCACAACAACATTGATGAAAAAGAAGTAATCAGAGCCAGATTATTAGATATGCTGATTGGCGACTGGGACCGCCACGAAGACCAATGGCGTTGGGCAGGTTTTGAAAACAAAAACGACAAAGGGTTTACTTACAGACCCATTCCACGTGACCGTGACCAAGCTTTTTTTGTCAATCAAGGGCTTTTACCAACGATTATTTCTAGGAAATGGATTTTACCCAAAATTCAAGGATTCGATTACAAAATCCGTGATGTGGCAGGTTTGGCATTTAATGCCAGATACTTCGACCGCTCGTTTTTGACGCAATCTTCAGAAAAAGATTGGCTTTCAATGGCAACTGAATTACAACAAAAAATCAGTGACTCAGTGATTGATTCAGCCGTGAGCCATTTCCCTAATTTTCCAGAACATTCGGCTATCATTGCTAAAAAACTAAAGCAACGTCGTGATGATTTAACTACTTATTCCAAAGAACTTTATGAATTTTTAAGTAAGGAAGTTGATATTTTAGGAAGTGATAAAGACGAGTATTTTTTCGTAAATCGATTAGAAAACGGCGAAACTAAAGTAAGTGTTTTCGATCAAAAGAAAAATGGAGAAATCGGTAGAATACTTTATGAAAGAACTTTTGAACCCAAAATCACTAAAGAAATTAGAATTTGGGGATTAGATGGTGAAGATAATTTTCAAGTTTTAGGCAAAGCCAACAAAGGCATTAAAGTAAGACTGATTGGTGGAAAAGGAAAAGATATTTTCAGCGATTCTTCGGCTGTAGCTGGTTTAGGGAAGAAAACTTTTGTTTATGACAAAAAAGAAAATACAAGTTTATATGTAGGTTCGGAAGCCAAAGATTTAACCAGTAAGAAAAAAACGGTAAATGATTATAACCGAGAAGCGTTTAAATACGACCGAGTAGCACCACTTGCTTCATTTGCCTTTAATGTTGATGATGGAATTTTTATCGGAACTGGTTTGCAGTGGACTCGCCAAGGTTTTAGAAAAGATCCTTTTTCATCTCAACACAGTATTTCTGGAAATTATGCATTTGGAACAAATTCATATAATATTTTCTACAAAGGAGAATTTATGGATGTAATCGGTAAAACAGATTTTGAATTAAAAGCCAATCTCCAACAAGGTGGTTTGGTTGACAATTTCTTTGGTTTGAGTAATGAATCGGAATATAAACAAGAAAAAGGCATTGATTATTATAGAATTCAATACGAAAACGAAGAAGTGTCTGCTTTACTTAAAACGAGATTCAACAAATTTACTTTGTACTATGGTGTAGTTAAAAATGAATGGCATATCAAAGAAAATCCAAAACGTTTTATTCATGAATTTGCGTCAACAGGCAGTGATATATATGAAGATAAGTTCTTTATCGGCTTAAAAACTGGATTTGTCCTTGATAATAGAGATAACATCGTTTTTCCTACAAGAGGGGTTTTATGGAATTTTGATGCTACTTTACAAAAAGGTGCAAACGACGTAACCAAAAACAATTATGCTAATTTAAAAACGGATTTATCATTTTATTATACGTTTAAATTGCCAGCGGTTGTTAGTTTAGCTACTCGTTTTGGCGGAGGATTGAATCTTGCCGACTATGAATTATATCAAGCCAATTCTCTTGGAGGATTAAGCAATATCAGAGGTTTGAGACGTACTCGTTTTTCAGGAAAATCGTCTTTTTACAACAATACAGAAATACGTTTGAAAGTAATTAATATCAAATCATATTTATTTCCAGCGTATGCGGGTGTACTTGCATTCAACGACGTTGGTAGAGTGTGGAATCCAAATGAAAACTCTGAGAAATGGCATCATGGTTACGGTGCAGGTGTTTGGATTGCACCATTCAATATGGTCGTGATAACGGGAATGTATGGAATATCAGAAGAAAACCAATTATTTTCGGTAAAAGCAGGACTATTTTTCTAAAAATAAAAAGGAGAGAAATTCAAAATCTCTCCTTTTTATTTATGCTAATTTCCATAAAAACATTTCGTTTTCCATTCCTTTCAACTTAACTGAACCTACTTGAACAGTATCAATAGGAATGGCAGAAATCTCATCCATTACTTCTTGACTAATCAGTAATTGAGATTGATATTTTTTATTCAATTGTTCAATCCTAGCTGCTTGTATTACTACATTACCAGTAATATTATACTGCTGGCGTGCATCCGTTCCAATATTTCCAACTACAGCATCGCCCGTATGAATTCCTATTCCCAACCCTGTGTTGGGAATAGTACCGGCTTCGTTCATTTTACTGATTCTTTCTATAATGGCCAAACCAGCTTTTACAGAATTTTCAGAAGGATTTTCTAAAGGAATTGGAGCTCCAAAAGTAACCATACAACCATCACCCAAAAATTGATTTACGATACCATTAAATTCATTTACGGTGTTAGCAACTACTTCAAAAAAAGCATTTTGATAATTCATTACTTCCTCTGCAGTATGTTTATCAGCATAAACGGTAAAATTCCGAATATCCAAAAACATAATACTTACTTTTTGATGTTTTGCCTTCAAAATCCCATTTTGTTCTAACATTACTTGCACTACTTGCGGAGAAACCTGTTGCCCAAACATTTCAACAATGTGCTCTTGAGTTTCCATTCTTTCAATTGAAAGCTGAATGCTTTTTCTAATTTGTGTGGCTACGTAACCAGCTGATAATCCTCCAAAAATCAATGAAAAAGTTTTGAGCAAGTATGAAAACATTTGCTTCGTGTAAATATCATGTTCTGAAACAATTGTACCTGTTTCTATCAAATGATTACTTAAAAAGAAGTACTCTATACCAGCCAAAAGCCCAGTCCACAATGATACCGCAAAACTTAAACGTAAAGTAGAAAGAATGATAAAAATAAAATATATATACACCAAAGGAGACAATACAATCAGAATAGGATGATTATATTCAAGACTGGCGAAGTACATCACCAAAGTAAGTAAGGTGATTTCTAACGAAGCATTTCCAAACTTTGCAATTGCTGGCATTTTAGACATTACTTTCAAGAGATATTTCATCGAAACCCATACGGTAAATTCGTAGAAAGTCATAAAAGCCAAATACAAAAACACAATTTGAGGTACATTTTCATGCCCATTCAAATAATTCAATTGATATACTGTTTTGCCAAACAAAGCATAAGAGAGAAAACTAATTGCAAAAAAGGTCAATAAAACGCCAGCCCTTTGTCTTTCTCGCCGAATGTTTTCTTCTTCAAAATGTTTGTCAAAATAGGTTAATACGGGGTTCTCAGAAAATAGAAATTTCTTCATTTACTAATTTATAATATTCGTTCAATAGAAATATAACAAATTTGAAGTAAAATAACTCCCATTGTGTAAAACTTTATGAAATCTTTTGCGTTTCTTTTGTTGGAGAACTCCTTTCAAAAATAACTTAAACTGATTTACAAAAATGAAAAAATTACTTTTATTGGCTTTTTTTACTGTTACAGCTTTTATCAGCAATGCTCAACATGAGGCAATGACTGAAACTAAATCAAAACCTTCACCAGCAGCTTCTACTTCTGCAACTATCGGCGAAGCTACTTTAACAATCAATTACAGTCAACCTGCGGTAAAAGGACGTAATGTTTGGGATGGAAATTTGGCACCTTACGGTAAAGTATGGCGTACAGGAGCAAATGATGCCACCACTTTTGAGGTAAGTAAAGATGTGACAGTACAAGGACAAACATTGAAGGCTGGAAAATATGCTTTATTTACTATTCCAGGAGAAAAAGAATGGACAATCATTTTTAATAAAACTGCTAAACAATGGGGTGCTTTTAAATATAATGAAGCAGACGATGCCTTGAGAGTTAAAGCAATGCCAAAAGCAAATGAAATGACAGAACGCTTTACCATCAAAGCCGAAAATAGCGGAACAGTAACGATGATGTGGGAAAAAGTAGCCGTATCGTTCACTGTTAAATAAACATTTATATTTTTTTAAAAAGCTTGTTTACCTACACTGGGTGAGCAAGCTTTTTTTGTTAAAACTGCTCAATTTTCGTATTTTACTATCAATTATCCGAATTTGAGGCTATTGACAGATGTGTTTTAATATTTTTGTTTAGCTTTACAATGCTTATTATAGAAAATAAAAAGCACCAAAAGCTAAGATTTATCACAAAAAAAATCGCTTAATTATTAATTGGTAATTGTTAATTGTTTACTCTTACTTATCTTTACCACATTAATTAATCATTAACCTTAATATGAAGAAAGTCCTGATTGCCGAAGATAGCTCAGTTATCCAGAACCTTGCTAAGAAGATTTTAGAATTTCAAAATTTCGAAATCCATTCAGTTAAAAATGGGCAACAAGTGTTAGATGCCCTTGAAAAAGAAGATTTTGACATCATTTTGCTCGACATTAATATGCCAGTTATGGACGGAATGGAATGTGCTAAAGCTGTGCGTAACCTAAAAGATGAGGCAAAAGCAAAAATACCAATGATTGCCATAACAGGTAATGCTAGAAACTATTCAATGGAAGACTTTAAAGAAGCTGGTTTTGATGATATGCTTGCGAAGCCTCTTAACTTTGATGCTTTAGTAGCACAAGTAAAATCACTTACAGAATAGTTATGAAAAATGAATTATGGGTTATGAATGTGTAGCCACCATTAGTTTGTACATTCATAACTCATAATTGATAATTCATCCTTTTATGAGAATTACCTTTCTAGGCACTGGAACATCACAAGGAGTACCTGTTATCGCTTGTGGATGTGAAGTTTGCCAATCACTCGACTTCCGTGATAAACGTCTTAGGGTTTCTATTCACCTAGAAATAGCCGACAAAAGTTTCGTTATTGATACTGGCCCAGATTTTAGACAACAAATGCTTCGTGAGAGAATCAATAATCTTGATGCTGTAATTTTCACCCACGAACACAAAGATCATACCGCCGGATTAGATGATGTAAGAGCGTACAATTTTTCTCAAAAAAGAGATATGCCAATCTATGCTCGCCCATCAGTATTAGAGCAAATCCAGCAGGAGTTCGCTTATGCATTCACTGCCATAAAATATCCTGGAACTCCACAAATAACCCTCAATGAAATATATGATAACCCATTCGATATAGAAGGAATTACCTTTACTCCTATTGAAGTATTACACTTTAAACTTCCCGTATATGGTTTTCGTATTGCTGATTTTACGTACATCACCGACGTGAATTATATTTCAGAAGAAGCTATCGAGAAAATTAAGGGTTCTAAAATAGTGGTTATCGGGGCTTTGCGTCAAGAAAAACACCTTTCACATTACACACTAGCAGAAGCCGTAGAAGTACTTGAAAAAATCAATCCAGAACAAGCGTACTTAACTCATATTAGCCATCAGATGGGTTTGCACCGAGAAGTCGAAGAGACACTACCTTCTTATATAAAACTTGCCTACGACGGCTTACGTATTTTTTGTTAATTTATTATAATAATAAAGTATCCACTCGATGCGCATGAACCATCCTTTCGCATGGCGACCACGAAAAAATTGTAAATCTGCCATCTTGTGATGCCACTAAAGCGATAGTATCACGTTGATCATAGACAAACTGAGCTGCAGACAAATGCCTCGTTCCTCCATTCTGAACAGGATGAACTACCTTAGGTTCATTTCCAACTATTGGTTCAGTAACAAGTATAGCATCAAGTATTTTACCATCGGGTACACGGCCAATTTTCGCTCCGAACGCCAGCACTTCAAACTTATCATTTATAATCGTAGCACCATCGACGGCTGTAAGGCCAGCCACACCATTAATTGCCTGATTTAATTTACTCTGTAAAGCAAAATCATGTAAATCAATTCTTTTATCATTCAACATTGAAAGCCCCGTAAATACAGGCCTAAGTGAATAAGTAACTGGATGAATGATAGAAGATTGCCAATTATGATGTTTTGAAGGCACAATCAATAATGCACCTCCTCGTTGATGAGCTCGCATGGCAACAGCAAGCTGTACTAATACATTGAGGGAATCATTCCAAGAGGAAGGAGCAGTCACTCCTATCATTGAACTTACCAAAGCAGGACAATCAGGTAAGGCGCTGCTATTCTCATCTATGATTTTGATTTGATCACCATTTAAAACGGCCACATTTATAAATTTTCCAAAACCATCAGTACGTCTATGTTTTACCACTAACAAGCCAGGCTCTACAACCTCTAGCACAAAACAAAGACCAGGAATACTAGTGGTTGTTCCCCAAACATACAATTCATCTTGCTCTACCCAAACGCCTAAATGAATACCAGCGTGTTCTACAGAAGGTGCAAGTTTTGTTAAAACATTTGGATTGAACGCTAGTCTGTTTTCAAAAATGAGCGGCTGCTCTGTTAATTCTGGCGGTAAAAATGCAATGGATATTTTAGGAAACCTACCTTCTTCACGGCGAAGACTAGCCCAAAATGTTGTATCAACTATAGACTCTATGACCTGACTCGTGGGAACAGGAGCGAGTAATTTCCCATCATGGTTTACAGCTTTTTGATGATGAAATAAAAAATGGCTTTCAATAGTTTCAGAAACCATCTGAGCTGCTTGGTAAGTAGTTGTTGTAAAAATCATTTTGAAATCTTGGCTCTCAGAAAATAGTTCTATAGACTGGTTGTTTTATTTCATCAACTATTTATTGATTGCTTAGGTTCATTAAAGAAAGTAATTTCTACCATCGGAAAAATTGAAATTTTATTGATACTTTTTCGCTAGAGATTCCTGAGTAGTTTCTATCATTTTTACAGTTTATTGGCAATTTTTATTGATTTTTCGTTAAAAAAACAGCTTTTTTCAACGATTTTTCAAAAATAAGCTTCAAATCTACTTTTATTTTTCCTCAAAAATTCGGAAATTAAATAAAAACTAATCCTTTTCTACTTTATGAGCCTTACGCAAACAACCAATCCCAATGATGTTTCAGTTGTACTAGATGATTTAGACTATGCTATACTAGGACAATTACAAGAAGATGGCCGTCGATCATTCACAGAAATGGCCGAAAATTTAAAAACCTCTGCTAGTACAATTAGAAGTAGAGCGAGTAAGTTGATTGAAGACAAAACCATTCAGATTGTAGGTCGTGTCAACACAGCCAGAGTGGGTTTTCATGCTTATGTACATATCAAAATTTCGGTTCGTCCTGCAAACCTTATTGAATCTGTAGCAGCTCAATTACAGGAATTTAGAGAAGTTAGTTTTTTGGCGGTTACCTCAGGCGATTTCGATATTCAGGTAGATGTAATGTGCAGGGATAACAACCATTTGTTAGAAGTAATTAACCAGCGAATCCCCAATATTGAGGGTGTTTTTCAAACCAAAACGGATATGTATATTAAGATTCTAAAATATTCTCAACCAGATTTAGGTTTATTAAATAAACTCAAGTAGCCTTTATATCAAAAGAGCTTTTCAGCAAACTGAAAAGCTCTTTTGATATAAACTATCCTTTATAAAAAACCCACTTACTTATTTCTTTCCAAGATGGCTTTTTACCGTACATCAAGATTCCAACTCTATAGATTTTTCCTGCAAGCCAAGTAGTACCCAGAAAGCCACAAACCAATAATGCAAAAGAAAGTGCTATTTCCCAGTTTGATACTCCGAAAGGTAACCTAACCATCATATCAATTGGTGAGGTTAATGGGAAAATAGAAGCCCAAAATGCGATTGAACTATCTGGTTTCTGAATGATTACTTGCGCAAGAATAAACGATAGAATAATCGGAATAGTTACTGGAAACATGAATTGCTGTGCCTCCGAAGCATTTTCTACTGCCGAGCCTATTGCTGCGAATAATGAACTATACAACAAATAGCCACCAATATAGAATAGAAAAAAGCAAATAATTATCTTAGCTAACGAAATGTTTTCTACAGTTTGAGAAATACTAGATAGCGGATTTGATTTTTTTACGCTATCCTGATATTTACTAATTTCCTCCTTTCCAGCACCAGATTGTTGTAGTGTTTCTACTTTCTCCTGAATTTTACTTGACATAATTGCCGTAGTGGCACTTGAGGCGCCAAAAGTCAAAACACCCCAAAGTAAAAATTGTGTAAGCCCGACCAAACCAACACCAACAATTTTACCCATCATCAATTGAAAAGGACGAACCGATGAAATCATTACTTCGATAATTCGATTACTTTTTTCCTCAATTACTCCATTCATTACTTGAGAACCATACAAAAATGCAGAAATGTAGAGAATCATACCGAAAATTCCTGCTAAAATCATTGCACCAGCCGAACTACTGCTTTGTTCGCCACCGTCCTCATTTAAAGTATATGTTTGTGCATTCACATTCACTTTGTTATCCTCTAATACTTTCAAATCAATATTAGCTCGCTGAAGCTTAATATTCCTCAATTCTGTTTGGATTTTACCTTGAATGCTATATTGAGTAGAAAGCCCGATACTCTTCTTTCCAACCATTTTCACACCATTCGGATTATCTAAAATATCCTTAGGAATACTTACTAAGATATCTGATTTACTTTTGGACAATTCTTTTTTGGCTTGTTCAAAAGGAATGTCCAGATATTTAAAAGTAAGCTCCTCTTCAGACTTTAGTTTACCTCGAAATAATTTACTTTCGTCAATTACTTCTACAGTTTTAGTGTCGTTAGAATTTAAAAATAAATAGAGCGGAATGGCATAGACTGCAGCAATAAGAATAGGCACTAAAAGAGAAGCAATCCAAAATGATTTTTTTCGTACTCTGGTAGTGTATTCTCTTTGGATAATTAGTAATATCTTATTCATAGTTTTGATTTTTAAAAGGAAAGAAATCATTTATTTAAAACGGAGGACAAACAACTAAAGAATATCATTTGCTTCACCACCAACTACTTTGATAAATATATCATTAAAGGAAGGAATATTTTCGTTGAATGACTTAAGTGAAACTTGCTCAAGTAACAATTCAATTAGTTGATTTACAGATACATCTTCAACAATTTTAACGTGTGATCTTTTCACTCCATCTTCTAAAACTTGAGTATCTAACATCTCATAAACTAAAGGGTTTTCGTTCAAAACACCTTCATATTCAATTGTATATGAATTATCTCTAAAACGATTTTTCACTTCCTTTTTGGCACCATGAAGAACCACTTTCGATTTATTGATTAGTGCAATATGGTCGCAAAGTTCCTCAACAGATTCCATTCTATGGGTCGAGAAAATGATAGTTGTTCCTCGTTCTTTCAATTCAAGAATTTCGTCTTTTAGCAAATTGGCATTGATAGGGTCAAATCCAGAGAAAGGCTCGTCGAGGATAATCAATTTAGGTTCGTGAACAATGGTGGCAATAAACTGTGTTTTTTGTTGCATACCTTTAGAAAGATCCTCCACATTTTTATTCCACCAATCTTTAATATCAAATTTAATAAACCAGTGTTTTAGTTTTTCGGTAGCTTCAGCTTTACTCATACCTTTTAGCTGTGCTAAGTAAAGTAATTGTTCACCTACCTTCATTTTCTTGTAGAGGCCTCGTTCTTCTGGTAAATAGCCAATTACTTCGATGTGTTTGGGTTGCAATTTCTCACCGAGAAGAATAATCTCTCCTTCGTCTGGCGCTGTGATTTGATTAATGATTCTAATTAAAGAGGTTTTTCCCGCTCCATTAGGTCCCAAAAGACCAAAGATTGAACCAGCAGGCACTTCAATGCTTACATCATCTAATGCAGTATGACCTGCATAACGTTTTACCACATGGTGGGCTTCTAAAATATTCGTCATCTACGGCGTGGGGTTGAGTATTAGTTTTGGGATGAGTCGCAGAATTTTTAATAGAATTACAACGACGGTACAAAACAAAAAGAGTTTATCAAAAACTAACATCATTTTTGATAAACTCTTTATTTTGTTTGATAGTCGGTAATATTAAGCTTCCACCTCTTCAGTAATTTCTGAAGTTTTTGATGATTCAGCTACTTCAGCTTTTTTCTTTTTTGAAGATTTTTCTTTTTTCTCAGCCACTACTTCTCCTCCTTCAGTCACAATTGCAATTTTAGCAGCTAATGCAGCCTTTACAGCAGCTTTGGCATTTTCTTTTTCTATCTTTTCTGCTTTTTCCTTTGCTTTTTTTGCCTCTTTTTTAGCTTCTTTTTCTTTCTCGTCGTTTTCTTCTTTTTGAAGCTTAGCGTATTTTTTTACGATTTCTTTTGTTGAATCATCAACCGCTTTTACTAATTTTTTAGCACTTTTGGCATTTAAACCATGCAATTTACCTAAAATGAGTGCTGAAAGTTCGTTGGCAAGAGTCTTATTATTTGATTTCATATTCAATATTAATTTATCATTAAATTATTGTTAATTAATTGACACGAAGGTATTAATAAGCCAGACATCAAAAAAATTTTTTGTGTTAAGTTTTCCAACAATTGATATTAAATATTTTTGGAAGCCAAAAACTTACTCACAAAATCCCAACAGATTATACCAGTTGTAACAGAAATATTCAATGAATGCTTTGTTCCAAACTGTGGTACTTCCAAACAAAAATCTGCTTGTTCTACAACTTGCTGACTTACCCCAAATACTTCATTCCCAAAAATAAAAGCATACTTTTTGTTTAAATCTGGCTCAAAACCTAATAATGAAACACTGTTTTCTACTTGTTCTACAGCTGCCACAGTATAACCCTCTGTTTGTAAATACTTGATGTATTCCAGGACGTTTTCTACGTGTTCCCAAGCTACGGTTTCATCTGCACCTAAAGCTGTTTTTTGTATTTCACGATGTGGCGGTCTTGCTGTGATACCACCTAAAATAACTTTTTCAACTTTGAAAGCATCTGCTGTTCTAAAAACAGACCCAACATTATTCATACTTCTAATATCATCCAAGATTAATATGTATGGAAATTTTTCTACTCGTTGAAATTCCTCCGCTGTTAGACGATTCAAATCATCCATTGATAATTTACGCATTTTCTAGTCGTTTTATGGATTACGGATTACTCTTAATTCATCCGAAATAATTAACTGCCATTTTTGCTGACCTACAAAATTAATACTATGATTGCTATCAGCATCATATTGTTTCTGTAATCGATTAAATTCCCGATACATTTCGATAAACAAAAGTTGCAATTCACTATCATAATTATCAAGCGTTAAAATTTCTAAAGCTCTCTTTTTATACTTTTCGGCAATAATTTTTGTAATATCAAAATGTAATTGTTCATGTGCAAGATGGTCTTCTGAAAGTGAAAATACTTTCCATGAACTACTTTTCAACATATAAATTTTGAGTTGTAAATCAATTACGATAATTGCATTTTTCATAATTGCCGAAGCATTATATTCAAAGTTTGTAAATACTTGAGCAGCATATTTTGTATTAGAAGGTGCCGTTCCTTGAAAATCCTTCCAAGTAATTTTGTGATTAGGCGCCCAAAAAATTGTGTCTCCTCTATCTGGAAACTCCTGACCATAATCTGGCTTAATGTTCAGTTTTATGGCAATAGCTAGTTGGGGATTTTTATCATAATTTACCGTCATCCATTGGTCAAAATAAATCATCGATTTTTCAAGTAATCGTCCAATCAAATAATCAAACTGTTTGTTTAAATGAACACTCCTCGTAAAATTAATTTTAGTCTGAAAGCCTGTTAAATCAATCAAAGCTGTATCTTTCATCAACCCGAACTCTACTTTAATTTCACTAATACCATTTATAATTCCAGTACTTGTGACTTTTTCAGAAATCTTAAGTTCTTTAATTTTCAAAACAATTGGATATACGGAAGAGTTTTTTTTGTAAAGTTTCGATAAAAAGCTTTCACTTGAATGAACTGTTCCGTTGAGAAGATTCAAATTGACAACTTCGTGATTAGTATGATACACAGTTCCAATTTTCCGTTTGTCGATACGTTCATCAATTACTTTAAGAAGATAAAAATTATCATTCTTTAACTTAATTCCACTATTTCCTAACTGAATAATTCGTTCCTGAGCAAACACGGTAGATGAAAGCATGAGTAGAAAAAAAATACCATTCAGTTCCCAGTAAAGCTTGATTTTTTTATATTTATTCATATCTTAGTAATAAAATATCTAATTTATAAATTTCCAACTATGTCAAATTCAACAAAACATTCAGAAGAAACTGAACTTTCAACGGCTCAATTGATTGTTCTATTTATTGTCTTTTCTACTATACTTATTTGGCTTGGAGATACCTTCACAGCAACAGTTGGTATAATTGGAGAAGTCCTTGTTTTTATTGTAGAGTATAATAAAAAGCACAAATTAATTGAATAGTAATAAAGCATAGTTTTGAATAAGAAAAGGTTGCAAAATCAACAAAATGATGAGTTGATTTTCCAACCTTTTTCTTTAAATTTTTTCTAATGAAGTTTGTATTTGCTGAAGTTTTATTTTAAAATTCCCAAAAGTTTAGTAAGCTGTACCAAAGCGGTAGTATCACGGGCATCCAATTTTCGAATCATATTTTTCCGATGATTATCTACAGTATTTGAACTAATGAACAGTTTTTCTGCAATTTCTTTCGAACCACAACCCTTCAAAAGCATTTTCAAAACTTCTATTTCTCTGTCGGAAAATACATCTTGCTTTTTCAGTTGCATTTCAGCAGAAGAAAAAGTGGTAACAAAACTACTATTTTTAAAACTTACTCTACCCAAATAATTATCCAATCTTTTCACCAAATGCTCAATGTCTTGATCTATCAAAAAACAAAGCGTTGGTAAACCTTCATCGTCAAATTCTAATCCAATTAATTGAACCATCGAATGAAATGGTTTTTTACTTGGTCTGTAATACTGTAAACCATATCCATAAGCTACAAAACTCTCCCTTACCTCACGAGGTGCTTCTTTAATGGATTGATACATAAATTTTAACAATTCGGGAATTGCTGTAACATTTTGCATTTTAGGAACCATCATATCCAAAACCATTGGTACCCCTTTTTCTAAAAAAACATCAGGATGAATACCTAAAGCCACCTCAGTATTAGCAACAAACTTATAGGTAAGTGTACGCATATCTAAAATTTGATATACGGCACTAGGTAAAGTGGAACTTAGGCTAAAGTAACCTAATTCTTGTAAGTATTTTTCTACTGTCTTTTCAGAGGCATCTCCTGCTACTAAACTAACGGCTTCCAAGCATTTACGAAATACTTGTTCAATAGAATTACTCGATAATGACTCCATAGCTACTTGTAGAAAATTAAAGGTTTTTAGAACAAAAAATCCTAAGTATTTATTACTATTTATTTTAAGCTAATGTGTAAAATAGACACTTTGGCTATTTTCAAATCTTTAAAGTTTGCATAACTTTGCAACAGAAAAAAGATATCTATTTCAAGATAATAGTTTTCAAGAGTCAACCCATGACAATTTGTTAATAAATTTTGAAATCTTTACTCGTTTCTGAGATGCTTGACCACAATTTCACTTAATCAACTGTATAAAACAACCACTTTTATTAGTATTCCCGCCAGTGTACGATGAAAACTTTTCGGATTGTTTTTTAAACACCGAAGCTTAACTGCTTCGGTGTTCTTTTTTCAGCGCTTTTACTTTTTCTATATCCTCTGGAGTATCAATATCATAAATACCTTCTGGAAAATCTACACGCTTTATTTCAGCTAAATATTTTGACAAAAACTTTTTAGCTCCTTGATCACCTTGTAGTGCTATCAGTTCATTAAAATGTTTTTTATCAAACAAAATCGGTACACCAAACTGACCTTGATAATGACACGCCACAATATTACAACTAGTATTTGCATAAGTTTGCACTATCATATTTAAGAGATTTTCATCCACAAAAGGTTGATCACACAATAATATCAAAACAGCATCAGCTTCTTTTGGAAGATGCTTCACTCCAAAGCTAATTGAACTTCCAATGCCTTCTCGCCATCGAGTATTAATACTAATTTTAATTCTGTGAGCATCGGTCTCCAACAATTGATTTAATCTAGGCCGTATTAATTGCTCGTTTGCACCTAACACAACGAGAACGTTTTCAGTAACTCTCAACGACAATCGAGTAATTTTAGTGAGAAGTATTTCTCCGTTATACTCTACCAGCTGTTTAGGACTTCCAAGCCGACTAGAGCCGCCAGCTGCCAGAATTAATGATGCAATTTTCATATTTACCACAAAGAATTTTTTACGGCAACACCTACCATGCTATCTGCAGTTCCAAAATATAAAAACCACTTTTTCTTGAAATAGACTAGTCCTTCAATAAAGGTTGTACCAGCTTTGTATTGCCCTCTCATTTCATGAGGTAAATCAGGTTTTATAAAGCACTGATCTAATCGAGAGATCATTTTAGTCGGGTCATTAGCGTCAAAAAGTACTTGTCCTCCAGAGTACGTATCAGCAGGAAGATTAATATCTTGATTTTCGTCTTTCGAGTTTTTTCCATTGTATAACAACAAAATTCCATTGGCCATCAAAAGTGCAGGAGGTCCTGGTTCTGTTAAATCGCTATCGAATTTTCCGGCACGAGTATTCATCACATACTTTAGTGTACCATTTGATTCTACCAGCGGTGTCCAATTGATTAAATCGTCTGAAGTAGCAATATTCACGCCTTTTTCACCCCAATACATCCAATATTTCCCTTTAATTTTTGCTGCTACAATTTTACCATTTAATATTTTGGTAACAATAGAACCAGATTTAGACCATACATTAACAAACTTTCCATTGTGTGCTTTTGAAAATGCCGGTCCGTGTTTCCTCCAATGAACTAAATCTTTTGAAGTAGCAATACAAAGCCGAGCGATATCACGATTCCAAGCTGTGTAAGCGACAACATAAGTTCCATCCTGGCGTTCCACGATTCGAGGGTCTTCACAGCCTCCAGGATTATCATACTTAGCAAATTCATCTTTAGAAGGAAATATAACAGGTTTATCCCTTCTCTTGAAATGAATTCCATCACTGCTCACCGCAAGGCCGATTCTGGAAGTCCTAAATCCAATATTTGTTCCAGGAGTATCTTCTGCCCGAAATAAAACATAGACTTTTCCGTTTCTGACAATAGCTGCTGGATTAAAAACATCCGCTTTTTGCCATTTTACCGACATACTTTTCATCGGACAAGCAAATTCATAACTTGAATCTGCCATCAATATTGGATTTTCCTTTGGTTTTGAAAACCCAACCAAAGCCCAGTCATTTTTTTGTGCAAAGGTGGAATTTCCTACAAAACATAAGAGTATTAAAACAAAAATCTTCATGTAAATGGTTTATTAAAATTTGATAGAATTTAACTTTGAAAGTTAATATTTTACAGGGCTACATTCTAATTTTTTACACTAATTATCATGTAACAAAGTAAAAACACTTTTCTTTAATATAAAATTTGACCATTTTTGTTAAAATCAATTCATTCATTACTCATCTTTTAATATGAAAAAAGCATTATTTATATGGTTAGTATTCCTAAGCTATCGTCCTACTCAGGCTCAAGTTTTTACAGGTACTCAGGAGATAGAAAGGGCTACAAAAGAAGGATTATACACTAATGTTGCTGTTGAGGATAAATATGTAAAACCCATTTTACAAAATGAATTAGCAAAATTTGGTAGTGTAGAAGTAGGCAGAAACAATGTTTTTAGAATTACAGGAGCCCGAATATCAAGTATTTCGTCGGATCCATTAATGGTAGTGAGTAAAATAAGCGCCGACAAAGGAAAAAGTAAAATATTTTTATCGATTGGTTTTGGCGATGAGGTATATATTAATGGGGCACATCCAAGATATCTTGCTGCCGAGAGAATTTTAAATGAAATTGTAGATGTTATCAAAAAACAAGAAGAAGTAAGATTAGAAGAAAAAAATCTTTCAGATTTAAAATTCAGGCAGGCAAAGTCTGTTTCAGTAGCTGAACGCCTCGCACGAGCACTTGAAAACAATAAGAGAGAAAAAGAAAGACTTCTTTTAAAAATCGAAGAAAATAGACTAGAACTCGAACGCCTACAAATGGAGTTTGAACAAAATAAAAAAGATCAATATTTGATGAACGAAAGTTTGATAAGTCAGCAAAGAAAAGTAGAAGAAGCCAAAATTAGATCGAAAAAACAATAAACACACATAATTTAACAGAATCCTTTGTACTTGCCAGCACAAAGGATTTTTATTTTTATACTCGCCATCAAAAATATCCATTCATAAAGTCAAAAGTACCGTCTATTCATTTTCAGCTTGAGAATCTTCAGGCTCTTGATAAATTTCGTCCATCAAACGAAAACAAATAATAAAAAGTATTCTTTAAAACCTATTTTTTCAAAACTCTAAACAAAAAACTAAACAAAAACGACCATGAACGAATCACTTTATCGCATACCTTCAAAAGGGCAATTAGGAGGTGTAGCAGCAGGATTATCAGAACGCTTCGGCATTGATATTTCTATTATTCGAGTACTTTTATTTTTAGGCTTAATTTTTACACATGGTATTTTTTTCTGGCTGTATATTATCTTGTGGATAGCGTTACCAGTAAAACACCAATGGGAAACAACGAGCCCGCCAGATAACTCAACTTTTAACTCAACATTTACTAACATGAAAAAAGAATCAAGCAAAGTTTGGGGAATTATTTTAATAGTATTAGGTACAATTTTCTTATTAGACGAATGGATTCCTGATTTCGACTTTGGGAAATTCTGGCCACTTATTTTAATTGGTATCGGTGGTTATATCATCTTTAAAGAAAAAGATAAGATTGACTTCAATAACGATAAAAATAACTTCTAAATCGACTCATTGAAATCCGTTATCATTTTTAATAAAAAAAATTGATAACGGATTTTAAACTTAAATCCTCAAACAATGAACTCTAAAAATATTTTCTCTGGCGGTTTTCTAATCTTAATTGGTTTTCTTTTTTTAGGGAAAGAATTCGGTTGGTTCAATATAAATTGGCACGAAATCTCAAGACTATGGCCTCTTTTATTGATTTACCTAGGGCTAGTCGCATTTCTTGGGAAAAGTAGCCGCTCAGCAACCGTTGTTACGATTATTTTACTTTGTATAGCTATTCCAATCGTAATCATTAGAAGTTGTAAGGAAAAAGTGGAAACTGTTTTTAATGACCAAGGTATCCATATTGATATGGATGATGACAACGATGATAATAATGATGAAGACTATCACTTCAAAGGAACAAAACAAAAATTGGTAGAATCAATGAACCCCTTAGTAAAGAATGCTAAGTTTGACTTTTCTGGTGGTGCTGCCGAATTTGTTATAAATGGTACTTCTCAAAATTTAGTTGAAGCTGATGCAGAACTTGACTTTGGTAATATTTCTTTGAAAAAAACAGGTGACTCTACCAATCCAAATGTTTATTTTGCCTTGAAAGGTAAGAAAAATAACATCCATCTCGGTAATGATAATCACAATAAAATCAATGTAAAGTTGAATCCAAATGTAACTTGGGATATGAATTTTGAGTTTGGAGCAGGAAAAGCTGACTTCGATTTGAGTGAATACAAAATCAGTAAATTGTCTATCAAAACTGGTGTAACGGAAACAGACGTTAAATTAGGAGATAAAGTTGATAATCTAAACGTTCAAGTAGAATCTGGTTTAACTTCTATTGAATTCAAAATCCCAGAGTCGGTGGGTTGTAGAATTGATGTAGATGGTGGCTTGAATGCTAAAGATTTTGATGGATTTATTCAAAAAAATGGACATTGGGAAACACCGAATTTTGAAAACTCAAAAAAGAAAATTAATATCAATTTTGATGGAGGTTTACAAGAATTGAAAGTGAAAAGATATTAGTTCCAGTTATTTAATCCAGTAGTCAAATTCTAAAATTGACTACTGGATTTTGCTTTGGCAAAGTTCTACAAGTACTGAATTAGTCCCTTTAGGATGCAAAAAACAAACTAACTTATTATCCGCTCCATTTTTGGGCACTTCATTTAACAAAGTAAATCCTTCATTTTTTAGCCTTGCCATCTCGTCATGAATATTAGCTACTTCAAAAGCAATATGATGTATTCCTTCTCCCTTTTTTTCAATAAATTTAGTAATTGGGCTTTCAGCGTTTGTACCCTCTAAAAGTTCTATTTTAGTTTGCCCCACCTGAAAGAAAGAAGTAATAACACTTTCGGACAACACTTCTTCCTGCTTGAATGGAGCTACACCTAGAAGTTTAGTAAATAAATCATTCGAAACATTTAAATCTTTTACAGCAATCCCAATATGTTCAACTTGCTTCATCATATTCATTGATTTTAAAAATTTTAAATTGTTACCAAAGAAAAACCCCAACCTATAGGCCGGGGTTTTAAATGACTATCTATCTAAAAAAAATTAGATTCTCTTCACATTCACAGCATTTAAGCCACGTTTTCCTTCTTGTACGTCGAAAGAAACAGAGTCATTTTCACGAATTGTCGTTCCAGATAATCCTGTTACGTGTACAAAGATTTCTTCATTAGACTCGTCATCAACGATAAATCCAAAACCTTTAGATTCGTTGAAAAATTTAACTTTACCAGTTTGCATAAAAATTGATATAAAAA
>JACCDS011758611.1_pt1 | contig 20049 bp, 13 predicted proteins | sample 7446441 | NCBI WGS metagenome assembly JACCDS01 (sample SAMN15323445, study PRJNA562643) | freshwater metagenome | isolation source: river surface water | place: USA:Blue River Watershed | collected 2017-08-17
GCCCTGCTGGACTGGCTCATCGACCGCCCGGGCCTCCGGCAAGTTCGGCTGGGAGCCCTGCGTAAGGCGGCGGCCGACCGAAAGGCATGCCTGCAACTGGCCTCGGGCGACATGGCCGTTATCGGCGTGACGCTGCTCTACCGGCTGGGACGCCTGACAGCCGAGCAGTACTTGGAGATCCTGGGTGGCTTTGTGCGGCCGGGCATGCACTGATCAACCCATCAATCAACACGAATCCCTTTGGGAGGACTTCTCATGCAAACCAATCTCCGCGCGGTCGTCGTGGCTGCCTTCGTGGCACTGGCCGGATGCGCCAGCACCACTCCCACCGTCGAGACGACACCGGGCTACGCGATCTACGACATCAAGGCGCCTGCTGCCGTGACGCACGCGCAGATCACCGAGGCCGTCAAGACGTCGCTGCAGAAGAGCATGAGCGCGGTGCACGTGACCAACGCCATCCCGCCGTCGCCGCTTCCCGAGAAGGCGCCGCGATTCCATCTGGTGTCGCCCTTCAGGGGCTCGAATCTCGCCGCGCTGGCGGCTGCGTCGGGCCAGAGTTTGCAGGTCCCCACCTGTGAGGACGCCATCATGACGGCGCAGGCCGGCGACTCGTCGATGCGCAAGTACGGCGAGGCGACCAGCTTCTTCGCCTGCGTCATGCCGTACCAGGGCGGCTGGTCGCTCAATGTCTATACGACCTTCCGCAAGGCCTCGGGTGTGTTCAACGCGCAGACGCTGGCGGCGACGCTGATGAGGCCGCTTACGGGGGACTCCAGCCAATTCATCCCGCGTACCATCAACGGCATGGTCCAAGCCGTAAAGGCGACGGGCGCAACGGTGACGCTTGTGGAGGCGTTCCCGTGAGGAAGACGGCTGGCAGAGTCTGCCGGGTTACGACGGTCAGTCCAGCACCCTTACCCGGGCAGTTGGCTCCCTGCCGCAGGCAGCTGCTTCGATGCGCCGGCGGAGTTCGGGGCTAGGCGTCCAGGTGCCGCCTCGGGCCTTGAAGCGATCGGTGGCATCGATGACGTCTGACGGAGCGGTGGACTCTCCCAACACCGCCGATACCATCGAATCCAAGCGGGCCGCCTGCTGGGCGCCGTAGCGCCGTGAATCCAGCCGGCCGTCGGCATCGAACTCAAGCACGTCGAAGTCCAGGCGCCTTACGCCCAGTACCACACTGCCAGCCGCTGCGACGACAACACTGGCCAGGCGCGCACGATGGCCGGCGAAGGTCGGTACACGCGTGGTCGATTGAGGCAACAGAAGACGATGGTACGCACTCACCGACAGGCGGTGCGGCACATCGTCGGCATCGACGAGGAACAGGCGAGAAGACATGCGCACCCGCCGGATTGTGAGGGGCGATACGGCTGGCGGGCGTCTGGCGGGGAACCGCACAAGGACTGTCAATGGCCGCATTACGCTGAGTCAGCGAAAGACAGCGGACGCAGATACTGACCTCAGCCACTTGCCTGGCTGTGACTGCCCGACATGCAGTGGATACGGGCAGGTGCCGAAAGTCTATGTCTACCGTTTCTAGCCCACCCGTTATGCACAGGTTCGCTGGGCTGCATGGCCGTCCATCAATGCCCTATGCTCTCGCGTGACAGGTTTATACCGGCTAGCCCTCGCCGCCAGAAACGAAAGAGCGACGTGCTTCAGTTCCCAACAAACGCACTTTCCAGCCACTTGGAGAACTTTCTCAAGGAGGTGCATGGCGCGCCAGGGCAAGCCCTACGCATGCCCGTCAAGCTTGAGTTGGGAGGCGGGCTTGGAGCGGCTGTTCAGGCCGTCCAGACCGTAGCGATGTGGTCTCGTCTCGCCCACGGGTTCTGTCCAGTAGTGCTTTCGCCGTCGTTTGCGGCGCAGGAGGCAACGAGACAGCGTTTTGCCTCCACGCTGCCGGGGATGGCCGCCCTGTACTTTTCATCTTCAGTGACGTCCGGCAATGGGGCGCTCGACCGCTATCACGCGCTCGAGGCGGTAGCACCGCGCGTCAGGGCAATGCAGGACAGCGACTTCCGCAATACGCTGCGCGGTGTTGGAGTTGCTCTCGTTTGCTTTGCTGGCGCAAAGAGTGAATTTCTGAACCCACTTTACTCCCGTCCAGCGGCTGGCTTTGTCAGAGGGCATGCCGACTTTCGAGTTCTGTTACCGAGGGTGCTTGCTCAACTAGGCGCGGGCTTGGCTGCGAAGCTCACAGAGGGGCAGTTGGAATTGCTGAGCGCCTTGGTCTATCAGCTCTTCTTGAATACTGATGAGCATGCTGCCGTTGATGTTCATGGCAGACGGTATGCGACTGGGTTGCGTGGCTTCACAGCACGCTTGACGACGCTTGACGATGTTTCGAGCTTAGTGCGCTACTCGGGAGAGGATACTGCTCTTCGTGCCTACTTGACGAAGCTGGCACTGTTGCCAGGCAAGCGCGCTGATCCAGCGAGGGACAAGAAATTGCCGACAGGGCCGGTTCGGCTTGTTGAGCTATCAGTCTTCGACACGGGGCCGGGCCTTGCGCTTCGTTGGCTCTCACAGACTGAGGGCCCTGTGAGCTATAGGGACTTCAATGAAGAACGTGAGCTCGACGCAGTGCAGAGTTGCTTCGGGAAGCATGCGACTACGAAAGCGAGTCAGTACTCCGGTCTTGGGTTACCGATGGCGCTTATGGCCATGAAGCGACTCAACGCGTTCATGACACTCAGAACTGGGCGAATGAGCCTGTACCAAGACTTCTCAGTGGGAGAGACCGAGGCCTTCAACCCCAAGCGACGCTACCCGGCGAAGCAGCGATTGTCCGAAGTCGCGGGCACCGGGTACACGGTCTGGTTTAAGGTGCCGTAGCGATGTTGGGCGCTGCTGGCTTCTTCTCGTTCGTTCATTGTTTCGAGTCGTCGGACGATGACGTGAGAACTGTTGCGTTCGCATATAAACCGCCAGGCCCGGCGCTAAAGGGTGCCGTCGAGGAACTCATCCTCGAAGTGTCGAGGGGGCCCGTTGTGCCCGATGCGGTAGTCCTCTTGGAAGTACTTGAGGACGGTTCAAATAGCATCAGCGGAGAACTTGCTCTCGACGCGAACGAGCTTGCTCAGACGCGCATCACCGGTCGAATCCCACTGGTGCACGGGACTCTGTCGCTGGCATCGGGCAAGGTTGTGGCAAAGCTCTTGGACTCGTCTTTCAAACGCAAAAGTTCGGAGTTCCTCAAGCAGGTACAGAAGAATGTGGCGGATTGGACCTTGAGCGGCCTCCAGTGCGTCTTCAAGCCTGAGGTTGTCGTGCTTCACGCGCCGCCCGGGTATGCGTATCAGAAACCCTCGGGTTCGCGGGAGCGGTTCTTCTTGAAGCCGGACCTAGCGTTGTCGACATCGGCATCAGTGGCGTTTGTGGCTTTGGCGCTCTTTCTGAAGCTGTTCGCGGGGCGCTTGCACCGAGTTCGGGACTTGCGTTCTGTCTATCTGGACACGATGGCAATTGCTCCTGTCGCCTACTGCCTAAGGGACCTGCTCGACCTCTGCCGCCCTAAGCAGGCGTACCTCATCGAGAGCTTCCACTCCTACGGCGGGATGGAGAAGGTCAAGCGTCCGCTCCCAGGCACCTCCATCTGCTTGATTTCGGCCTCGTCGTCAATGTCATTGCAAGAGCGATGGCTTATAGAGAAAGAGGTTGGGGCGGACGAGGTTGTGACGCTACTGACTGTCAAGCCGGTCAAGAAGCTGCTTGAAGGTGCGCTCCTCGCAATTGACCGGCCGACGGAAGTTGCGTCTGAGGGGCCACCACAGTTGAGCATCCACCTAAAGGGGGAAACGTTCTTGCCCGAGCAAGAGCCTGCAAAGAAGGTGCTGCTGAGCGAGGTTGTGCATGGGAGCCTCGACGAGATTCGCCACTTCAAAGAGTTCGCGGGAATGGGCGTCTTTGATGTGTACCGCCGGCCAGCAGCGGGCGCTCAGCGAGTTCGAGCCCTCTTCGTGGACGGGCTTGCGCTCGTCGAGCGCAGTGAGTTTGAAAAGTGGCTGAAGACTCAGCTTGTTCATCGTGCACGCGCAGCAACCAAGGTCATCGTCTACCAGGATGACCCGCCGTCCAAAGCGCTCGCTGGAAAGGTTGCGGCCCTGTGCAGTTCGCAGCTTGGCCTCAAGAGCATTCAGCCGGTTTCGGCAACCACGCTGCACTCGCTGCAGCTGCCCTCGGGCGCTGGCGTCATCATCTGTGCGGCCGTTGTCGGAAAGGGGTCTCGCCTACTTGAGATCAGTCGAGCTCTGCGCGACCGGCACGACGGTCCGCGCCTGTACGTCGTCGGCTACCAGATCGCCGAAGGTCGGGACGAGTTAAAGACTCTGCCCTCGAACCTGAAGCACTCAAAGGATGTGGCCCACGAGTTCGTCGCCTTTGGTTCGGCTGCGATCGGAAATCAGTTAGGGCAGAGCTACGCGACCGAGGCGAACGCCTACTATCCCGGTTCGGCGAGGGTTTCAGGCGTCGCGCCGCAGCTCACAAAGCGAGCAGAGGCGCTGGGCAAGGTAGATGTTGTCGGCGCACTAGCCCTTTTGCCGTGTGGCCAGAAGACGGACGAGGCTCTGCAAATTCGGCCGGGGTTTGCATACTGGCCGAAGGGGTACGCCGCTAAGTCATACCAAGCGGAAATCCTCGGCACGGTCGGAGTTCTCCTGCAGCGTGCCCGCGAACATGACAAGGTACCGGAGGAGCGGCGCCTCTCGTCCTCAAGTTTCCGCCACGTGCTGCTGCACCCTGAGAACTTCACCCGGTTCAACGATGGCGTGCTCCAGGCGGCGCTGCTGCGAAATGCCTACCCGTCGGAGATTGACTATCGGGGTGACCATGCTGCCAGTGACTTCATGAAGGCAGTCATTCTCCGGGCCCTTGCGCGAGCCACGGAGGAATCCGGGGAAGCTGTACTTGAGTTTCTTCTCGCCTTGGCGCTCCGTAGGCTTCAACTGGCTGACCTGCACCTTGAAGAAGTTGTGGCGGAGGCGACGCGGTCGGCGGGCAGACCCGCAATCTTGCAGCGGGCCATCAACTTCGTTCTTCGTCCGCTAACCGGACGGGGCCAGGCGCGACAGGTGCTTCCGTTCTGAACGCTGCGGCCTAGCCGGCGGAAGGCGAGACCGACCACTTCCAGCAGTTGCAGACTTTCTGGGGCCGGACGGCCTGTATCGCTGCGACGCCGAGGGCAGGCCGACCTACGCTGGGCCCCGGTTCCTTAGCATTTCGATCCAGAGCCCGGCTGGTTGACTCGTCGTCCTCGATGCAGGTGCGCTCACGAAGGAGTCATCGGCGCAGCGCGCCAACCGACTCGCCATTGGTAGTCAGCTTTGCCTCGCATGGCCACAGCTCCTTCCCCAGGCTAGTGAGCGAGTCAAGCGTCGGCTTGCTGACGGATAGCGTGAATACGTCCGCTGACACCGGCCGGCTCCTTCCGCTGCAAACCAGCTCCGAGCAGCTGAGCAGCAGCTACCTCGATGGGACCTCTGGCGCGTCTGCTCTTGTCTTCGTCGGACAGTCTTTCTGTCGTAGCTGATCTCCCATGCGGAGTAGAGGCCAGCAGAGCTTGGCTCAGAGTGGAGTTCCAGAATTCGCCTCCACCTTGGCTGCCCTGGATTCCGCAGCATGTCCGACCGCCTCACCCGCGAAAGCCTCTACGAACTCGTCTGGACCAAGCCCCGCACGCAGCTCGCCCGTGAGATGGGCGTCTCCGACGTGTGGATCGGCAAGCAGTGCCGCGCGCTCAACGTTCCCATGCCGCCTCGCGGCTACTGGGCAAACTTGGCTGCCGGCGCCAAGGCGCGCGCGAAGTACCGCAAACCGGCCCTAACGTACACGCTAGTCCAGCGCATCCAGGCTGAGCACGCCAAGGCGCTGGACGCACTGCATGGTTTCGAGGCCACGGCCTTCGAACAGCCGGTACCGCAGATGCCGTCACTGCCCGAGTCCATAGACGAGGCCGTTGCACGTTTCGCAAGCCTGGCCCGAGGCCTGCTGCCGGTCAAGCGCGGGAGCCTGCACCACCCCATCGTGCAGCGCCTCCTGGCCGAAGACGAGCGCCGCGCCGCCGAGGCGTCGGGCTACTCCTGGCACCAGCCGGTCTACCGCGGACAGGACGGTCCCTTCCTGCTGAAGCTGCTCGACGCCATCGCATGGCAATGGACCGACTGCGGCTTCGACGTTTCCGCCAGTCGAGCCCACGACGTCGAGCTGTACGTGAGCTGCGGCGGGTACCACTGCCGATTCGAGGTCCGCCCCGCGCCGGAGACCAAGGAGCCCCCTCGTCGAGGCCGTGCGGCGAGCCCGGGCCAGTTCCAGCTCTGGTTCGACCGCGAGCGCGACCGGGCTTACCGGCGCGAGCCTGAAGTGCCAGCCCTCGTCTTCGACAAGGCCGACAAGACCATCGTCCCCAAGGCCACGGCTTTGCTGCTCGCGCGCTGGGAGAAGGCTTTCCGGGACGGGGTGAAGTGGCGCTACGAGAACGCGGCCCAGGATCGGCAGCGGGCCATTCGGGCAGCAGAAGAAGCTGCGCGGCGGGAACGCGAACGCCTGGAGGCGGAGGCGAGGGCGCTGCTGTACAAACGCCAGCGCCTGATGATGCAGGCGTCTGCCGGGCTGCGGCGTTCTGACGAGATCAGGGCGCTGGTGGCCGCCGTCGAGGCCCGCGCATCGACGGACGGCATCGACGCGGAGCTGGTGATGGCGTGGAGGCGCTGGGTGCTGGAGCAGGCCGACCGCATGGACCTCCGCGCTTGGCCGGCATCAGAGCTGGGGCAGTGGTTGGAGTCTTTCGACCTCCGGCCATCCACTCAACCCTGATGCCGGTGCCGAACCGCGGCTGAGGCTGCTACAGATCCAGTCGCACCCCACCGTCTGGCGCTGTGGGATAACGGCACATGTAGCCGTACTGGGCCTGCCGCGCAGGGTGGTTCCACGAGAGGTTCTGCTTCGTGGCGTAGTTGAACCAGATCGTCGGTTGGACGCCCGCGCAGATGACACGTGCGAGCGCCTCGGCGTCGGGATGCCCGAACTGCGAGTTGTTCGTGCTCACAACGTAGTGCTTCGCTCGCACGACCTTGAGCAACTCGGTCGTCACATTGGCCCGACTGCCGTGGTGCGGTAGCTTGAAGACGTCCACGTTCCAGGGCAGCTTCACCTGGCGGCTGTCTGCCAGCGCGCGCAGTTCTTCGACCAGAAGATCGGGATGCGCGTCGGCCGCGAGCAGCACGGACTTCTTCTTGTACTCGACGAGCAGCGCGATGCTGGAGCCGTTGGGCAGTGCCTTGTCGACTGCAGTCTTGGATGCGGCAAGGTCTTCCAACGAAGGCCTGCCTCGCAGCAGAGGAACAGGTTCCACGACTTCGCACGTCTTGGCACGCAGCTTCGCGAGTTCCTTGTCCCACCGGGCGAAGAGCGCCTTGAGCTTCTTGAGCGACGGCGAGACCACCGTCACTTTGAGGCCTCGACGCGGATCGATGCGTGGGCACCGCTGCTCAGGCGACGAGCACAGCCACTGGCCGCCCATCGCCACGTTCCAGGGCAAGTCGCGCGACGTCGCTCCCAAGAGCTCGGCCAGGCGCTGCCCTTCGGCCACGCCGCGGAGCTTGGGGCCGGCGGGGACGGGTGCGTTGAACCAGATGTCGCCGAGCTCCAGATCGAGCGAAGCGTCGTTGAGCAGCAGTGCTGCGCCACCGATGTGGTCGTGGTCGATGTGCGAGACCACGAAGGTGTCGATGATTCGCTTGCCCTGCGCGCCTAGCGGGAGCGTGCGTAGGTGAGCCTGCAGCGTCTTGTAGCTCTCGTCCGGGCCTGTATCAACCAGCAGTCGCCAAGGGCGAGACGGCGTATGGCAGGTCAGCAGCAGGCAGTCCCCAAAAGATGCGGGCAGGACGTCCAGCGACATGACGGGGGCAGCCATGCGGGCATCGTACGACCGCCCCGGCTGCGCGTCACAGTCTTCGAACAGCGCGACCTGGGGAGGCGGGCGGGCAGGACGCCTACAGGCTGTACTGCACCGCGCCCGTATCGCTGATCGAGATCTTGCCGGCGGCCATCATGTCGTTGAGAGTCTTCTGGATGATCGGATCGTCGTCCTTGGCCACCAGCAGCGACTTGATCATGGCCAGCAGCGCGGCCTGGCGCGCGGGCTTGCTGTGCGTCTTCTTGAGGCTGGCGACGACGTGTTCCAGGCCTCGGGCCTTCTTCGCGGGGGCGGTGGCCTTCTTGGCGGCCGCTGGAGGCTTCGGGGTGGCTGCTGGCTGCGTGGTCGTCTTCTTGGCCGCCGTCTTCGCGGCGGTCTTCGCAGGCGTCTTCTTCGCAGCTGCTTTCTTGGCAGGTGCCTTGGCGGGGGCCTTCGCCGCCTTCTTGGCTGCAGGCTTGGGCGTCGCAGGGCTTGCTGTCTTCGCGGCCGCGGTGGTCTTCGCCGCTACCTTCTTCGCAGCCGGAGCGGCCGACTTCGCCGCTGGTGACGGCGTGGTTGCCAGCGTGAACATCGGGCCCCCGTTGGCCTTCGGTTTGGAAGCACCAAAAGCGGCCTGCCTCGCCGAGAACCCCAATTCCTCGGCGTGCTCCAGCATCGGCCCGTAGCCCTTGTCGTTGGACACCACCACGAAGCGCGCATCCGGATGCCGCGAGGCGATGTAGCCCATGTAGAAGGACAAATGGAAGTCCAGCGCGTTCTTGCCTGAGCGCGCGATCTTCACGGGCGTGACGCGCGAACCGAAGGACCCATAGCTTTCCGGATCCACCTTCTGGTTCGGCGAGTGGAAGATCCATACGTCCGTCACGTCCGGCACGAGAGCGCGTAGGGCGCCCTCCTTGGGCTGCACGTTCTCCCAGTCCACGAGCACGTGGGTCTCCACAGTGGAGGAGGCGGCCGTGCCGGCCGGCATCCCGGTGGGAAGGGGCGGATGCTTCGTCGCGTTCTTGACGAGTTTGCGCTTGACGGCGAGCTTGAGATCGACCTGGGTGTGGTCAGCGATCTGGATGAGGTACAGCAGGACGTCGGCGACCTCGTCGGAGATCTGCTCGCGCACCACGGCATCGTTGTGCGCGGTGGCCGACTGCTCGGGCGTCATCCACTGGAAGATCTCCGCGAGCTCAGCCGCTTCCACGATCAGCGCGGTACTGAGGTTCTTGGGCGTGTGGAAGGGTTGCCAGTCGCGTTCGGCCGCGAAGGTGCGCAGGGTGGCCTGCAGGGCATCGATGTCCACTCTTGTTGTCCTTCCCTGGGAACGGTCAGGACCGCAATCTCTCACGAAACCCGGTGCCCGCCGTTTCGGCGGGTAGGTGGAGTTTCCAGGGGGAGGGCAGGGCGCGCGCTCCCTCTGGACTCGAACCTGAGTGGACATAAGACCACGCATCCCCGGAACCACCCTAGCGCAGGCTTCCCCAAAGCTCCTCCTGGATCCGCTGAAGGTCGTCCGGGACAGCGACTGCCAACTCCCTGAGTCCGCAGAACTCCTTCAAGACCAGCAGGTCGAGATCCTTGTCTGCCGGGCGCAAGGCGCGGGTCACGGTCACGATCACGTCCGCCTCGCGACGCGCGAGGCGAAGACTCAGAAGCAGATCGCTGAGGTTATCCACGCCCTTGAACCTGCGATATTCGAGGCGGACCGGGCTCGATCGCTTGAGCAGGTCCTTGATCGCCGCGTTGGCAGGATGCACCGCCCACTTGAGCCTGACCATTGCGTGCGTGCCGCTCGGGGAGACCTCGACCACGCTGATCCTCACTCTGTGCGGCGCATCGGAGTTCAACTTCTTGGTCGGCAGGTTGATCGGGTCGAGTGTCTTCCCGTCTGCGGTGACGATCTTGCCGGCCGCGGTCGGCGAGAACAACATCCGCTTCACGAGTTCGGGGCTGTCGACCTTGGCAATTCCCTCGTGGAACTGTTCGATGGTGAAGCCCTTTGTCTTGACATCGCGGGCCAAACCTTCGGCATCACGGTGGGCTTTCACTGCGCGATCGCGCTCTTCCTTCTCCTTGTCGGTCTTCGGCCCCTCTAGCTTCTTTTGTTCGGTGCGGAGCAGCCCGATGGACAGGATGAACTTGATGGCCAGTTCGGTGTCGACGTACAGCGCTGCTGTTCCAGGCTCGGTCACTGCAGCCATGAGGTCGATGCCTGCATGCCTCGACGCGTGATTGAAATCATCCAATGGCGTCTTTGCCACTCCCGCCAGCAGGCGCGCGTGCTTTTCCAGCAGAGGCCGGCTGAGCTTCGTTGAGGCAAACAGGTCAATCAGGTTTTTTCGGACCTTCTCGTTCTTCTCTTCTCGGTTCATTTAGTTCACTCCCTTCAAGACGTGGTGTGCAGCCAGCGCTGAGATGCAGGCAGCCCTGGTGAGGCCGGTGAGCGGTCCGGTTCGCTTGCGGTTCTGGGGCTCATCGGCCGGCGCGACTTGGTACAGGCAGTGCTGGCCAACGTCGCGCTCCTTGGTGCCCACGGCAAGACGCCCATCGAGTTCAAGTACCAATGCCGGGTCCACTTCGAAGGCGCCGCCCAGGGGCTCGCGTACAAGCAGCGTGGCGACGCCCTCGGGCATGCAAGTCGCCAACTGCCTGATCAGATCGTTCTGCAACGCGGCTGCAGGCGACGACAGCAACAGGCGCCGACGGTCGACCGCAAGGCAGTCACTCAGCTGAGAAAGCGCCTCCACGGGCAAGCCCGAGAAGTGATCACTGAACGCGTCGCCGACCTCTCCCGTGGCCAGGGCCAGATCGGTGTCCGCGCCACGTTCCCCTCGCGGCTGTCCGCGACGCTCCCACACCGCCTCCACCGACGACGCGAGCCGCGCGATGGCATCGTCCATCGACGCAGCCGTCAGGGCGCCTACGCCGCAGTGGTGGCCTGCCGTCGCACTCGGCACGCCGGCCAAGGTCCATAGGCCGTAGCGTGTCAGTGCGGCGAGTGCTGGGGCTGCAGGGTCTTCTCCGTCATCGGGCGTCAAGACCGGTGTCTGCTGGCCGCTCTCAAGCGATGGGGCCGCCAGACGCGCCGCCATCTGGCGGCTGATCCAGTCCCAGTGGTCGAACCGATGCCCAGAACGCTCTGCGCGTGACTTGGCCGCGCGACGCGCCTGCGTCGTCTCAAACAACTGCTTCTCGTAGGCCACGGAGACGCTCACGCCGACCAAGGTCAGGCGAAGCTCGTGCGCACGAACCCAAGGCCAGACCGAGTAGTAGTAGCCCAGAAACGTCGGCACCCGACCGTGTCCAAGAGCCGAAATCGCGTGAGCGACCGACTCCCGGGTCGCATGCGGAGCTGTGTCGCCAAAGGTCGCGCCGGTTGTGCCCGACAGCAATGACTTGGCCCAGGCCTCCCACTGTGGGAATGCGATCCGGCAGGCTGCGCTCCCTCGGGCAGCGTGGAATCGAAGGTTCACGTCTCCTGTGACAAGGAGCAGGGCTTGATGGATGGCGTCGCGTATCGCCTTGAGCATCGTCCAGTCGTCGCCGTCCTGGTCGAGGAACAGGAACTCACCGAGACCGTCGATCTCCTCTCCATCGAAGTCGAGCAGACGATCGGCGAGCGCCTCGGTCAGTGCAATCAAGCGGACGGCAAGTGAATTCTTCAGCGCACTGAAACCTGCCGGCTGAATGCAGAGCATCCGAGAGGCGGCGGTCACGCAGCGCGCGAAGGCGGTGTCCAGTTCCCCTGTTCGCGCCGGCACCTCGATCAACAGGTCGAGCAGCAGGTCGGCACGTTTCTGGGCGAGTGGCCAATCGCGAAGCGCGTGGCGAACAAGAGGGCGCGCCGCCTGGAAGTCCTCGATCCTCAGGAGCGTTGCCGCTGAAGACTGGCGCATGCCGTCCTGGCGATAGATGTCCTTGGAATCGATCAGCCCCGGCGGCACTTCCCAGCCAAGCATCCTTCCGACCTTGAGGAAGCGGCGCAGGCCGTCGAGCTCGAGATCTCCCTTCTTGCCTTTCTTGCGTGCGTCGAGGGCGATCGCCGCCACTGCGAGTTCGACCCAGGCTTCGAAGTCGACGCCGGTCCACTGGCGCAGGTCGTCTGAAGGCGAAACCAGTTCGAGGGCCAGCGCGACCTCCGTCCAATAGGTCGCGATGCCACCCCAACTGCGGCGATCCTTGTGGCGGTCGAGGATCAGGTTGGCCTCCTTCCTCACGACGGCGAGTGCCGCTAGCGCTGGCAGGTCCTCGACCGGTTGGTGACCGACGAGCGCATCGAGGACTGCCTCGGCTGCCTTCTCGTTACGGAGGTGGTCGTCGGCGTCGAGGTCCTCCCTGGTGAGGTCTTCGTCCTTCAGATCGGCTGTAACCTTCGCCGCCCGTGCCTCGTCTTCGCCATGCCGCTGCTTGGTCCCTCCGTAGCGAAAGAGCACAGTCCCGATCGCCCGAATTGCTTCTCGCAACGAACCGGTGCGAAGGCGCACGCCCCCCGGGCGCAGAGCCCTCTGTTTCGACAACACATCGACTGGCAGTTCAGTGGCGTCAGCTGTCGCCAAGCGCAGGATCGAGTGAGCGCTGAGCGCCGACGACATCACGCACCGCAGCGACGCGGCGTACGTGGCCGGATTCAGGTGGAGCCTGAGCCATCGTCCTGCCATGGCGATGAACGCCAGGAGGATCTCCGGTTGGTCCTTTGGCCAAGTCACGTCGGTTGCCGCTGTCTTCAGCCATCCGCCAGCAGCGGCGGTCACTGCCGACCACGCAGGCACCGGTTTGCCCGCAACTCTTGCAAGCGCCGCCAGGGTGGGTGGTGACAGCGGCACCACCAAAAGATTGCCTCTCCCCTCTCGTGTCCACGCTGCGGCACAGGTGGCGGCAACGGAGACGAGGGCGCCAGGCAGGCGATTCCAAATCTCAGCGACGTCTTCATGGTGCATGCCGTCGAAGACAACGAAACTCAGCAACAGGTCGATCCAAGGATCCCGTGCTTCTTCCGGCGTGAGCAGCCGGCTCCGCACTTTGTCTGTCGTCGTGAGCGCTAGCAGCGTGTGGCGATCTGCCAACGGAGGTAGCAGCCGCCCCCCGACTCCGCGCTGTGGATGTATGTAGGCATCACCACGTACTGGCGGTGCAGCTACCTCCTTGGTGAAGGCGATGCGCCGCAAAGAGTTTGTCGGCGCCGGGAGTGGTGCAAAGGCGCTGTCCCCGAGCAGCGAATCCAATGCCGAGCGCAACTGCTCCAGGAAGTACCGGGGAGTGCTCGCACTGGCATCACCGAACACCTCGGCGTTCAGGTTGTGGTGACCCGTCATGGCGCGGATCAGCCAGTGGTCGACGCCTGCTTCAACCATCGCTGACACCAGCTGATGGCGACCGATGTTGGCTTCACGCTTGAAGTGAGTCTGGCTGAGGGCCTCGACCTTTTTGAGATCAAGGCTCGTGCGCTTGAGGCGCTGCTTGCCATTGCGAACGACGACCTTCAGGCCGAAGAAAACGACCTTCGAGGGGGCGCCCTTCACGACGGCGTCGTTCAAGGCCTCAGGTGTATTCCGCGCGATCGCGGCGTGAAGCGCATCGAGGTCGCCCAGCAGGCAGGTGCGCAGCTGCGCTATGCGAAGCGTCACCGGCAGCAGCCGGTACGCGTCGTAGAGTGAGTCGACCTTGTCGCTGATGCAGATGTAGTGGTCGTTGCCGAACATCGCCTGCCCGGTGAGCCGCGCGATGCGAGTCAGTCGATGGCCGCTGATACATCCAAAGGACAGCAAGCGTGCGCGAACAAGATTGCCCCAGGCGGATTCGATCTCGGCGAGGCAACTGGCATGGCCGAGTGCGGCCAGGGCCTCGGTGGCCTCGGCCTGCACGCCCTTCCAGCCTTTGATGTAGTCCTTCCACGAGATGGCTTTGTCGGCTCCGAGCACCTCTTCGTCATCGGCCGGGAGGTCGGGCGGCGGCTTCCAGCCCATGCGGGTCAGCACGCGTTGTTGCTGCGCGTGGACAAACCTTTGGCTCAGGGTGACGTAGTGCATCATCCCTGCGGCGGCCATCGAGTTGTCGAGAGCTAGGAACATCGCCATCACGTCGCTGCCGGTGATCTCCTTGACTGCCGGGCCGAGCGATCGGGCGTGGCGGCCGGCGTACTGGGGGTGGACGGTGTCGCCCTTCTTCTTGAGGTACGACCGGTACTTCTTGAGGAACTTGGTCTTTGCCTCAGGTGTGGCGCCGGCCTCCAAGAGGTCGCCAAGGCAGTTGGCGCCGGGGACGCGGGCGTGCTGCTCTCGGTGGTGCTGCGCGAGGTCAGGGTCGATAGCGATCCGCAGGCGGCCGTACTTAGGCCTCGTCTCCTTGGGCGAGTCGCCGTTGTCGTCCTTTCCCAGGACCTGCGAGTACGGCGCCCAGTAGCACCCGCCCTTGACGTCATAGAACAACCCACCGGTGTCCTTGAGTGGCACGGTCAAGACGAGTTGCGGCGGCAGAGAGCACTGCTGGCTGTGATACGCGACGCAGACCTTGTTCTTGACCTCGGTGTCGCCACCGAGGAAGTCGTGCTTGAGAGCCCTGCAGACGATCGTGTGATCTGCCAGAGGTGCTACCCCCCAGGATGTCGTGACGCCCAGCTTTCGCGTGAAGGGCGCATACAGGCCATCCACGATCCGCCAACCGATCAGCGAGATCTTCTTGGCCTCCCCGGGCGAACGGTCGGGTACGGGTTTCCCGTGGCCTTCAGTGGCGCTGGGCTTCGACTCGGGGGCCGGCGAGTCAGCGATCAGCAGGTCTGCTGGCTGACCGTATTCCAGCTCCGTCGGGTCCTCGTCATCCTCGGCTTCTGTCGTGGACTCGGCCGTGTCCCCAGCACTGGTGGCGTTAATGGCAGCCGCATTGGGATCTGCGATTGCGCTGCCCAAGGCGAGCAGGACGTCATCGATGAAATCGCGCGCAACGGCGCTCTTCAGGCTGAGCTTGAGTTCACGCAGACCGTCCTCGTCGATCTTTGCGTGGCCGATGACTGTCCTCCAGTCCTCGTGCTGACGGGAGCGATTGCGATTGCAGATCAGCAGCGACTCGTGGTTCTCAATTGCCGAACGTGGCAGTGGTTCATCCTTGGAGAGTGCGCTGGCGATGCGGGCGCCGAAGAGAGCTCTGACCTTCAGCAGTTCATCCGTTTCGAGGGAGGAGTCCTCCAGACGTGAAAGCATGTCGCCTGGCGTTGGCTTCTCTTCCTCAGTAGAAGGCAGTCCAAGCTCGGGCCTTCCCCATGCCTCCATCGCGTCGATGCGCTGCCCGAAACTCGTGCCACCTTCGGCCCATTGGGCGTAGCGCTGCGTCCCATAGACGTGATGTGCTGCATTCAGGGCATCTGCCACTTCGGCCAATGCCGGGGCGATGCCGCCGAAAAGGTCAACATGGCCGAAGAGCCTGAGAAAGGCTGTCTCGATGGGCGTGAATGGAATGTCGCTATGCGGATGCGGTACGACTGGTTGTGCAGGCAGAGGGCGGGCTGCAGTCGAGGTCTCGATGTCGTGAGGTGTGTTCGTGGTCATGTCTTGCTTGGGTTCCTGGCTGGGTTCTGACTTCCGGCGTAGCTCCGCCCTGCCGCCGCGCGAAGTGCGCTGGCAGGCATCGATGCGTTCTGGGTGAGTTGCCGTCGGCAGCCCGACTAGGGGCTACTTAGGCAGGCTCCTGGTGCCGCGTTGTCAGGGCGCGCCGGGCGGGGGTGGCAGGGCGCCGGGACGGCGGACGTGGCAGGAAGTTGGGTAGATCGAGTTCATGGATCGATCTTTTTCTAGCTCGTCAAGTCCGAACGGCGAGCATTCGGGTGCATCCGAACCACTTTCAGAAGACAAGTCCATCCGCGGATGCAGATTCGACATATAATGCATAGCCATAGCGACTAACGCTAGACATTAAGGTCTCTCGGTGGGCACCTCGAAGTCTCAGCTTCCTGCTGGCTCAGTCACGAGCGCACAAGCGCTGACGGGCCGTGGACTCCATCGCTCTGCGATCGGCAGGCTCGTGCATGGCAAGGTCCTGATCCGCGAACCCCGTGCCCGCGGCGTCTACCGGATCGCAGACCGCGGGCTCTCCCTGCATCACGACCTTCTGGTGGTCGCGCTGTACGCGCCGAATGCGGTGTTCTGCCTGTTGACGGCGTTGCGATGGCACGGCCTCCGCGGGCCTTGCCCTGATATCTGGCTGTGCGTGCCTGCTCCGAGCCGGTTTCCAGACCTTGGCCATCTGCCGCTGGAAGGGGTGAGGCCTCGTGCGTTGCCGACCGGATGGGAAACGGTCGAGGTGACCCTCGAAGAGGTGCCGATGCAGTTCACGTCGCCTGCCCAGACTGTTGCGGACTGCTTTCAGTACAGGACGCGGATTGGCCTCGACGTTGCAGTGGCAGCCCTGCAGGCGCTGGTTCGAACAGGGACCACGACCATGGAAGACATCTGGCGCTGCGCCAAGGTCAGCGGCGTGGAAGCCGAGATGCTCCCCTACATGGAGTCGATCAGATGATCTCTGACCGCGTCAAGGAGGTTCAGGGCCAGCTTCAGGACCGTGCGTGTGCCAGGCGAGAAGAGTTCAGCGCCGTACTGAGCTGGTACCTGGCGGAGGGGTTGGCCTTGCGGCTGGCTCAGCACACAAAGGTCCGCGACCAACTCCTGCTGTCTGGAGACCTGATGCTTCACTCCTTGTTGGGGGGCCAGGCACCGTTCGAGTGGGAGGCGGAGTTGCTGGCGACAGAGCCGATGACCACCAGTGAGATTGCTGACCGCCTCCGTGAAGTGTGTGGTGTCGAGGTGGACGATGGGTTGGAGTTTGGGCTTCCGCCCTTTGGGCTGACCGCCCCGGTCGAGATGGAAGGCGGCAGGTGCGTTGTTGTCAACCTCAGCGGCCGTCTGGGCGGCATCGTGTTGCCGCTTCCGGTCGTGGTCAGGGTCGATGAGCAGTTCCGGCAGAAGCCGTGCGACTACCTCTTCGAGTCGTGCTTGGGTAGCTCGGTGAGCGCGCGAGTGCTCACGTGTCCACCGGCGGTGCTGGTGGCGCTTCGGCTTCGCGCAGCCGTTGACCTGGGGGCGGCGCCAACAGGGCTAAAGGTGCTCTGGGATCTGCACAGGCTGATCACGTCCGGGCAGGTCAATGCCAATCTCGTTCCTGCTGCTGTTGCCGATGCGTTTCGGGATCGAGTTCAGCCAGTTCCAAAGTCAGGACCTCTCCTCCTGAGCGAGGAGTTCAACGCGGACGCTTCTCGGCAGACGGTCTGGGCGGCCTTCTTGAAGCGTGCTCGGATTGATGCGCCGGAACTGAGCGAGGTGGTGCGGCGCGTTCAGCGGGAGGCATTGCCCTGGTTGATCCAGGGGTGCCGGAGTGCTGTGTCCTGATGCGGCCCCGGGTTGATCGGTGCGCGCGGCAACATGACATCTGGTCTGGTGGAATGCTTTTTTCCCCGAAGTTTGCGCCTGATGTATGTAGCGTTGAGTTTTCGATGCTGCTGGGTGGCGGTGGCGATGACTGCCTCCGCGATCGAAGCTGCTCGACGGAATAGAAAAATTGGCTTAAATTACGCTGGATGGGAACGACGCCGAGTCTTCTATTCCGCAAGCTCCTGCCAGACGTGCCGCGCGGTAATCCACTCACCACGCAGTGGCTGAGCGAGCGGGGTCTGGCGGCTCAACAAGTGGCCCGACTGGCGGACAGTGGTTGGCTCACCCGCCTCGGGCGCGGCATCTACCTGCTGCCCGGAGATCAACTCGACCGCGATGCCGCCTTGGCCAGGCTCGTGGCGGACACCCCTGGTCTGCACGTCGCAGGCAAGACCGCGCTGTCTTGGCGCGGCGTGCGGCACAACCTTGCCGTGAAGGAGCGTTTGGTGCTTTGGGGGGATCGCCCCGGTGCCCTCCCGAACTGGTTCACCTCGTCCTTTCCCGCCACGTACCAGGCTACGCACCTGTTCGACCCCGTCATGCCTCCCGGCCTGAGCCTGGGACCACTGCCGGCGGGCCGTGCAGACGTGCCGGTCTCGGGGCCAGAGCGGGCGATCCTTGAACTGCTGAGCGACGTCGGCAAGAGACAGGGTCTCGAGGAGGCGCGCCATCTCGTCGAAGCGGCGCGGTCTTTGCGCCTGGATGTATTCGAAGAGCTGCTGCGCTACCTCAAGCGCATCAAGGTCGCGCGCCTGGCGCATACGTTTGCCGAAGAGCTAGACCTGCCGTGGAAGTCCTTGGCCAGGGCCGCCAGCGAGCGCCTGGGTGGTGGAAGCCGCTGGGTAGCGAAGACCCGCACCGGCGAACGCCTGAACCTCAAGAGGCCGAAGTGAACGACGCGTACGTTCGGACGGTGCGGCTGTTGCTGGACATCGCGCCGGCGGTGTTTGTGAACCCGCTGCTGGCGATGAAGGGCGGCACAGCGCTCAACCTCTTCCTGCAGGACATGCCGCGCTTGTCCGTAGACATCGACGTCGTGTTCACGCGCCATGACATGCCGCGCGAGGCAGCCATCCAGGCCATTGGCGAAGAGCTGGCAGCTATCCGTGAACGGGTGACCCGCATGGGGTACGGCGTGGTGGTGCCGAAAACGGCGGAAGGCCACGAAGCCAAGCTGTACATCCGGGCCGATGACGCCGAGGTCAAGGTCGAGGTGAACTACGTCTTCCGTGGCACGGTGTTGCCGGTACAGCCGCGCCGACTGGTGCCAGCAGCACAGGAGCGCTTCACGGCCAGCATCGAACTCCCGACCTTGTCGTCAGTGGAGCTCTACGGCAGCAAGCTGGTGGCGGCGCTGGACAGGCAGCACCCTCGGGATCTGTTCGATGTCAAGCTGATGCTGGACACCGGGTACCTGTGGGGCGAAGAGATGCTGGACTGCTTCGTCGTCTACTTGGCCGGGCACAACCGGCCGATGCACGAGGTCCTGTTCCCGACAATGAAGCCTCTCGCGGCTGTCTTCGAGAACGAGTTCGAGGGCATGACGGGCGCACCAGTAGAACTGAGCGCACTCGAGGCAGTGCGCGGCCGTCTGTTGTACGAGCTACCGCGCGTCCTGCTGCCCCGCCAGCGTGAGTTCCTGCTGTCGATGGCCCAAGCCGCGCCGAACTGGACGCTGATGCCTTACCCCCACCTTGAGCAACTACCTGCCTTGCAGTGGAAACTGGTGAACCTTGAGAAGCTGCGCCGCAACGGCAAGAGGTTCGCTCAGCAGCACGACGAGCTGGCGCGACGACTAGCCGCCATGTAGCAGGCTGACGCCCTCAAGCGCGTCGAGGTTGACGCCCTCGTCATGGTGATTTATGGTCGCACCGCTGCTGTCGCCGAAGCGGCACGTCGAGCTTCAAAGGAAGCTTGGTGTGACACGGAAGAGATGGCACTAGAGTGCAGGTGGCGTTAAGCGTCACACCACCCTAGCGACTGGTTCTAGAGGGAAAACTGGTGTGACACCCCTCTTGAAACCATCCGGGCCAGATGTGAACCATCTGGGTTACACGGATGGTAGACGGTCTCATAACCCAGCTGCTTTGGGGCGCTTTCAGGCCGACCCTTTGGATCTCGACCCAAGAGTCAGCGTATGTACCGACCAAAGGGTCGACTCGCCGATAGTGCCTGGCGGAAGCCGGTTGAGATCAGGGTGTGCCCATTCGTAGGCGCGCAGCACGCGCTCCCGCAAGCCGGGTCCCGGCGGCGCCGCTGCGCGTCTGCGGGAAGCAGGCATCCAGCGGCGGCGCCATCGTGAATGCCGATGTTGCTGCCAGCAGGGTCGAGTTCCACTGGCCATTGTGAAATGGCCATTGCCGCTTCGCCTGGTCGAGCGGTTCAAGCATCGCCAAGCGTACCTGGGGCGTCGCTTCAAGGAACGAAGCCAGCTGGCGCGTGGTGATCAGCCCGGTGTGCCCGGGAGCAACCGGGTGCCCGCTGCGCGTTCGCGTGCACGTTCGCTCGCCTATGGGCCGCGCCGCAGGCATTCCACTGGCTGCATGTGGGCCGTCCGTTGCGCGGGTAGCCATCCGAACACCAGGCCCACCAATGCAGCGCATCCAAGCGCTGCGGCTGCATTCGCCGGATGCAGTCGCAGCTCGAGCAGGCCGGCGAGGTTGATCGCTTCGGTTGCCGCTGCCGCCACCAGCAACGCCACCACGCCACCACAAAGGCACAGCA